>VMBT01002052.1_pt1 | contig 10262 bp, 7 predicted proteins | sample 4404301 | NCBI WGS metagenome assembly VMBT01 (sample SAMN12238535, study PRJNA552566) | marine metagenome | isolation source: Coastal seawater | place: USA: coastal Georgia, Sapelo Island | collected 2008-08/2009-08
GCCATTTACGATACGATGCAGTTCATTAATTGCGATGTATCGACGTTGTGCGTTGGTCAAGCGGCCAGTATGGGAGCGCTACTTTTAGCGGCTGGTGCGAAGGGCAAGCGGTTTTGCCTGCCCAATTCACGAGTCATGATCCATCAGCCTAGCGGCGGTTCTCAGGGACAGGCTTCGGATATCGAGATTCAAGCAAAGGAAATACTCTATCTCCGAGAGAGGCTAAACCACATTTTGGCCGACCACACGGGTAAGACGGTAGAAGAAGTGGCTCGGGACACGGAACGCGATCACTTCATGAACGCCGAGGCAGCCCGAGACTATGGCTTGATTGACGAGGTTCAGGCGCCAAGGGAGAAAGATTCTTCCCAATAGCTCCGACGGCGGAAGGTCCTCTTGGTAAGTCCTCGGAGGGGTCCCGCCATCGTCAACGCTGTCGTTTATGATAGAGTGTCCGCAAGAGTGGAGTAAGGTTAGTCGCCGTTGGGCGGAGTGCTCGCTTGAGGCGCTGATAACCCTGTTCAAAAGAGGGCAGTGGACAAAAGCAGCGATTGAAAAGGACGGGTCAAGGATTGGCCAGCGGGTCAAAGTATCGGTTGAGCAGGACCGGTTTAGAAGAAGCAGCCAGAAAATAAAGGCGACGTAAAAGACGATATAAACCGCAGGTACGTACAAACCGCCAGTACTAATAGCGGTAAGCACAGAGAACATATTGGGTATTTCCCGAGGAAGCCATGACGGACAATCAAGACAATACTGGAGACGGCAAACTACTGCACTGCAATTTCTGCGGCAAAAGTCAGCACGAGGTAAGAAAGCTGATTGCCGGTCCTTCTGTGTATATCTGCGATGAATGTGTCGAGCTCTGTAACGACATTATCCGCGAAGAATTGCAGGAAACGCAGGACGAAGCCGAATTCAAGAAACTCCCGACTCCGAGAGAAATTAGCGCGATTCTCGACGAGTATGTGATTGGTCAGGCAAGAGCAAAACGAGTGCTCTCGGTGGCAGTGTATAACCACTACAAGCGGCTCAATTACTCAGGCAAAAAAGACGATGTTGAGTTACAGAAGTCAAACATTCTTCTGGTTGGACCCACGGGTGTGGGCAAGACCTTATTGGCAGAAACCCTCGCCCGATTATTGGACGTGCCGTTTACCATCGCTGACGCAACAACGCTGACAGAGGCAGGGTATGTTGGTGAAGATGTTGAAAATATTATTCAGAAGCTTCTGCAAAAGTGCGACTACGACGTCGAGAAAGCGCAGGTTGGCATTGTTTACATCGACGAGATCGACAAGATTTCAAGAAAGAGCGACAACCCCTCAATCACGAGAGACGTCTCAGGTGAGGGAGTACAGCAGGCGCTGTTAAAACTAATCGAGGGCACGGTTGCGTCAGTTCCTCCTCAAGGCGGACGTAAACATCCGCAACAAGAGTTTTTGCAGGTGGATACGTCCAACATATTGTTCATTTGCGGCGGAGCATTTGCCGGGTTAGACAAAGTCATTCAAGACCGATCTGCTAAAAGCGGCATCGGATTTGGCGCTAATGTTGTTTCCGAATCAGACAAGGCTAACCTTGGAGATACTTTGAAGACGCTCGAGCCAGATGATCTGGTTCGCTATGGCCTGATCCCTGAGTTTGTGGGGCGTCTCCCTGTACTAGCTACGCTTGACGAACTTGACACCGACGCACTGGTTAGAATTCTGGTTGAGCCTAAAAATGCTTACACCAAACAGTACTCGAAGTTGTTCGAGATGGAAGGTGTTGAAATCAACTTCCGGGAGGATGCACTGCGCGCCGTTGCACAAAAGGCAATGGAACGTAAGACTGGCGCACGTGGGCTCAGATCGATTTTGGAAGGCGTCCTCCTCGACGTTATGTACGACATCCCCTCAGAGGACAGCGTTGCGAAAGTGGTTGTCGACGAAAATGTCATTACGGGTAAAAGCGAGCCCATGCTGATCTACGAGACACCAGAGAAGAAAAAGTCTCAAGAGTCTTAGAAAAGGCGGCGGGGTTTTGGTGCTAGATCGTTAAGTACTTTCGAAACTCGCTCAGCACAAACGGACCGGGCGAAGCTCTTGCGTTAACACCAAAACACTTGGTGGGCGTGAGCGGGATGTGAGCCGGGAGTCAGTCAAGGATTATCAGAACCCTGGGGAAGTGCAGGGTGAACGTTCCTAAACCACTCTGCCTTCTTGATTCGCTACTAACTAGAGGGCCGCGCTGACACGCGCTGGGTCTCAAGTCTCAGGCCGGCGAGCACTCATACCCAGAGGCCTTCTTGGTTGACATCAAAGCTAGTCCTTTGCAATGCCCGCGCTGAATCATGGTGTAAGCGCCACCTGCCTCTCGTGTTAGCGCGCTAACCCTCTGACAATTTACCTTGACCCGCAGCGTTGGATTTAAGTCGGTCATAAAAGGCAGTTCAACGCGAACAATCGGTACGCTGCCTCTCTAGGCATCCGGTTCCGCAGCCTAGCTACAGACCATACCTCATGGTCTCACCGTATATACAATAGAGCCGGCACGCGATCACGACCGAAAGGAGCGGTTGATCGTCAACCGGAACTTGTCTCGTGCTAGAGTGAGTTCAGAAACACCAGGTGCGGACAAGACTGCTGACGCGTGAAGTGGATTTCGATCGCCTAAGCCCCGACGGAGGATGAGGAACACTGGCCAGTAAGCCCAGTAAGAAAGATCGATAGAAGCGGAGGTCGATTGGTAGCGCAGGCTATCGGAAAAAGAGACGTACAGCTCCATCCGTGTAACAAATTCGTGTAACAAAGAGACAATTGGATGACCGATTCAGAAAGTAAAAGTCCCATGACCGACATTCCAGTCGTTACCCTACGAGATATGGTGGTGTACCCCCATGGTGTTCAGCCACTGTTTATTGGTACGCCAAAATCGATCAGAGCCCTTGAGATGGCTCAAGCTTCAGATGGCGAAAAGCGGGTACTGCTGCTGGCAAAGCGTGACCCAGAAAACGCTGATCCCAGGGTTGATGATCTCTACCGGGTGGGCACCACAGCCCTGGTGCTTCAATTGATCAGACTGCCAGATAAAACCGTCAAGATCCTTGTCGAGGGCGAATCTAGGGCCAAAGTCACTGACCTTCACGATTCGGAGGAGGTTTTTACGGCCAGTGTAGAACCCGTGATAGAACCTCCGATGACCGAGGGCGAGGCAGAAGCGCTCAGTCGATCCATTTTGGAGGCATTTGAGCACTATGCAGAGACTTCAAAAAAGGTGTCCTCTGAGGTGCTGACTTCAATTAGAGGAATCAATGACCCGAGCCGGCTAATCGACACCATCGGTGCTCAGCTAACGCTATCTTTACAAGAAAAGCAGAAGTTGCTCGAAACGGAGACTATTCGAGAGCGAATGGATCAGATGCTGGGATGGCTAACTGGCCAGATCGAAATGGTTGGGGTCGACAAGAAGATTCGGGGCCGCGTTAAGCAGCAAATGGAGAAGAGCCAGCGGGAGTACTACCTCAACGAGCAGATGAAGGCGATTCAAAAAGAGCTCGATAATGGAGAGGATGGACCGAGCGAAATAGAGCAGCTGCAAGCTAAGGTGGACGATGCGGGAATGTCGGCCGAAGCGAAAAAGAAAGCTGAAAGTGAGATAAAGAAGCTCAAGATGATGTCTCCGATGTCTGCTGAGGCCACCGTTGTCAGGAGTTACATCGATTGGATGTTGAGCGTTCCCTGGAAGAAGCGCTCTAAGGTTAAACATGACATTTCGCGTGCAGAGGGAGTGCTTAACGAGGACCATTACGGCCTTGATGAGGTCAAAGAGCGGATCCTAGAATTTTTAGCAGTTCAGAAAAGGGTCAAGAAAAACAAAGGGCCGGTTCTTTGCCTAGTAGGCCCACCGGGTGTCGGTAAGACCAGTTTAGGGGAGTCTATAGCGCGAGCGACCAATCGAAAGTTCGTGCGTATGGCCCTTGGTGGCGTTAGAGATGAAGCAGAAATCAGAGGACATCGTCGAACCTATATCGGCTCGATGCCAGGCAAAATCATCCAGAAATTAGGCAAAGTGGGTGTACGAAACCCGTTATTCCTGCTCGATGAGATCGACAAGATGGGGCAAGATCACAGGGGCGACCCCGCCTCCGGGCTTCTAGAGGTTCTTGATCCTGAACAGAACAGCACGTTTAACGATCACTATTTAGAGGTCGACTTCGACCTCTCTGAGGTGATGTTTATCTGCACTTCGAACTCGATGAACATACCTGCGCCCTTGTTGGATCGAATGGAAGTCATTCGAATCCCCGGCTATACAGAAGACGAGAAAAAGAACATTGCTGAGCGCTTTTTGTTAGAAAAGCAGAGAAAAAACAATGGGCTTAAGGTAGACGAACTCACGTTGTCCGAGCCAGCGATACTGGACCTGATCCGGTTTTATACGAAGGAGGCTGGCGTGCGCGGCCTCGAGCGCGAAATCGCCAAATTATGCCGAAAAATAGTCAGAGAGATTTCAGAGACGAACTCAACTACAACCATTGGTGTTGATTCTGAGGAGCTCGAGCATTATCTCGGGGTCAAGAAATTTCGTTTTGGTCTTGCCGAAGAGGAAGACCAGGTCGGTCAGGTGACAGGCCTTGCGGTGACCAGCGTAGGCGGGGAGCTTTTGTCTATTGAGGCAGTGGTAGTGCCAGGAAAGGGTGTCACTGTAAAGACTGGCTCATTAGGCGACGTGATGCAGGAATCGATCCAAGCTGCTATGACGGTCGTTCGGAGCCGAGCAGCCTCTCTAGGAATCGATCCATCCTTTCACGAGAAGAAAGATCTACACATTCACATGCCCGAGGGGGCTACGCCCAAAGATGGGCCAAGCGCAGGGATCGGCTTGTGTACTGCGCTGGTGTCCGTACTGACAGGAATCCCAGCTAAAGCAGAGGTTGCCATGACCGGCGAAATCACGCTAAGGGGGCAGGTGTTACCCATTGGCGGTCTTAAAGAAAAGTTGCTTGCAGCGCATCGGGGCGGAATTAAGACGGTCCTAATTCCCGAGGAGAATCGTCGAGATTTAAAGGATATTCCTGACAATGTCCTTGGTGACATTGATGTAAGGCCAGTCAGGTGGATCGATGAAGTGTTAGAAGTCGCGCTCAGTCGACAGCCCGTGCCATATGTCGCTGATGATGCCGCGCAAGCGGTCGCACAGGACGAGGAGCCGGCGAATAAGGAGAGACCTAGCGCCCACTAGCAAGGGGCATCGCCTGCCGGATTACGTGGTGATTAGCTGCTAAGCGGGCGACCTTCAACGGTCCACCAATCCGGTGAACGGTGAACGGCTGACGTTATCGTTAGCGGGCAAGGTCCGGGCCGCCCTCAAAAAACCGAAGGTCCTTTAAAGGGCTGCATTGTGCATCCGAGCTCAGTCCTTAGTTGCAACCTTATCGAAAGAAAGCCGATAGCGAGCCATGATATTCACTCAGCACCCAGTCAGCGTGCATGGATAAGCGCCTAAAAGTCCGAGAGCATAAAGCCTTGCGGTGCGTTGCTTGGCCGCTTCTTTCATAGGGTTTCCTCCATTTTTCTTGTCTTGACCCCCCGAAAGTGCCTTGCTATAAAAGTCGAGGCGGGATGAGATGCAGTAAAACAAAAAACGAAAGAGGGGTGTGCATTGAATAAGCAAGAACTGATCGACAACATGGCTGAGTCAGCGGATATTTCAAAAGCTGCTGCAAGTCGAGCGTTAGATGCGATGATTGACTCAATCTCGGGTGCGCTCAAAAAGGGTGACTCACTCACGTTAGTAGGGTTTGGAACCTTCTCGGTAAGAAGTAGAGCTGCGCGAGCGGGTAGGAATCCGAAAACGGGTGAGACCATTCAGATTAAAGCGTCAAAAGTTCCAGCGTTTAAGGCGGGCAAGGCGTTGAAAGAAGCAGTCAACTAAATCGTCGATACGATGATTAGGAAACGGCGCTCCGGCGCCGTTTTTTTTGGCCCTGGATTTTTAACTATCGCACTGAACTATGGCAATAAGATGAATTGCTGCTAGGGAGATGCGCAAGGCTTTGGGTGCCTTCGCTTTTCTTGGCTTGGCCGAATTGACTGAAGAGGGAAAGGATCACACCCATATGAATTAATCCCGCTGGAAGCCAGCGCGGACTGTCTTTGCTCTCCACTTCCCTTGGACAGCGAATCTTGCATTCATGGCCATAGAATAATAGGGCGCGCGTGGCGCTCACCGCATCGGTGTGCGAGGTGAATTGGTGTACACTACGCGGCGGAAGAAACACACTGAATTGGAAGACTGATATGTCGATCATGAAAATGCGAGATGGCCATGGTTGGGGCACTCGAGCCATTATTTACGCCATCATCATAGCCTTTGCATTGTTTGGTCTCGGGACAATTCCAACGCTATTTAGTCCAACTCAAAGTGTGGCGAGTGTGAACGGTGAGGACATTACCGTCGGTGAGATGGAAGTGGCTGTCGAGAGAAACCGAAGATTATTACTCGGTCAAGGTGCTACACCTGAGGACATCGATGAAGATACCCTGAGAGCCGATGTGTTGCAGTCGCTCATTACAAGACGTCTCTTAGTGCAAGGGGTGACGTCACTTGATATGACGACGAGCGATGCGGAAATTGATGCAGAGCTCTTGGCTACAGAAACGTTTCAGTTGAACGGAACGTTTGACGAAAACCAGTATCGACTGGTTCTCGCGAGCGTGGGTTATAACCCTGGTACGTATAAGGAAGAGCTTAGGCGGGATAAAACGATCTCTCAATTGGCACGCACGATCGAGGCTTCGGCGATTGTAACTGAGCTGGAAGCTAAGCGGGCTTCGAGCCTAAGTCGCCAGACCCGTGATGTGGCCGTGCTGACTTTTGACCCCGTCGATTTGGAAGACCAGATATCAGTTACCGGGGCAGAGGTCGAAGCTTACTATCAAGCCAATCAGTCCGAATTTTTTTCTGAGGAGAGTGTCGACCTGGCTTACGTTGCGGTTGATCGATCAGCGATGGCGGCTGCCGTTGAGGTTACGGACGGCGAACTGCAAAGCGCCTATGAGGCGCAAAAAGATCGCTATATGACTCCTGAAAATAGACGAATCGCTCATATCTTGGTGTCTACCGAGGATCGAACCATCGAGGAAGCGAGCGTCTTGCTCGAGTCAATCAAGACGGAATTAGGTGCTGGAAAGCCTTTTGAAGAGGTCGCGCAAGCATCGTCTGATGACCCCGGCAGTGCAGCGCAGGGGGGAGACCTTGGCGTCGCGACACGAGGCCTGTTTGTCCCAAGCTTTGAGGAGGCAGCGTTTGCTCTGACAGAGGTTGGAGAGATCAGTGATGTCGTCGAAACCGAATTCGGCTTGCACCTCATTAAATTGAATGAGTTGGCGCCCAGCAGTACGAAGGCGTTCGAGGAGGTTAAGGGGGAAGTCGAACGACAGTATCGAAACGATGCGGTTGAAGATGACTTTGTGACGCTCGTGACATCGCTTGATGAGCTGGCATTTGAGGAACCGGATCTAGTAGTCGTAGCGGAGGAACTAGGGTTAACCATCGACAGAATTCCTTCGGCAAAAGCTGAAGATAGACAAGGGATTCTGGCGAATGCTCAAGTCAGGGACGCGATGTTTTCTCCTGATGTTTTGGTTGATGGAAACAACAGTCCGCTGATTGAGATATCTTCTGACCTCTCTGTGGTTGTGCGTGTCGAGAAACACCAGCCCAGTGAGCTGCTCGACCTTGCTGAAGTAGAAGGTCGTATTGAGACCCAACTGACTCGCCAAAGCGCTGAAGCGCTCGCGTTGGAAAACGCGGAGCAAGCGCTCGCTATGCTCGAATCCGGGGATTTGACGCGCTACGTTGCTGATCAGTTCGGATTAGAATGGAAGGTGAATGCCAAGGCCACTCGTTACGCACCAGGTCTAGATGCTAATGTTCGAGAGCAAGCCTTCTCACTACCCAAGCCAGTCGAATTAGAGAAATCCTTGGGGCTTGTGGAGCTCAGTGAAGGCGGCGCTGCCGTCATATCCGTCACCAATGTGGAGAATGGCGACGCAAGTGGTGATCTTTCTCAAGGTCAGGCGCTACAGCAGATGCTAGGTTTTCAGCGCGGGAGGTTGGATTTTGCCGGAGCGGAGCAAACGCTTCGCGAAGAGGGCAGCATTTCTGGCGGATAGGGTCATTGCGTTAGCTGTTTGACGTTGATTTTAATAACCAGTCTGTCTCCCGGTTGGAGATATTTTTCTTTTGCGTGTTCCGGGTTCCAGCGCTTGAGATTGGCAATTGATACTTGAAACCGATTGGCGATTCGTCCAAAGGAATCGCCGGGCTTTACTGTGTATCGAATCGTGCGCTCGACTTTCTGGAGCGATGGCCGCGGCGAAGTAACCGTTCGTAACGCCCTCGCCTTTTTTGGGTAAAGTTGGAGTGCTTGCCCTATCTGAAGCATAGATTTCTCGCCGATGTGATTCCATCGAGCAATTGCCTTTGTCGTCGTGCCGTATTTTCTAGCGATCGTCCAAAGGCTATCCCCAGGCCGCACCGTGTAGCTGATGTGGCTTCTGTCGGGATCGTCGGCTAGTCGACGCTGTCGACTTGCTAGGCGGCCATTCGCTGTCAACGATGATTCTGGCCCTATGGCTTTGGGAATGAGAAGCGCTTGACCTGCTCGTATACGGCTCGTGTTCAAATCGTTTTGGCGCATCAGCACTTGGGTTGAGACGTTAAAACGATCAGCTATTTCGCTTAGGGTGTCGCCGGACTTTACCTTATAACGCTCCCAGGCAATGCGGCTGGTTGGCGATAATGTCATTAGGTTCTCACGAAACGTCTGGGTAGCGCCGATGGGTACGATCAGCCTGTGAGGACCATCTGGGTGAGTTGCCCATTGGTTGAGTCCTGGATTGAAGCGGTACAGTGTTTCAACGTCCAGCATGGCGAGTTGCGCAGCCAGTGCCAGGTCGATCTGATGGCCAATGTCCACTTCATCGAAAACGGGCTCGTTAGCGATGCTTGGAAGTTCGTAATTGAAGGCGCCCGGGTCGGCTACCAGTGCAGCAATAGCGAGCAACTTAGGGACATAGGCCTCCGTCTCTTTTGCTAAATCTAGCGTCCAAAAGTCGGCCGCGTTGCCATGGTTTCCTCGCCGCCGGATTGATTTTCTGACGTTTCCAATGCCTCCATTATAAGCAGCTAGTGTGAGTTCCCAGTCGCCCTTGAACTGTCGGTTGAGCATGCTCAGGTAATCGATCGCCGCTTCCGTTGAGTAAAGAACGTCACGCCGGCCATCGAACCACCAATCAATGGTTAAACCCTGGAGCCTTGCTGTCCCAGGAATGAACTGCCAAAGTCCAGAGGCTCTTCCGTGTGAATAGGCGAATGGATCGAAGGCGCTTTCTACCAGTGGCAACAGAGCAATCTCGAGCGGTAATCCACTCGTCTCCAGTGACTCCACTATGTGATAGAGATACTTTGAGCCCCGATCAAAGACGCGGTCGAGATAGGCGGGATTTTTCTCAAACCAGCGCGCTTGAGCTTGAACGCGCGGCTCGCTAAGACGGTGATCAAGGCGAAAACCCTGGCGCATTCGCGCGAATAACTCGGTATCAGGATTCATCTCTGGTTCTTCAGACGGGCCAGCCGCCTTAGACTCAGGTAACCGCCCTCCCTGGTCGATCTCAAGTTGATGAGACGTCGCGTGCGCTTCGGTCTCGGTTAGTCCGGTAACAGCCCCAGAGAGAGGGATCCTTTCATGGTCGGGGCATGGATTAACCTTAAGTGAGGGGTCCTTGGTCGGCGGTGACTGAATGGGGCCATCTTTTAGACACCTCTCTTCTGAGGCGGTTTGAACGCTTTCAAATTCGGATTGACTGGCTGATTGAGATTGACCAGTCAAGAAAGGGGTCGAGCACCCAGCCAGCGCCCAAACAATAGTTGGTATTGATAATATAGAACGAAGCATGGGGCTGCCGGTGGACAATACTCGGATTATAAGGGATCAAGCACGGGCTGTGGTGAGCATTGCCTGCATTGTAGGGTGAGGGATGAATCGGTGTGTGGCTTGCTTCGATACGTCCAGAATGGAGTACCTGCTGATCAGCACCGCATCAAGGCGTTTGATGGATCGTTGATAGAGCAGTTGATGGAGCATATGGATGGAGCATGGAAGATCATCATGAAAAGCATAGGAGCAGGGAGACTTGTGCGCAGTGGGCCTCCAATTCGCAGCGCTGATGAGATCGTCAGTCGATGAGCGTAAAAGATAAGCGACACTTGTC
>VMBT01002060.1_pt1 | contig 10235 bp, 7 predicted proteins | sample 4404301 | NCBI WGS metagenome assembly VMBT01 (sample SAMN12238535, study PRJNA552566) | marine metagenome | isolation source: Coastal seawater | place: USA: coastal Georgia, Sapelo Island | collected 2008-08/2009-08
CGGAGAGCTCCGGGTGGGGGCCCGTGCCCATATGCCGGTTCGCGTCGCCGAGGGCGGCTTCGATCGCGATCACGTCGGCTCCGAGGTCGGCCAGCATCTGCGTGCCGAGCGGACCCATGACCACCGAGGTCAGGTCGATCACTCGGATTCCCGCGAGGGGCTGAGAGGCGCTCATCGGCTCAGGAGTCGATCAGGTCGACCGGTGCCTCGACAACTCGGGCCCGGAGCCACTCCCCCAGACTCTTGGCCTGGGGATCGCTCCTCGTCGATGCGGCGACCCCCTCCTCGAGGAGACCCCGGATCACGAAGTTCATCGCCCGGAGTCGGGGAAGAAGGTGCCGTTCGACGGGAAGATCGGCGATCTCGGGGAGCAGTTCTCGCAGTCGCTCAATGGTGAGCTCCTCGACCACCCACGAGTAGGCGGCGTCCTCGCGAGCGAACACCCCGAGGTTGGCATCGCCGCCCTTGTCGCCGCTTCGGGTCCCGATGAGGCGACCGAGCGGAACCGGCCTCGTCGGACCGCTCGAGACAGGAGCCGAGAGAACAGCGTCGACGGCCCGCTCGGGAAGAGCACCAGACCCTGACGGGGTGTCGACGAGGGTGGTCCGTCCGTCGATATGCACGTACTGCGGGACGAGCTCGGCTGGGACGAGCGCCGGCCGATACACCCCGTAGGGCTGGCCGGCGGACGGACCTCCGCTCAACAGGTACATGCCGGGGATGCTGGCGAGCGCCGTCTCGACCATGGCGTTGGAGAAGGCACGGCCGACGAGCCGCTCATCGGGGTCTTTCACCGAGATGCGGAGCTCAGCCGTCGCTGCCTCGTTCGACATTGGATCGTCGTGCTCGCGTCTCACGATTCGAGTCGTGCAGGACGTGAAATCGGCCGGATCGTTCGGGCAGGCGTTCCAAAAGGCAGCGAGGGCCGCCTCAGCCTTGGCCTCGACGTCGAGACCGGTCAGGGCGACCACGAGGTCGTTGCGGTAGCCGCCGAGTTCGTTCATCGCGACCTTCACCCTTCCCGTCGGGGCGGTCCCCCGCACACCGGAGATCCGAACCCGATCGGCGGCGACCTGGTCGAGGTCGATGGTGTCGAACTGAGCGATGACATCGGGGCCGAGGTAGTCCGGCCCGCCGATCTCATAGAGGATCTGACTGGTGATCGTCCCGACCGTCACGGCACCCCCGGTGTCGTCGTGCTTGCCGATCACCGAGGATCCATCGGCGGCGATCTCCGCCCACGGGAACCCGAGGTGCTCGATGCCAGGGATCTCCTCGAAGAAGGAGTAGTTGCCACCGGTCGCCTGCGCGGAGCACTCGATGACGTGGCCGGCGACGACGGCTCCGGCGAGAGCGTCGAAGTCATCTCGTTGCCACCCGTGGTGATGGGCCGCTGGACCACATACCACGGCGGCATCGGTCACCCGTCCGGTGACGACGATGTCCGCCCCAGCGGCGAGGGCTTCGACGATTCCCCAACAGCCGAGATACGCATTGGCTGACACGAGCGCGGCGGGGTCGCCAAGTCCACCGGAGTGGGGCCCGAACTCGACGAGGTCACCGGCGGCGATGAGTTCGGCGGCGCGCGGCAGGAGATCGTCGCCATCGACGTAGGCGATTCGCGGTGACAGACCGAGCCGTCCGGCGACCTCGGCCAACTGCTCAGCGCATCCGGCCGGATCGAGACCCCCGGCATTGGAGACGACGGTGATTCCGCGGTCGAGGCAGGAACCCATCACCTCCTCCATCTGGGTGACGAAGGTGGAGGCGAAGCCGCGGCCGGGGCGCTTGGCCCGAATCCTCGCGAGGATCAGCATGGTCAACTCGGCGAGCCAGTCGCCGGTGAGCACATCGATTGGGCCTCCGTCCACCATCTCGCGCGCGGCCGAGAGCCGATCACCGAAGAACCCGGAACAGTTCGCGATGCGGATCGGATCACTCACGCTGAGTCACCGGTCTCGAGCAGGACGAGGAGGTCGCCCATGTCGACCCGGTCACCGACGCCGAAACGCACCTCGGCGACAATCCCCGCGGCCGGTGCGGTGATCTGATGCTCCATCTTCATCGCCTCGACCACCATGAGGACCTGGTCGGCATCGACGTGCTGTCCAGCCTCGACGGCGACGGCGATGACCGTTCCCGGAAGCGGTGCGACCGGACCCGACCCGACCATCTCGGACTCGTGATCGACGAACCGCGGTCGCAGCGTCCAGTGGGTCCGACCGGTCGGATCGATGGCAACCCTCGAGGTTCCCTGACCGGACACGGTCACGGTCCGGGCGAGGCCGTCGACCTCGATGAACACGATCTCGCCGTCAGCGGTCCCGGCGCGAATCTCGCGTCGCAACTCGATCGCTGGTCGGTCGTCGTTCGCAAGCGCGCCGGTCTCGTCGGGCTCCGGCCACTGGCCGAGCAGCACCCGCCAGTGGTCCTCGCATCCGGAGCGAGTGACGATTTCGTACTCGACGCGATGTTCGATCGGTTCCGACCCGCCGTCCTCCACCATCACGACCCGGGTCCCACGGGTGCGCAGGTTCCGCCATCCCGAGGGGACCCGACCCCAGTGACGATCCGTCGATCGGTTCGCCGACTCAACGGAGGCGACAACGGCCAGGAGGTGCGCGATCAGGTCCTCGCCCGCGGGCCGCGCGCCATTCAGGATCGCAGGCGAGCGCGCGAGCAATCCGGTGTCGAGACGACCCGCGGCGAAGCCGTCATCATCGAGGAGAGCGATGAGCATGTCGACATTGGTGCGAACGCCCTCGACCTCGGCTGATCGCAGGGCAGCGCGCAATCGTCGGCGAGCGGTGTCTCGGTCCGGCCCGTAGGAGATGACCTTGGCGAGCAGCGAGTCGTAGTCGGTGGTGACGACACTCCCGGCCTCAACCCCGGAGTCGACCCGCACCCCATCACCGATCGTGAACCGATCGATTCGACCCGAGGACGGCAGCCAGCCCGAGGCGGGGTCCTCAGCGACCACCCGCGCCTCGATCGCGTGACCATCGAAGCGCACCTCATCTTGGGTGACCGAGAGCGGGTGTCCCGCTGCTACGGCGAGTTGCATCTCCACCAGGTCGAGTCCCGTGATCGCCTCGGTGACCGGGTGCTCGACCTGCAGGCGGGTGTTCACCTCCAAGAAGGTGACCGTGTCATCGGCTCCAACGAGGAACTCGACGGTGCCGGCCCCGCGGTATCCGACGTGACGGGCGAGAGCGACCGCTCCCGAGCGGAGGGCATCACGGATGGTCGGGTCGAGACCGGGGGCCGGAGCCTCCTCGATGATCTTCTGGTTGCGCCGCTGCACCGAGCAGTCGCGCTCACCGAGGTGGATCACCGACCCGTGCGAGTCCGCCATGATCTGCACCTCGATATGGCGGCCGTGCTCGATGTACGGCTCGATGAAGACGGTCGGATCCCCGAACGCGGCGAGCGCCTCACGAGCCGCCGACTCGATCGCCCCGGCGAGATCCTCGGCCCGGTGAACCACGCGCATTCCGCGTCCCCCACCTCCCGCTGCCGCCTTCACGAGGGCGGGCATGGCGACACCCTCGGGAGGAGGACCGGCCGGATCGACGGTGTGGACGATGGTGGTCGGCACCCCAGCCGCGACCGCGGCTCGCTTCGCCGCGATTTTGTCGCCGAGCAACTCGATCTGCTCCGGGGTCGGACCGACCCAGATGAGGCCCGCCGCTTCGACGGCGCGAGCGGCCGCGGGGTTCTCGGCGAGGAACCCGTAGCCCGGATGCACCGCATCGCAGCCGTTCGCGAGGGCGGCGGCAACGACCGCCTCGACTCGTAGATATGACTCGGCGGGAGTCGACCCACCGAGGGAGACCGAGCGGTCCATCGACCGGGTGTGCAACGCCCCGCGATCGGCCGAGGAGTGCACCCCGATCGGCGAGATACCGAGACGGCGCGCGGTCCGGGCGATCCGGACAGCGATCTCCCCTCGGTTCGCGATGAGCAGACGATCGATGGTTCGCGACGCCATCAGTGCCTCCACACCCCGTACTCGGTGGCTCCGCGGACCTCGGCTGAATGGGTGACCGACAGAGCCATCGTCAGCACATGGCGGGTGTCGTTCGGGTGGATGATTCCGTCATCCCAGACGCGCCCCGTCGAGTAGAGAGCGGATGACTCGGACTCGATCTGAGCTTCGAGAGCCATCTTGCGCTGGTCGAGTTCGGCCTCGTCGACCTCGACACCGCGGCCGGCGGCCGCGTTCCTCGCGACGATGTCCATGACCCCGGCGAGTTGGCGACCGCCCATGACGGCGATGCGATGGTTGGGCCAGGTGAAGATGAACCTCGGGTCGTAGGCCTTTCCCGCCATGCCGTAGTTGCCAGCGCCGTACGAGGCGCCGACCATGAGCACGATGTGCGGGACCGTCGAGTTCGACACCGCGTTGATGAGCTTCGCGCCGTTGCGGATGATGCCGCCGCGTTCGGCCTTTGAACCGACCATGAACCCGGTGATGTTGTGCAGGAAAACGAGCGGGGTGTCGGTGCGGTTGCAGAGCTGGATGAACTGGGCGCCCTTGGCAGCCTCCTCGGAGAAGAGGATGCCGTTGTTGCCGAGTAGCCCAACGGGGAACCCGCCGATCGAGCCCCAGCCGCACACGAGCTTGTCGCCGTAGAGCGGCTTGAACTCCTCAAAGCGGCTGCCGTCGAGGACCCGGGCGAGCACCTCGCGGATGTCGAAGGGCACCCGCACATCAGCCGAGGCGCAACCGATGAGTTCGTCCGGGTCGTGCACCGGTGGGTCGGCGTCAAGGGTCGGCCCCGGTCCGAGTTTGCGCCACCGTAGGTGGGCGACGATCTCTCGGGTGATGCGAAGGGCGTCCATCTCATCGACGGCGAGGTAGTCGGAGAGGCCGCTAACGCGCGTGTGCATCTCAGCGCCGCCGAGGGTCTCCTCGTCGACGATCTCGTCGATGGCCATCTTCACGAGCGGTGGTCCGCCGAGGTACGCGGTGCCGCGCCCCTTGACGAACACCGTGTAGTCGCTCATTCCCGGCGTGTACGCGCCGCCGGCGGTGGCCGGGCCGAAGCCGACGGTGATGGTCGGGATGCCGAGTCGCGAGAGTTGGGTCTGGTTGCGGAAGCCCTCGCCGCCGCGGATGAAGATGTCGGCCTGATGCGGCAGATCGGCTCCGGCTGACTCGTTGAGGGAGATCCACGGAAGTCGGTTGGCGCGGACGATCTCTTGGAACCGCATGTTCTTGTCGACCGAGCGCGGGTTCATCGACCCGCCGCGGTAGGTCATGTCGGTCGCGGTGATGGCGACCTCGGTGCCCTCGACGATGCCGATCCCGTTGACGACTCCGGCGCTCACCGGGAACTCCGAACCCCAACCGGCGAGCGGCGAGAGTTCGAGGAAGGGCGTGTCGGGGTCGATGAGCTGTTCGATGCGCTCGCGGGCGAGCATCTTCCCCCGCTGTCGGTGACGGTCGACGTAGCGCTGTCCGCCGATGCCCGGCACCGACGCCATCTCGGTCTGAACGACAGCCCAGAGCGCCTCCATCTCCGCGCGGTTCGCGCGGTGGGCCTCGCTCGCGGTATCGAGCCGCGACCGCAGGACCGGGCCTGAGGAGCGCTGTCTCACAAGCGAAACCTACGGTTTGGTACCGTTCAGTGTCAACTGGTACCGCCCGAGGGCGGAGGGAGGCACGATGAACGTCGCTCAAGTCACCGCGGATCTGATCGCGGAGCAGGATGCGCTCGACGACGTCGTCGCCCCGCTGCCCGACGGCGCCTGGTTGACGCCGACCCCAAGCCCCGGCTGGAGCGTCGCCGACCAGATCGGGCACCTGACGTTCTTCGACCGCACCGCCGCCCTCGCGATCGAGGACCCCGCTGCCTTCGTCGCTCATCGCGCCGAACTCGTCTCCTCGTTCGCCGACGCGGCCGCCGTCGAACAGCTCACCCTCGGCGAGTTCCGAGCCATGGAACCGGCGGAGTTGCTCGACGCCTGGCGGTCCGGTCGGAGCGCGCTCGCCCGGGCGGCCTCCGGACTCGGCGACGACACCCGAGTCGAGTGGTACGGACCATCGATGAGCGCGAAGTCGTTCCTCACCGCCCGCCTCATGGAGGCCTGGGCCCATGGCCAAGATGTGGTGGACACCGTCGGCGCGCGCCGTTCGCCGACTGATCGCCTCCGCCACATCGCCCAGCTCGGCGTTATTACCCGAGGCTGGTCGTACATCAACCGCGGTCTTGAACGACCGGCCGGTGAGGTGTCGGTGGCGCTCGAGGCGCCGTCGGGTGAACTGTGGTCCTGGGAGCACGCCGACGAGGTGGGGCGCGTCACCGGACCGGCGGAGGACTTCTGTCTCGTCGTCACCCAGCGCCGCCACGTCGACGACACCCGACTCGTCGTGTCACAGGGTCCCGCACGAGACTGGTTGCTGATCGCTCAGGCCTTCGCCGGCGGTGCGACCGATGGACCGTCGGCCCGGGCCTGAGACACCGCAACCCGCCACGAGCTGACACGAGATGGACTTCGACCTCCCCGCTGACGACGACCCGCGACGCCTCGAGGTGCGCGCCTGGCTCGCCGAGCATCCCGAGCCGTCGAACACCGATCTCGCCGAAGCCGGATACATCGTCCCCCACTGGCCGCGACCGTGGGGACTCGACGCCGACCCGATGCACCAACTCATCATCGACGACGAGCTCCGACGAGGCGGTGTGACGCGCACCGCCTCGACCACGAATGCGATCGGCGTCGGCTGGGCCGCCCCGACGATCCTTCTCGCCGGATCCGATTGGCAAAAGGAGCGATTCCTACCGAGGATCTTCTCTGGCGAGGAGACCTGGTGCCAGCTCTTCAGCGAACCCGACTCGGGAAGCGATCTCGCCTCCCTCGCCACCCGAGCGGTCCGAGACGGCGACGAGTACGTGATCAACGGATCGAAGATCTGGTCGAGCGGGGCCCACCATGCCGACTACGGCATCCTCATCGCGCGCACCGATCCCGATGTCGCCAAGCACAAGGGCATCTCCTACTTCCTGGTGCCGATGGATCTGCCCGGTATCACCCTCTCCCCGATCGTCGACATGACGACCGCCCACTCGTTCAACCAGACCTTCTTCGACGACGTTCGGCTACCCGCTGAGTATCTCGTCGGCGCAGAGGGGGATGGCTGGCGACTCGCGAAGGTCACCCTCGCCAACGAGCGGGTGTCGCTCTCCTCAGCCGGGTCGATGTGGGGCACGGGACCCTCCGCCGCGCAACTGCTCGACCTGATCAGATCCGGTCCGACCATCACGGATCCGAACATGCGCCAACGCATCGCCGCCCTCCACATCGAGGCCGAGGTGCTGCGCCTCAACCGACTCCGGACGCTGAGCGCCCGACTGAGTGGGCGCACGCCGGGTGAGGAGGCGTCCGTTCAAAAGATCATGGGTGACGAGCACGGCCAGCACGTGATGGAACTCGCGAAGGACCTCGCCGGTGCCGCCGGGATGCTCGAGGGGTCCGGGCCCGCCGGGGAAATTCCGACCGGCGCCCGCAGCGGTGCCACCGACATCAACTTCCCGCGCGGTGCGCGCAGCCAATTCCCCGAGACCGACCCGGTGTGGCACTACGGCTATCTCTTCGCGCCGGCGCTCACCCTCGGCGGCGGCACCTTCGCCGTGCAGCGAAACATCGTCGCCGAGCAAGTGCTCGGCCTGCCGCGTGACGTCCACGGGGACACAGGAATGACTTGGTCGGAGCACCGGTCGGGAAGGAGTGGTGACTCGTCATGAGGACCCGAGTGACGGAGATGTTCGGGATCGACTTGCCGATCCTCGCGTTCAGCCACTGCCGTGACGTGGTCGCGGCAGTGTCACGGGCCGGGGGCCTCGGTGTGCTCGGCGCGGTCGGCCACTCCGACAGCCAACTGGAGATCGACCTCGACTGGATCGAGGACCAGATCGGTGATCGCCCCTACGGCGTCGATCTGATCGCACCGGCGAAGTACACCGGCAGTGATGGTGGCGGCGCTCGGGTGCAGGACCTCGTCGGCATGATCCCCGACGAGCACCGAGCCTTCGTCGAGCGCCTCCTCGACGAGTTCGAGGTGCCCGACCTCCCCGACGGGATGCGTGGTGAGCGCGGACTCGCCTCCCATGGTGACGCCGCACCGCTGACGGCGGAGCGCGCGGCGCCGCAGCTCGAGATCTCCCTTGCCCACCGACCGGCGCTCATCGTGAATGCCCTCGGCCCTCCCCCAGCGCACATGCTCGAGCGATCCCATGAGGAGGGACGCCTCGTCGGCGCCCTGGCCGGCAAGGCCCAGCACGCTGAACGGCATGTCGCGGCCGGAGTTGACATGGTGATCGCCCAGGGCTCCGAGGCCGGCGGACACACCGGTGAGATCGGCACGATGGTGCTGATCCCCGAGATCGTCGATGCGATCGGTGACCGGGTGCCGGTCCTCGGCGCAGGCGGAATCGGCCGAGGTCGACAGATGGCTGCCGCCATGGCCCTCGGCGCGGAAGGGGTCTGGTGCGGCTCGGTGTGGCTGACCACCGAGGAGGCCGAGACCCATCCCACCGTGAAGGAGAAGTTCCTCGCTGCCACCTCCTCCGACACGATCCGCTCGCGGTCGCGCACCGGCAAGCCGGCCCGACAATTGCGTACGGCATGGACGGACGCCTGGGAAGATCCGGCGAATCCAGCGCCGCTGCCGATGCCGCTGCAGCCGATGCTCGTCGACGACGCGATCCGACGTATCGACCGGGCGGCGCACAGCGCGGGGTCAGGCGCCTCGAAGCTCGCGAACTACTTCGTCGGCCAGGTGGTCGGATCGATGAACGAGTCGAAATCGGCCTCCCGCGTCGTCTACGAGATGATCGAGGAGTTCATCGAGTCAACCGAGCGCCTCGGTTCGCTGCTCGAGGACTAAGCGGCTCAGGCGAGGATCGAGCGGATCACGAGATCGAGCATCTCATCGGTCGGATCAGGGTGCGCGATCTCGACCTGATTGAAATACAAGCCACTTCCAGCGAGCACCCCGGCGACGATCGACGGTGAGACCTGCCGGAACTCGCCCGCGGCGACGCCCTCGGAAACCAGTTCCTCGGTGACGGCCATCACGTAGCGGAAATGCCGGTCGAGGAGTCGCCGGGCGGCCGGATCATCGGCGAGGTCCTCGGCGAAGGTCTGCGAGAGACGCTGCAACTCGACCCCACCGCGGAAGTAGGAGCGGATGCGATCGGCGTGCGGCTGCTCTCGGTCGATGGCATCGAGGGCGGTTCGGCCGACCCGGTGAAGGAAGCGGTCAAGTACCACCAGCACCAGCTCATCTTTCGAGGGAGCGAGCTCGTAGAGGGTCCGCCGCGAGCATCCGACGCTCGCCGCGAGTTCACGCACGCTGATCCCCCCGAAACCCTCCTCCAGGAAGAGCCGCTCGAGCTGGTCGAGCACCTGCCGGTGACGCGGGCCGAGCCGCTCCTCCGCGCGCTGGGAGAGCAGCGGTCGTGGCATCGACTCAGGAGCCGGCGCCGATCGGCTGCTTCGGCGCTCGACAACCTCCTCGCCGGCCACCTCAGCTCACCACCCGATACTCGAAGTCCGTCACCCGGTGCCCGGCTTCGAGGCCCTTGATCTCGAATCGGGTCAACGGCCGGTCGTCGGGGCGGAGCACGATGCCCCCATCGAGCCGCTCCGACCGCGAGCAGACCTCAGCGATCTGATCGGCGTAGTCATCGACGTCGGTGGCGAGACGTAGTCGGGCTCCGATGCTCATGGAGCCGATGATGCTCTCGAGGAGGTCGTCCCGGACGAGTCGGCGCTGGCGTTGCCGAGGCTTCGGCCAGGGATCGGGGAAGTAGATCCTCACCTCGTCGAGGCAACGTGATGGGAGGCGCCCCATGAAGTCGAGGGCGTCGCCGTGGACCACGCGCAGGTTCGAGAGGCCCGCCGTCTCGATCTCGGTGAGTAATCGCGCGATACCCGGAGTGTGAACATCGCAGGCGATGAGATCGGTGTCGGGAGCGGTTGTGGCCATCGCGAGGGCCGCCTCCCCGGCTCCGCATCCGATCTCGAGGGCGAGTGGAGCGCGGCGACCGAACAGGGCGACCGGATCGATCATCGGGCCGCCGACGTCGAGGCCAAATTCTGGGAAGAGGCGCTCGAGTGCCGCCTCGCGCGTCGGCGACAGTCGGCGGCGACGAGGCTTGAAGGTGCGTGACCGTGCCGCATACGCCCCGGGGGGAACGGTCATCGGGTGTCGTCGTTCTGGGTTC
>VMBT01002062.1_pt1 | contig 10225 bp, 9 predicted proteins | sample 4404301 | NCBI WGS metagenome assembly VMBT01 (sample SAMN12238535, study PRJNA552566) | marine metagenome | isolation source: Coastal seawater | place: USA: coastal Georgia, Sapelo Island | collected 2008-08/2009-08
TTACTACTTCAAGTTGGTTCATGTAAGTATCGCAACCAAGTTCATTAACTGCGATTTCTTGGCAAGCATCGTATATGTCGCTTACAAGTTCAAAACTCCAGTCGTCTTGTTGTGTGAATAATAGTTTAGACATCGCTACTGTCCTTTGGTGTAAAAAACTGTCTAAAGACTGGGTATATATCTTTGGCTTCATACACTCTACCAAGTTGCATGTTTGGCCATTCTTGTGACAGTTGATGGTATCTCTTTTCCATACCAATGCCTGCTGTATATTTAATATCAGCATGTACTTGTGCGGCGTTTGGAACAATACACAAAAATGTAAAGTATTGGCAAATAGGTAATAGTTTGTTTACCATTATGTCTGCTACTGCGTCATTGTCTGTTGTAAAGTTGTCGCCGTCACTTGCTTGGCTAATATAAATGTTCCAATGCTCTAAGTCATAACGCTGTTTAATAATTTCGCTTGTTAGTTCTAATGCGGAACTTACTACAGTACCACCGCTTTCTTTACTGTTAAAAAACTCTTCCTCTGTACATTCCTTAGCAACGGTGTGGTGCCGTACAAATACAATATCTACTAAATCGTATTTCATGCTTAGGAACATATGTAGTAAAATAAAAAAGCGTTTGGATAAATCTTTCTCACGCTCTTGCATGGATACTGATACGTCCAAAATACAAAACATTACTGCCGCGTTTTTTGGCTTTGGTACTTTAGCAAAGTTATTAAACTTTAGATCAATTGGATCTATAAACGAGATAGCATTATATCTTGCTCGTATGCGTTTAATCTCTTCCTCAACCTCTTGTAAGCGTATCCATTCTTTTGTTCTTTGGTCTTTGCCCGGAGGTAGTGTGGAAAAGTATTCAAGTATTCTATCGCGTTCGTCTAACAGTTCTTGTAACTTTCTACCTTTGGGTTTCTTTAAAGCCAAGCGTCTGCCAATACTGCGTATCATGCTTTGCTCTAAGTTTAAATTGTTTGGAGAGCCTTCATTAACATATCCGGATCTCTCTACACTAAACTCTTCAATACTTTTCTTTTGCTTCTCTAGTAAGTTTGGTAGTTCTAAATCTTCAAACAGTATGTCTAAAAATTCGTCTTTGTTTATAGAGAATACAAAATCGTCCTCGCCGTAAGCATCGTCTGATCCTTCACGGCCGCCGCCACCGCCACTACCTGATGCTGGTTTACGTATTTTGTCACCTGCAATATATTCTTTATTACCAGGTAGAATGTAGTCCTTCTCACCAGACTTAGGATCATATTGGAACTGCGGCTCTTTAATACTTTTGGCAGGAACTTTGACGCGACCACCAGATCTTAAATCTCTAACAGATCTATTTCTGATGGTCTCGTCTAAACTTTCCTTAATATACTTTTTTGACCGTTCAATGAAGCGTTGTCTATTGGAAAGGTTCTTTCCTTTAGGATTCGAACGCCTGTCAATAATATGCTTGGTCATGGTGAACCCCTAACTGCTCTTTTGGGTTCTCATGTACCATTCTACTAATCGACGTACCTGACGGTCTGTATAACCTTTCTCTTCCATACGAGCAACAAAGTCATCGTGCTTTTGTTGGTCATCTTTGTTTTGCTTATTGCCAAACGAAATAATAGGTAGTAGTTCCTCTGTGGATGCGAACATTTTCTTCTCGATAATCTCGCGTAGTTTTTCGTAACTTGACCACTTTGGATTCTTACCTTTATTCTTTGCTTTTGCTCTTAATACAAAGTTAACCACTTCACTACGGAAGTCTTTTGGATTAGCGATACCTGCTGGCTTTTCAATCTTCTCTAACTCCTCGTTTAGTACATCGCGGCTAAACAAGTTGCCTGTGTCGGGATCTTTAAAGTCGATCTCTTGTATCCAGTGATCAGCGTATTCAATATAGCGATCAAACAAGTTTTGTCCGTAGTCGCTATAACTTTCCAAGTATGCTTTCTGTATTTCATTACCAATAAAGTCTGCGTACTTTGGTGCTAACCATTCTTTAATAAAGTTTGTAAGTGCTTTTTCCTTTTCCTCACCAAACTGTTCGCGTCTAATTGCTTGCTCTAGTACAAACATTAAGTGTACTGGATCAGCCGCAATCTCGTTTGTGTCAAAGTTAAACACTTGTGACAGTATCTTAAACGCAAAACGTGTTGATGATCCGGACATGCCTTCATCTACACCTGCTACGTCTTTATACTCTTGTAGTGACTTTGCTTGTGGATCTGTATCCTTTAGATTTTTACCATTGTACACTTGCATCTTAGAGAATAGATTGCTATTCTCATGCTCGCGTAGTCTGCTTAAAATACTATACTGTGCCAACATCTCGAGCGTTTGGGGAGCGCAAGGATGTTCTGCTAGTCCACTTGAGTCAAGCATCTTTTCGTAAATGCTAATCTCTTCGTCAATACGTAGGCAATAAGGAACTTTAACAACATACACACGATCTAGGAACGCTTCGTTGTTTTTATTGTTCTTAAATGACTGCCATTCTGATTCGTTACTGTGTGCTAAAATAGTTCCGCTGAACGGAATAGCACTAATACCTTCTGTACCCATGTAGTTGCCTTCTTGTGTAGCAGTTAGCAATGGGTGTAAAACTTTGATTGGTGCTTTAAACATCTCAACAAATTCCATGATGCCTTGGTTACCTTTACACAGCGCACCACTAAATGCGTATGAGTCTGGATCATGTTGTGAGAAGTATTCAAGTTGACGAATATCTGTCTTACCAACCAATGAACTAATGTCTTGGTTGTTCTCGTCACCTGGTTCTGTTTTTACTACAGCAATCTGTTTTAGTTTGCTTGGTTGTAGTTTTACTACTGTAAACTTAGTAATGTCACCATCAAATTCATCTAAGCGTTTAATTGCCCATGGGCTTAGTAAGCCAGTTAGGTAACGCTTTGATATTTTATATTCTTTCTCAATTTGCTCACCATATTTCTCAGGAGAGAACAGAGACAATGGACTCTCAAAAACAGGACTAATAACGTCGCCTGCTTTTAGTACATAAATTGGGTGTGTTTCCATTAATTCTTTTAAACGTTCAGCAAGACTTGACTTACCACCACCCACTGGGCCTAGTAAGTATAATACTTGTTTACGTTCTTCCAAGCCTTGTGCGGCGTGTTTAAAAAAGCCAACAATTCTTTCTACGGTATCTTCTAGTCCGTAAAAGTCTTTAAATGCTGGATACACTCTTAGTGTTCTGTTTAGGAAGATGCGAGACAATCTTGGATCTTCCGAGGTATCTATATGCTCTGGATCCCCGATGGCAGCTAACATTCGTTCTGCTGATGTAGCATAAGCGAGAGGGTCCTTCTTGCATAGATTTAGATACTCTTCAAGGGTAAACTCCTGCTCTTTGTGCGACTGATAATTAGCAGAGAAGTCCTTTAATAGTTTGCTTGCCATAAAGTTATGCTCCTATGGTTATTCATTATATTTAGCAAAATTTTTATTGATAATAAGTACATAATAAATATGCTTACTAATGATTACTTTTATATTCGACGACAATAACAATCAAAATGACATTATAAACGGAATAGGTATAGATAATCAGAAATCCCCTGTTCCATATTGCATTGTTTCTAAAGCAATAAGAGACTTTACAATTAAAGAATGTATCGATGACACACCGGGATTAAACTATGTTACTACTAGTGATGTGACATTTTCCAACAATAACATATACATATATCCTGTCTTTGTTACGGAGATGTTGAATACATTTGGCTTTCATGTGTTTGGTTCTCATCTCGATAATATTATCGATTCTATTTTTAAATTTTTACCAGAGAACATTATACAACAGGCTAGAGTGAAAAAATTATATATAGCAGTTTTTTCTATTTGTGAAGGGAAGGCATACAATTATGAAAACTGGTCTTGTATAAAGGAAGAATGTAAAAAGTATGGTGTCCCCGAGTCACAGATCTTAATTACTCTTTGTGGCAATCATACTAAGTATGATGTTGAAAATGCAACAAAAAGGAGTAAACTGCATTTACATTTAAACTACTATGCATTGGAATTAAACAGAAAAATAAAATCAGGTTACGTAGAGTTACTTGAAAAACAAGACCCAGTTAAGCAAAAACATTATATATGTCTTAACTCTCAGATTAAACATCACAGATATCACTTAGTTTCTAATTTGTACCATAACAACTTGTTAAAACATGGATTTGTGTCGTGTCAAAGTTACAGCAGTCATTTAGACAACTATGCAGAAATAGACAACATATATAGCATGAAGGAAAAATTGAGAAAGGACGGTGCTGATATACAACAATTTATTGAATTTTATAATAGTTTGCCGTATACTGTCGATGTTTTAACACGTGATAATTTTATAAATCAATTACATGGTGCATGGACCTATGATCCGAATCCTCAAACAATTTTTTGTTCAGGTTACATAGATGAGTTATATAAGTCATCTATAATAGATGTTGTTACTGAAACAGCACTTTTAGACAATCACGTTAATTTTATAAGTGAAAAAACATTTAAGTCCATAATGTTTAAAATGCCGTTTATCATTTCTGGTGACAAAGGAAACAACAAAGAATTACTTCGACATGGATTTAAATTATACGATATGCTTTTTGACTATTCTTTTGACGACTTTGATTCATATATTGATCGTAATAATGCTATTACAAAACAACTTAAAGCATATTGTGAAATGCCATTAGAAGAATTTGCTGACAGAGTTAAGCAAGATGATGTACAAGAAGTGATTCAACATAATTTTGAATTACTAAGTAGTAATAAGATTTGGAATGATTTTATAGATAGTTTATTTTTGCGTCTTGGAGTCAACAAACCTATCTAACCCTTCATAAGTATCGTACAGCACATAACGCCATGAATCAAACTCTGTTGGATGCGGATAATCCTCGGGTTTTATAAAAATAAAAGTTATATTATAAAAATGTTTAAACAGTAATTGAAACTGTGCTATCCATTTTGATGGATCTCTTGGACCTTGCTTTTCGTTTCTATAATGTTCTGTATTTAAATACATATTATTGGCGTATTTTTGATTTTTCCCTTTGCCATAAAAGTCGTAACCTAACAACATAATAACGTCTGCTTCTTCTTTAATAGCAGTATAAACAGCATACAACCCACTACTCCAATTGATTGGCTGTTGGTATGACTCCAAACCAAAGTAAGGAAGATCGGGCAACACTCTTACTTTATCTTTTGCTAAGTAGTGTGCCCAATCCTTGCGTGTGTAAAAGTTAGAGCGTAAGTGTGCGCCGTTAGTAACTGCTTCTCTTGCTCTAAACTTATTACAGCATATTAAATTGTCAACGTGATTGTCACGCCAAATTGCGCCGCACCCGTATAACGGTCCTATGTCGCGCAACTTTTGTAAATCATAACCTTTACGTGTTTCGCCGTTGCCAATGCAATATGCTACTTTTTTAACCATAATCTTACTCTTAAATATTTATATGAGCGAAGCAGTATCCCCAGAACAAAAAGTAGAACAAGCAGAAGAAGCAGTAAAAAGCATTGAAGAATTGTTGCTTAACAGTAGTTTAGATGCTACTGAATTTTTATTACCATGGATCGCAATTTTAGTTAGCGTGATTGCGGCACTTATGGTTAAAGATTGGACTGTTGCTATCGTTCGCGGCATACGATTTAAAATGAGTCCTGCGTTTAATCCTGGTGATTTAGTTTTGCTAGAAGGCGAGGAAGCAGTTATTATATCTATTGGCATACTTAGAACTATATTTGAGCGCAATGGTCCAGAAGGTGTTATTTGGCGTTATGTTCCAAACGAAAGACTTGCGTTTTTAAAACTAGAGAAAGTAATCAGAACTTCATCCTAGAGATTCAACTGCATCCAGTACATCAACTTCATCTACACACTTAACACTATCTACTGGACGATCGCCACAACTCATCTTAAAAAAGTGTATTGCTTCTGCGTAACTTCTTGCTGTGGTAAAGTACAGCGTGATGTCGGATCTTATTTCGAATTGGTATTCCATTATTTCATTTTAAAGCCGATGCGTCCTTTTTGGCCTGTTGCAAAATAAGTCTTATTAACTAGTTGAGGAGCGCCTTTAAATACTGCTGGGAATTTTGTATAATAGTCAAGTGTTACATCGTCTCCTGACATATTACCTTTGGTAAGAATTTGTACATAGTTATTGTTGTTTAATGCTGCCAACATTGCTTGTTTAAATTGATTATTTGCGTTAACCAATGGTATAAGTTGATTTACAATTGCTGTTAGTGTATGAAACAATACTCTATAATCGTTTCTCTCTAATGTTCCAGGAGCAACACCTTGTGTGGCTGTTAGTTTTCTTAAACGAGGAGATTTTAAATCCTTAATATTTTTACTTGACTTTGGTAATGCTCGTAAAGCATCTGCGTCTTTTGAATCGATTAGTTTAAACATTTGAGCAACTTGCAAAGGCCCTTCAATAGCCGATTGCTCTGCAAAAATTTTAATAATTGCAGTACCTTTCTTAAATTTACTTTCCATTTCTGGTGTAATTTGTTTTGCAATGCCACTTAAACTACTTGCCGCACCACCGCCTTTACTAATCTTACTACTAACACCAATATCTTGACCAGACGGTGTTCTAATGATACTATCGATTAGTTCCATTGTAGTGTCTTGCGGGAAACTTACCTTACTATTCTTTAAATTTGGTAACTCAAATGCTTCAAGCATTTTTAAAGTATCACCTCCAGTAAACCCTCCGCTAATTAAAGCCAATGGGCCTAGGTACTCTCCGCCATATTTTTGTAGTACGTTAAAGTACGGGGCCGCACCTTTAATAGGAGCAATTTTTCCTGTGCTTGCTAAATTAATTGCTTGAGACATTACGTCGGTAAGTCCTTCGTGGTCTGTGCCGGATACTAATTTTTTAATTCCAGACATAACTTCCGTAGAAATTTGTTTTGCATTACGATAATTGTCGTCTGTAATTAAATCGCTAGGTTTAATAGGAACACTTTCATCTTTAGCACCTTTGCCATATTTGTAGCCACGTAGTGTTTTCCATGCGCCCATTACACCTGCATCTGGAATCGCTTTTAAGTATCTAACCCAATACTGAGGTTTATTGTTTACATCTGTTACAGTAGCAATAATAGCCGCTTTAAATGAGTTATTTGGATTATTGTCGTTAATACGAGCGTTAGAATCTGGTATAGATTGGCTTAAAGCGGATTCAAGATCTTCTAATGTTTCAAACGCAGATGCATTATTTGGTAAAACATCTATACTTTGTATTGTTAGAATATCTTTAGAATCAGTATCGCTTACATAGGTTTCGCCTGGTTGCCTGGCAGCAACTCCTCTCGATTCTTGTAAATTAAACTCATTAAAACGCATATTGTATTTATGCTGGAAAGGCTGATGGAAGAGTTTTACCTCTCCCACCATATTATTACCACTCAAAGTTATAAGTTAATAACATTCTACTTTGATCTTCTTTACCTTGTTCCATATTCTGCCAACTAAATCTAATATCTGATTGGTCTGTTAATTGGAATTTCTTTTGTACTTCAAACATTGACATTTCATCTGTAGCATTAAAGTTAAATGTAATGTCATAGTTAGTACCAATGTACGCAAAAACACCAACCGCCACTAACGCGGCAGCAATATAATAATAGTTATTATTTTTATCCTTTGGTTCTTCAATTGGTCTAGGCTCTTCTCCGCAGAATGTAATACTGCGTCCATTACCTGTACCTACAGCACCAGCCGCACAACCAGCGTCACCCATTGCTCTAGAGACTGCTTTTCTACTCTCTAATGCGTATTCGGATAAAATAACTGGCTTGCCTGTTGCTTTTTGTGCTTGTTGGACCATTGCTTTAATTTCAGCATGGCTTCTGTCCCAACCGACTTGCAGAAATACATAGTCTGCACCTTTATAGTAGTCCAAATTACCTTTGTGACCACCAACCCCGCTAGTCATATGTACAGCAACGGGTTTATCTGTTTTTGTTTTTAAATGTCTTACTAATTCGTTAACCTTTCCAGCTGACCAATACTCGTCACACTCTAAACAAGCAACATACGCAGAAACTAAATGGTCAAAGCGTCGTACCATTTCATCAAAGTGTGCCTTTTGTGCGGCAATACTTTGATTAGTGATTTCTGGACTGTCATCTGGTGTTAACCACATAACAGGCTTCATACCCTTATTAATAATCTGTTGTATTTGTGCTTCCCAATCTGGCTTCGGTGACATGTAGTCTAGATCAAAAGGACCACCATTGTCTCCGCCATTGCGACTATAAATGTAGAAGTGAGTGTCGCCGTTTGCTTTGGCGGCATTCATCATTCCATTTTTATTTGCGTTTGGATGTAGATAGTGAAGTGTCATCCAATGATTATCAACCATTAGAAAACTTGCTCGTGAACCATGCAGTGAATTAGCCGGATTGTACAATCTATCCGAACTAAAGTCTGCGTAGGTATTGGAAACGCTTAACATCATTAGCATAGACACAACTAATGTTGTGATATACTTTTTCATATAAGAATCCTCGTCGATACTATAGTGACTTAATTGAGATTCTTATTTTTCTTGATATTGGTTACCCTCGTTGATGTTCTTTTTCGCTCGATTTTTGTTGTATAGTTTTAATATACAATAGTATTTATAGACTTTTAATTATATCGAACTTGTCTGCGTTTCTTCTTATAAATTCTAAATGCGCGACATCATTATAATGTATTACGTCGTCCCAGGTTTCGCCCATTTCTATACCGACATCCAATGGATAGTTTTTTAAATGATGTGTCATATCTATATAACTAGGCATCTTATCAATTGTTCCGTCTAATAGATAATCAGGATCTCTGGGTTTAGTGTAATCATAATAACTGGTCCAATTATATTTTATTTTCAATGAGTTACACAACTCTACTGCAGAATATATCTCTTTTAAGGATTGCTCAAAAGTATATTGAATGTCATCAATGTCGTACATACTATTAAAGACGTCGTCCATTAGTTTGGCGCCACCATACTCTTGTTGATTTGCGGTCCAAGATCCATAATAGCCTCCACTTAACAGCCATCTTCTTTTTTTATTAACGCTTTCAAAATTATAAGTGTAATGTCCCTTACCAAAAACATATTTTCCTATCCACAAGCCGCTAATAGAAAGATCTATGCGTGATAATCCTGAAAACTGTAGATAGACATAGTCTGGTAAATCGCTTGATCTATTAATATAATCAAATAATTGCCCAGCAATATAAAAATTACCAGCGGCGTCTGCCGATAAGTTTATATATTCCTTATTTTCTGTTCCGTAAATTGTAGAAAAATGTCTGTGCAATCTAACGCCGTTGCTACAACCTATTAAAAGAATTTTTTTATTCTTGGCCATCTGGAACTCGTACTTTTCCAAATTCACCCCAAATACCAGGCTCGCCTGTGCTGACACATACCCACCCAACTGGTTTTCCGTCGCCGGCTTCTATATTCCAAACTATCTCTCCACGCATGTGATACCCTGAGTCTGGCATAGTTTTAGAGGATGACATTGTAGTTTGTGCAAATCTAATATCGCCTTTAACTTCTAATTTCGTGTTAGGTTCGATAGTGCCAATGCCTACGTTGCCGTTGGGCGTAATGGTAAGTTGCGATTGCTTTTCAGTCGCCATTGCATCTGTACCCAAATGCATTTTTGCTTTTCGTGCTGTGCCTATGTAACCGTCGCCTTTTTTACCATCGATATAAAGTTCTGCACCACCAGACGTAACGATATGTAAAGTAGCAGATGGTTCTATCGTATTAATGCCTACTCTTTGATCTACTGTATTGACATGGAACGTTCCATATCCTCCAGTAACGTCGCCCATTACAATTAGTTTTTCTAGATTGCCTACACGTCTTAAGTTACTATAAACAACACTCGATCCTAATTCACTACGGGACAATACTTTATCTTTACCCATGATAATAAAATTGCCTTTATCCATGCGTAAATGATCTTTAAATTCGCTGTCGTTAAAAACGTAATGTAAATTTTGTACAGTAAGTTTGTTGCTTACCGTCATGTTCTTTACATTAATGTTTGAAGCATCTACATCTGTTGTGTAAATATTATCTACACTTAATCCACCATCGTCTACGTGCAAGATTTGTTGTGTTGCTTCGTCTTTAATACCAGTACTACTAAAGTTAGTAATAGTACCGCCATCAATATAA
>VMBT01002063.1_pt1 | contig 10222 bp, 6 predicted proteins | sample 4404301 | NCBI WGS metagenome assembly VMBT01 (sample SAMN12238535, study PRJNA552566) | marine metagenome | isolation source: Coastal seawater | place: USA: coastal Georgia, Sapelo Island | collected 2008-08/2009-08
CCAGTAAGCAAGGAACCACGGGTGGGCCAGCATCTGCCAGTGTTGTAAAACTGGGTATAACGCAAGCCGTTGGCGGCGAGGTTATCTAGGTTTGGAGTTTCGATCTCACTCCCATAGCAGCCAAGATCGGAGTAACCCAAATCATCCACCAATATCATTAGTACGTTCGGTGGAGGTGTCCCGGGCAGGTTGATTGCAGCCAGACCAAGGGAGAAAAGTAAAAGGCTCAACCTATTTTTTATCATGCGAAAAGGTTTTCAGATTCTTCAATTTAAGAAAAGATCAAATCTTATCATCCGGAAGTCTACCTCATTGGACCACGGACCACAATTCAGCACCGGGAATGGAAAAAGATCCCATAATTTTTTCCTCCATATGATTCTTGAGCTTGTTGAGCTCTTTTTTCTCGGGAGCGGAGAATTCTTCGGTGGCAAATAGGGGCCACTTGGGTTGACCCCAGTAGGTTTGGTCGTAGGAAGCACCTTCCTGCTCAATCAAAAGCAGGCTTGAGGTTTTGTTGCCCTGGGACTCACCAAAGAGTAGGTCGATTTGCACGGGCGTGTCTCCACTCTCAAACCAAGGGCCCGAGGCAAATCCTGCCCGTGCGTTGAGGCAGGGAAAGGATGGGTGGTTGTTTCGTGGAATGTTCAGTTCGGTGCGAAACGAGGAGTCATAGCGCGATCCCTCAAAGACCGGCTCTCCATTGACCGCGACCAGCAGATTGTTATCCGCATATCCCCAAAAGCGGTATTTTCCCTTCTGGGGAGCTTTCACTTTTCCCTGGTACCAGGCAATCCAACCATTGTTTTCCGAGTAGGGCACCAAACCTGTTCGTTGGGGGAATAGATCATAGGTGCCTGCGATCCCCCGAAAGCGAATGGGGTTTCCTTTTTTTAATTTATTCAGGCAGGCAGGGTCGGAAAACTTCGATTGTACAAGGGGGAGGAGTTTCCGGCTAATCGGACTGTCTTCAGGAGCGGGGTTGGGGATCTGTTCATCCCTAGGGAAACCAATGATGGAGCCAAGCAGGGCTCCCAGTTTGGTGCCTTGAATATCTTTATGAACCTCGGGCACCCCACTGGGTCGGGTGCTATGTGGGGAGACTTCTCCATTACGGTTAAAATTAGCCAGCCCCCCCTCGGTCATAAGGCGGGAGCCTTTTCCATCTCGTTCTCCCACCGCAATCTCGCCATCGAGCACGAGCACACGGGATCCCAGGTTGCTTGCCTGGACCACGAAACTGGTCCCCAGGTCGACAAATTTTCTTTCCATCGTATCGACTACAAAACCAATCCCCTGAGGTGGAACGACCAATTTAATTTCCCCTTCGTTGAGAAATAACCGATCATGATCAATGACGGTCATTTCCAGGGGACCTTTGCCAATGAGGTGCACGCCACTTTCCTGAAAGGCAACCTCGACCAAGCCATCCTTGAATTGAAATTGTTCACCCTTTCGAAATTCAAAGTCTTTTTGCACGGATGAGTCGGAACCTTCATACCGAAGAATCCGTGCGACTCCATCAGGCATTTGTTTTTCCGAAGGGATAACAAATGCAAAAACGAGCGTTGCTGCCATCGCCAGCCAGGCAAAACTTGGGCGAGTGAGGAGCGATAACCAAGGCATCCTTGGTTTGCTTGAAACCTGGTTTAAGATTTTATCCTCGAAGGATAGAGGACTTTCCTGAGCACTGCTTAAAATTTCCTCTAATTCCAGCCACCTCGGTTCACCAGACTGAGCGGCCCGAATCAGCCCAGCCATCTCAATTTCTTCGGCAACCGCGGCACGCAATGCTTGATCATGACCGAGACGGTCGAGGAGTTCTTTTCTTCTCTTTGGGGAAATGTTTAGAGTGCCGTGCCAGGCAGAGAGGATATCAAGGTAATCGGGGTCGTGAGAAAAGTTTTTCATGATCGGGTGGGGGAAGGTGTTTGGTTCATGCATTTACGCAGGGCGACATGGGCACGATGGCGAAGTTGGTAAACGGCATTGGCTTGGAGGTTTAGCTCCTGGGCGAGGATGGAAATTTTTTCCCCTTCCAATCCCGACCGAATGACTTTTCTTAAGTTGTCGGGAAGTTGAGTGATGCAATCGAGAAGCTTGGGGATTCTAGACTCATCCACATCCTCATGTGCAACTTTGAGTTCGGTCTGGATGGATTCGGCGATGTCGTGCCTGAACTTTTCCATCACCGTGGCCCGGTTCCCATATTTGCGCCAATGGTTGTTGAGCAAGAATTGAGCGATGCTCATGAGCCAGGCTCGGAAATTTGTGCCAATCTCATATTTCTCAAGCTTTTCATAAGCAGTGACAAAAGTTTCCTGAGCCAAATCCTCGGCATCATCGAGGTGATAAATACGGGCAGATAAGAAACCTCTGACCAGTAAACTGTACTCGGCTACAATAAGCCGATATGCATCCTTGTTTCCATCAATTACCTGGGAAACAACCAGGTCGGGATCAAAACTTTGGGGATTTTGGGGCATGCATATTCCTTATGTGGTTTCTTCCCTGTTTCTTACATGGAGGGAGTAGGCAAACCCTTGGAGTAAGGGGCTCAGTTAGAGAAAAAGGAATGAGTGGTATCACCTCCGCTGAGGATGTAAGCAAGAAGATCCATGATTTCATACTCCTCCATCATATTTAAGAGTCCTGGAGGCATGGGCGAAACAGGAGAAGGTCCCATGCTGACAACGTCTTTTCTCCAAAAATTTCTTCTTTGGTTGGGGTTATAAAGATCAGTGTTGATGGTGATACTGTCGCCATTTAGATTTACCAGCACTCCGGTGAGGGCGTCTCCATTTTTTAAGGTCACAAAAGTCGGAACAAATTGTTCATTGATTTCTTTGCTAGGATAAATGATTTGCTCAAGGAGATCATGGGCCGAGTATCGTCCACCTGAGCCGGTGAGGTCGGGGCCATTCATTCCTCCTTCATTGCCAAATCGGTGGCAGGCAAAGCATCCTCCTGCGGCAAACATTTTACGGCCATTTTTAAAGTCTCTTTCTTTCAGACTACTGGAAGATATTTTACTGAGTTCTTCCAGTTCCCAGTTTTTGACAAAAGTTCTGCCGGCCATCGCTTTAGCCATCACTTCTGCGGGTGATTTTACTTCTGCTTTTTTGGCGAGTAGGGGAGCCAGGTCTTTTTTCTCAGCTTCCGTTAAACTGGCCACTGCATCGTTGCGGATAAACTCAATAAACTTGGTAAAGCTGGCACCTCCTCGATAATTTGCCGCTTTGAGAAACCAGTTGAAGTACTGGGTGCGAAGTTCGTTGGTCCATCCAGTTTTGAGATTACGAAGAGACCGGGCATACTCCATCTGTTCCTCTTGTGTGGTTGCTTTCTGAAGAAGAGAGATCCCTTTTTTTGCTACAGTGGGAGCTTCAAGAAAAGCAAGGGTTTCGCAAAGCAGCCAGTTCATTTCATAAGTTTTGGCCGGAAAATGAGCATCCAGTTGGGTAACGATTTGATCAGCAGTTTGTTTAGACGGCTTACCAAAGCGGACCATGGCTACTTGATAGGTGCGTACCATCGAAAGCTGCTCACTTGGACTCAGCTTTCCAAAATCGAGCTCAAGCAGGGATTGGAGAATCTTGTTCCCCATTTCCCGGTTGATTGGAGGGTCGGATTTTTTGCGGTGAAAAGGATCGATCCCGGTAGCTTTGGCAAGAGAGAGCAGAACATAGGCACGCTTGCCCTGATTTTTCTCAGTCAGTGCTTTGCCCGCCCATTTTTCCACGGGCAGTCGTTGGATGGCCATGAGGGCAGCCCATCGGATGAAACGGTCGGAGTGGTCGGTATGTGGCCAAGCGATTTCCAAAGCATCAGGATGCTCCCCAATATGAAGATCTTCAAGTTTGTGGCGTAGTTTTGCGAGTTCATTGATCTGAGGCTTCATCGATACTGGGTCGGTTTTTTCTTTGCCCACATAACTGACCCGATAGAGCCCGGACTGTACTTTTCTTCCCCCTATCGCAAAATACATGGTGCCATCATCTGGATGAATGATCGCATCCGTGACGGGCAGGGGACTGCCGGTAATAAAGGTTTCGTTTTTGCCGGTGTAGGTACTTCCGTCCGCTTTCAAATGTACCGCATAGATTTTCCCCCAACTCCAGTCCAAAATGAACATCGCATTCTGATATTTCGGTGGGAATTTTGCGCCATATCCAAAGGTCACTCCGGTGGGTGAACCAGGGCCAATGTTGACCACGGCAGGCAAATTGTCCGGATAAAACTCTGGCCGTTTACCGGTACCGTTTCTCCATCCGTACATCGACCCGCTGGTGACATGGTTGATCCGGGTGGGGCGATACCATGGAGTATTGAAATCGTATTCCATATCAGCGTCATAAGTGAAAAGTTCACCGTCTGCATTGAACCCTGCATCAAAAATATTTCGGTAGCCGGAGGATATGATCTCCCAGTCTTTACCGTCTGGGGAGATTTTGTAAATGATTCCTCCGGGTGCCAACCGGTCGCGGTTGTGACCCCGCCCATCTGGCATACGAGGCAGGAGATGATCCTCCCCCCAGTCTAGGGGAACCCGTGAGCGGTTGGCTTGTACGGGCTCGGTGTTGTTTCCTGTAATGAGGTAGATTGATTTTTGATCCGGGCCGAGAAGGAGGGCATGCACACCATGGTCACCTTGAGCATACATGGTCTTCAATTTTTCTACTCGGTCGAGCTGATCATCGCCATTGGAGTCCGTCAGCCTGTAGACCCCACTATCCATCTTTTTTTCGTAATCATTAACAGCAACATAAAGACTATCGAATGCCCAAAGAAGTCCATTTGCTGCCCTGATCTTAGCCGGCACTTTTTCAATATCATCTTCATTTAGGGGATGGCCAGGTGCAGGAGCCTTGAAGCGGTAGAGCCCTCCAAACTGATCGCTGGCAATGATACGGTTTTTACCATCCAGGCAAAGATTGACCCAGGACCCCATCCTGTTCTTCGGTACGGTGAAGAGTAACTCCACCTTGAAGCCTTCTTTAACCGATATGCTTTCAATGGGGGTTGCCTTGGTATCGAACTGAGCAAAGCTCTGGGTAGATAAAAAACTGGCTGCCAGAATGAGGCAGGGGAAAATTGGGGAGAATGTTTTTTTCATAATCATGTCTGCGAGCTGGATGAATGGTCTAACGAAGCAAGCCATATTCAGATATAAGGAGACGGAATGCGTCTTTGTTTCCATCAAGAACGGAGGCAACGACCCAGTCGGGGTTAAAGGGCTTGTTCGGGGTGTCCATGTACAATGCTAAATGTATCCGGAAACACTTTTCTTATAAACCCCGTTATTTGATTCCTTGTGGGCGAACCAACCAAGAAGTTATTTTTTGTCTAACCGATGATGACGAAGGAACCGTTGATGAAGGTCCTCGAGAATTTCCGGATGAAGATCTGCCACATTCTTTTTCTCCATTGGGTCAGACAAAAGGTTGTACAAGCTCCAGTCTTCTTTTTTTTGGGGTCTTTGTCGCGAGTAACTAACCACCTTCCAGTCCCCGTGCCGGACAGCCCGGCGACGGTTGCCCTGCACCCAGTAAAAGTCCCGGTCCGGAGCTTTCGCACCACTTAGAATACTAAGGGACTGATCCACCCCATCCCAGGATAGGGGATCGGTACTTTCGAATCCAACTACTTGGGCAATTGTGGGAAACCAGTCCACGATATGCATGGGGGTATCGATTCGTTGAGGCTTTATTTTTTTGGGCCATACCGCAAACCCAGGCACCTTGATACCGCCTTCATAGACATCTATTTTGCTTCCTCTCATCGGAATGGGTTGGTTGAAGTTGGTGAGTTTGAGATCATCCGGGTAGGCGTTGCCCGGCCAATTGACCTGGGGGCCGTTGTCGGATGAAAAAAGGAGAAGGGTGTTTTCGTATAAACTTTGATCTTTAAGGGTATCGATGACCCGACCGATGGCATGGTCCAAGTGGTGCAGGGCGGCGAGGAATAATCTTTTTTCCGGGTCTTTCTCTTCTTGAATTTTCCCTAGCGGATCATTGAACCATGGAATATTGTCCTCATTTCGCCAGCGATTTGGGTTTCGCCGGTCCAACCGTGTCGGTTGGTCATGAAACTTTCCCCGTTCATCCAAAGGGGTGTGCACGGCGGTGTAAGGTAAATAGAGGAAGAAAGGATTGTCTCTTTTTTGACGAATAAAACGGATGGCATCATCGGTGATCAGCTGGGTTGTATGAACACCATTCTCACTGCCTTCAATGAGTTGATGGTTGCGGTGCCAGGTATGAAAGAGAGGGCCCTTGCGGTAACCGTGGTTGTAATTTCCAACAGCTCCAGAAAGACAGCCATAACTTTGATCAAATCCAAAATAGTTGGGCCCGTGATCTGGAGAACTACCCAGGTGCCATTTTCCCGACAGGCAGGTATCGTACCCCTGTGATTTTAGCATCGAAGCAATGGTTGGCGTGCCTTTGGGGAAGGCTGGCTTGGTGCTGGCAGCTGTGGCATGGGGTCCGAACCGGCTGGGATACCTGCCGGTCATCAGGGCCACCCGGGTGGGGGTGCACTGAGCCATGACGTAGTGGTTGCTGAAGAGAGCTCCGCTTTGGGCAAGCTTATCCATGTTTGGAGTATAGACCTTCGGGTTGTTGTAGCCTATGTCTCCCCAACCCTGGTCATCGGTCAGGATAATGATAACATTGGGCTGGGAGCTAAAAAGCTGAGCCCAGATCAGGAATACTGGAAGGAAGAAAAATCGGTTCATGGTTCTTTATGGTTTCTTATTTTCTCGCTGATGGTCGAAGTGATGGACGAGGGAGTAAGCCCGCTGGTTGATTTCTCTCATCGATTCCCAGAGGATGTCGTACGGTTCGCTCTCATCGTCGACGATCCCAGCGTTGTTGCGGGAATCCCGGTACTTAAACCAGTGCCACCCGATGCAGGATGGAATTTGCAAAAGCCCCAAGCTGAAGTGTTGGTAAAATTTCGCCCGGTCCGCCTGGGTGCGGACTGGGAAGCCAGCCCCGAATCCCTCTACGGGCAGGTCGCTGTCCTCTGCCATGGCATACCATTCGGTGATCAGGATGGGTTTGCCGGCCTGAGTAGACCAGTTTTCGATCCGTTCCTTTTCCGGGGTCCAGCGATGGTAGTAATTGACCGAGATGACATCGGCATGCCTGCCCGCAGCCACGAAAATTTGCTCGGAATGAAGGGCTTTACCATGAAAACGGGTGCCGAGGTAGAGGTGGTTGGGATCGTTTTTCTTTAGGGCACTAGCTACCTTGCGGTAATAGGTATCCACCACCAATTCGAGGAAGTCACGGTCTTCCTTCCATCCCGCTTTCTTTACCTTGCGGTCTTTAAGAAAATTTTGGGCAGCCAGATGATTGGGGTCATCCTTGGGGTGGGAAAGGTAGAGCTCGACAATACCTTTTTCCCGGAAGGGCAATTCGTTGTCGGAGAAGTGGCCGAAGAGCCATGGATCTTCGCTGGTCGCATGTGCGTCTTGAAACAATTTCTCGCAAAAAGATTCAAATTCTGGATCGAATGGGTAGAGCACTGGGTGCTCTCCGGTAGCGGCATGCCTTTTTTTACGATCGTTACGGTAGTGGGAGGAAACATTCCATCTTAGGCAGTAAGCAATAGGCCGATCCAGTTCCCGAATCACATCTGCAGAGGACCAGGACCCAGCGGTGTTAAAGCCATATTTTCGAAGCCGTCCTGTGGCTCCCTTCGCCCAGGCGAGCGTGTCCCTGTTTGCCGAACTGTCCGGTCCTCCGTCCTCTGGGCTAACCGAGTTGATCCCGATGGAGAGCAGGGGGTATCCCTCCGGATCGACCGCCCACCACCTGCCGGATTTTTTTTCCACCCGGAAAAAGCCGGTTTCTTCCAGCCTTTGATGGCGCCAACCACCGTACAGACCCACCTTGTTTTGCTCTGCTTGAGAGTAGCCTTCGAAGTCCTGTAGGGTGAGACACTCCTCCCTTTCGTAGGTTCCTTTCCGTAAAACTTCGGCGGTTTCAACCGCCCCGAGGGGCATGCCAATAAAGGCAGCGAGAAGCAGGGGAGCCTTGCGGGGCAAAATTCGCAGAAGCATGCTCTGAAACTTAGGCGATCAGATCCTTGACTACATGGGAATGATCCACTCCAGTGAGTTTCCAATCCAGTCCCTGATGTTTGACGGTAAAGAACTCATGCTTAATCCCAAGCAGGTGGAGCATGGTGGCGTGAAGGTCGTGCACATGTACCTTATCCTGGATGGCATGGTAACCCAGTTCATCGGTTTCTCCATATCCAAACCCTCCCTTGGTTCCGCCTCCTGCCATCCACATCGAAAACCCTTTAATGTGGTGGTCCCGGCCAATTTCTCCCTTTCCTTGGTACATGGGTGTGCGTCCAAATTCTCCCCCCCAGATTACGAGAGTGTCATCGAGCATGCCTCTTTGTTTGAGGTCCTGAATCAGGGCCCAGGTGGGTTTATCTGTTAATTGGCAGCATTGTCCCATGTATTTTTCCAAACCTCCGTGGTGGTCCCAGCCACGGTGATACAAGTGAATGAAGCGAACTCCTTTTTCGGCCAGTTTGCGGGCCAGCAGGCAGTTGGACGCATAGGAGCCATCCCCGGGCACCGCTCCGTACATGTCGAGGATATGCTGGGGTTCGCCGGAGGTATCCATCAATTCCGGTACGGAGGTTTGCATCTTGAATGCCATTTCGTAGGCGGCAATGCGGGTATCGGTCTCGGGGTCGTTGATCGCCTGGTTGCGGTGGCGATCGAGAGCGGTGATCGCATCGACCAACTTTTTCTGATGGCTGGCGCTCACCCCCTTGGGGTTTCGTACATAGTGAACCGGGTCGCCGGTGGAATTAAACTCCACACCCTGAAATTTACTGGGAAGAAAACCAGCGGACCATTGGCGGGAAGCGATGGGCTGAGGGTTGCGTCCGCCCACACTGGTCATGACCACAAATCCAGGCAGGTCCTCCGCCTCGCTGCCCAGCCCATAGTTCACCCAAGCTCCCATAGAGGGCCGTCCGCTGATAGCGGTGCCGGTGTTCATGAACGTGTGAGCCGGGTCGTGGTTAATCTGCTCGGTTACCATGGAACGAACGATGGAAATATCGTCGGCCATCTTTGCCGTCCATGGAAGGTAATCGCTAACATACTGTTCTCCCTGACCGTACTTTTTAAATTTGGTCAGATGACCCTGCACCTTGAGCTCCTTGCCCTGCAATTGAGCAATGGGCTGTCCCTTGGTGAAAGATTCGGGCATGGGTTGCCCATGAAGCTCATCCAGCTTGGGCTTGTAATCAAAAGTTTCGAGGTGGGAAGGCCCTCCAGCCATACAGAGAAAAATGACCCGTTTTGCCTTCGCTTTAGGGAGGAGGAAACTTGGCTTGGCTGCATCCCGTGCAAATAGGGAGTTGAGAGCGGCACTGCCGAGGCAAAGCCCAGAGCCGGCAAGAAAGGCCCGGCGGTTGATAGCATTGGCGAGAAGGGAAGGGTTCATCGTCTTAAATTGGTTTCGGCAAGGTTGAGCACGGCCCGGGCCACCGGTGTCCAGTCCGTCTCCGTTGAAGGTTCTTTAATCTCCAGTAAAGCAGCTAAGGTTTTCTGTTCGAATGTATCCGGCTGTCTGGAGACTGCATGTTGAAATGCATAGCTGAGACGCTCTTCGACAGAGGAACCACCCTCGCTGGTAATTTTTTCGGCAAAGGACTTGGCTGCTTCCAGAAAGGTTGGGTCATTGAGCAGGACAAGTGCAGCGAGAGGAGTGTTGGATTGGGGGCGCTCCGCGGAACATTCCTCCCGGCTTGGGGCATCAAAGGCCTTGAGCATGGGGTGGAGAAATTGTCTTTGCCAGTGGACATAGAGCCCCCGTCGCCAAAGAGCCTCTCCTTTGTCTGGCTCATATGTTCTTTGAGGAAAGTTGAGGTGACGATAGTACCCGGCGGGCTGTAAGGGTTTTACGCTGGGTCCCCCGATGGTGGGAACAAGTAATCCGCTAATCGCAAGAGTGTTGTCGCGCACAAATTCCGCGGGCAGGCGGCGGGCAACCTGGAAGCTGAACTCCCCAGACGGAGGCAGGGTGGACTGCCGATAGGTTTTGCTGAGAAGAATGTCTCGGATGAAGGCTTTGAGGTCCCAATTTTTTTCGATAAGAGAGAGAGCAAGCCTGTCCAGTAATTCGGGATGGTCCGGCGGGGTGCCTTGTCCCCCAAAGTCGGTCAGGTCAGGTGCCAGGCC
>VMBT01002067.1_pt1 | contig 10216 bp, 8 predicted proteins | sample 4404301 | NCBI WGS metagenome assembly VMBT01 (sample SAMN12238535, study PRJNA552566) | marine metagenome | isolation source: Coastal seawater | place: USA: coastal Georgia, Sapelo Island | collected 2008-08/2009-08
CCACCACCAGTATCAACTCAATGGTAAATGAAGGACTGAAGATGGTTCGTGACAGGAAGATGCAAGAGATTACTGCACAGAGGAAACGAAGGAACACTTTGCAGTCTATGGTGAACCTCTAGATTCACCTCAAAACAGGGTGTTGTTATTACCCTTCATTTGAATTGAAGTTGGGATTTTTCTAAACCACTGCTTTTATTATGTTTTTATTTTTATGATTTTTGATGATTTGGGGTAGTCCAAAACAGATGTAATGACAACACCTATCCCCCTAAAACTGACAATGATTTTCTAATCTATAAATGCAATACCAACTTCCATAGATATGTTAGGTTGGTTGTATGACTAACTATGTTTTAGATGGACACGATTTATCTGCACTGTTTGATACTTCAATCAGTCCAATAAGTTTTAGTGAAGACCCACGAAATCATATCCCCAAGACAGGTTCTATCATCTATTCAGTTTGGGATAAGGATGAGAACTTCATCTACATCGGTATTAGTGGATTACAAAAGTCATTAGATAGAAGAAGTCCTCTGTCACGGATGATCTCACACGCATCGGGTGTTCGCAGTGGAGATCAGTTCAATGTCTATATCCACGACTTTTATGTCATTCCCACTTTGGTTCAATCTGGCAACTATGAACCTGCCAAAGGCGTATTAGACAAACTCACCAAAGACTATATCCACCAAAATCTGTCATACAGATTCGTCAGTGTTCAATCAGATGACAGCGATGTGATTGTTAGGAGTTTGGAAAAACAAATCCAGTCGGGTGCTTTCGGATTGACACCAAAATTAAACGGAAATGCCGCCCCCCTCAAAAACTGATAGAAGTGCATTTGAACTTCCCTACTTTTGAAAGGCACAGGAGATAGAAGTAATCTCTAATGAATAATCTTTTCTTCTTTCCTCTCTCAACCGAATGTATTTGCGAATATGCCAAACCAACTTCGCACTCCATTTTCTATTCAGTGGGGTTGGAATACCTCTCTCATCAAGTATTTTTGCAATATCTTTGTCTAAATTTCCCAACGAATGTAGACGCATAATCTCATCGTGTATTGGTTGGTGCTTGTCGGGAATCTTGTGAATAGTCAACGCAGTAGTGCGAACTTCTGCCTCTACAAAGAGAGTGAAACGAGGATTAAGAGAACCACCACTACACCCTTCATTCCACTGTTACAGACTTTGCCAGATTGCGGGGTTGATCCACATCTGTGCCTTTCGCGACGGCGGTAAAGTAGGCCAAAAGTTGTGCGGGGATGGCATAGATGATGGGCGATAAAACCTCCGACACTTCAGGGAGGGTGATGCCGTGCCAGACCGATTGACCACCTGCACTCAAGCCCGCCGCATCGCTGATCATCACCACCTTGCCTTTGCGTGCCATGACTTCTTGCATGTTTGAAATGGTCTTATCAAATAGCACTGAGCTTGGTGCCATAATAATGATTGGAACATGTTCATCGACAAGCGCAATAGGGCCATGTTTCAGTTCCCCCGCTGCATAAGCTTCTGCATGTATATAGCTGATTTCTTTAAGCTTTAATGCACCTTCAAGGGCTAGGGGATACATCATCCCGCGACCAAGGAACAAGATGTCCGAAGCGCGCGATACATCATTGGCTGCCGCTTGAAGGCTGTCACGACGATCCAGTGCCTGATTGATCAAAGCAGGGATTTTGCGCATCTCGCCAATATAGTCTGCCGCTGCTGTTCTGGACAGTTCTGTGCGTGCTTCAGCGGCAGAAAGCGCGAGAGATAAAAGGACCGTCAGCTGACATGTGAAAGCTTTTGTTGAGGCAACGCCTACCTCCACACCTGCATAGATCGGGAAATTCAAATCTGCGTCTCTCGCGATGGAACTTTCCTCTACATTGGTCACTGACCAGATCGTCGCGGCCTTTCCTTTACAGTATCGCAATGCTGCCAGAGTATCGGCCGTTTCGCCTGATTGGCTAACAAAAATCGCAAGTGTGCCTTTGGCAATTGGGGGTTCACGGTAGCGAAATTCGGATGCAATATCGACTTCTACGGGAATTCGGGCGAGTTTTTCAAACCAGTATTTTGCAGTCAGACAGGCAAGATAGGCGGTCCCACAGGCAACCATGGTCACGCGTTCCACTGTCCCGAAATCAAAAGCATTTTCTGTCTCTGCTGCGGGAAGAGTTATTTTATTGTCAGCGCCAACATAGGCTTCAAGTGTTTTGGAAAGAACGCGAGGTTGTTCGTATATTTCCTTTTCCATGAAGTGTTTGAAACCATCTTTTTCAATGCGGGTCGCATCAACACGAATGGTCTGTATTGCGCGGGTCACCGGATTGCCTGCATTATCTTGGATGGTGACAGAACTTCGTGTAACAACAGCGATATCACCATCTTCCAAATAGGTGATACGGTCGCTCAGAGGGGCCAGCGCAATGGCATCTGATCCGACGAACATCTCCGCGTCGCCATAGCCGATGGCCAAAGGCGAACCAAGTCGTGTCGCAATCAAAAGGTTTTCTTCGCCTTCAAACAAAAAGCACAAGCTATAGGCGCCTTTCACCGCACGCATCGCATCGCGTACGGCCTCAAGCGGCGTTTTGCCGTTCTTCATTGCGCAATCTACCCACATTGCGACAACTTCGGTGTCCGTGTCGGTTTGCGCAGCATAGCCATCTTTGGCCAGCTTTTCGCGCAGTTCTTGGAAATTTTCTATGATACCGTTGTGCACGACGCTGACCTGTCCTGTGGTATGCGGATGTGCATTTCGAACAGACGGAACGCCATGGGTGGCCCAGCGGGTATGCCCAATGCCGGATTTGCCAATCAGCGGTTCATGCACCAGAAGGTCACTCAGTTCATTGAGTTTTCCAACTGCCCGGCGCCGGTGAAGCTTACCAGCGTGAAGCGTGCTGATCCCCGCACTGTCATAGCCGCGATATTCAAGCCGCCTTAACGCTTCGACCAACTGGGGGGCGACTTCGTTTTTGCCCAATATGCCAACAATTCCGCACATATCCTTATCCTAAATCTCTTTTTTGTTTACGTTTTTTCAAAATATCCATCAGTTTGCGCGCCATGCCGGGTTTGTTGTTCTGCTCGGCGCGCGCAAGGGCAAGCGCCCCGTCGGGAACGTCCTTGGTGATCACAGATCCGCTGCCTGTCATGGCGTCTTTGCCGATGGTGACCGGCGCAACCATCATCGTATTTGATCCGATAAATGCGCCTTCGCCTATGGTGGTTTTATGTTTCATCACGCCATCGTAATTGCAGGTGACAGACCCTGCACCAATATTTGCACCCGCACCGACCTCTGCGTCCCCCACATAGCTGAGGTGATTGATTTTTGCACCATCACCGATCACAGCGTTCTTGATTTCGACAAAATTCCCGACGCGGGCCTGTTCGCCAAGCTCAGCGCCCGGGCGCAACCGCGCAAAAGGACCGATGACGGCCCCCTCAGACACATGGGCACCTTCGATATGGCAAAATGATTTGATATGGGCACCAGTTTCAATGGTTGCCTCGGGGCCAAAGACAACATGTTGCTCTACCACACTGTCGCGACCGATGACGGTGTCAAAAGAAAAATAAACCGTTTCAGGCGCTAAGAGGCTTACGCCGTTTTCCATGTGTTCTTTTCGCGCTCTGTCCTGAAATGCAGCTTCGGCATTTGCGAGATCTAGACGGGAATTTACGCCAAGGGTTTCTTTTTCATCACATATAACCACGCGGGTGGTTTTGCCGGCGCTGCGCGCATGCGCCACACAATCGGTAAGGTAAAATTCGCCAGAGGCATTTTTGTTGTCGATTTCTTCAAGCAGCGAAAACAAAAGAGGTGCAGGACCTGCCATGACACCACTGTTGCAAAGCGTTATCGCGCGTTCTTCGTCGTTGGCGTCTTTGAATTCAACGATGCGTTCAAGGCTGTCCCCGTTGGTAATCAAACGACCGTAGCGTGCAGGGTCCTTGGCTTTAAATCCTAAAACGACAAGGTCAGACGTGTTGCGTGCCAATTTGATGGCCTGCATCGTTTCTTCGCTTATGAAGGGCGTATCGGCATAAAGAACGAGGATATCCCCATCAAATCCGCTCAATGCTTCTTTTGCCATAGACACGGCATGACCGGTTCCAAGCTGGTCCTTTTGCTCCGCAATGAGCGCCGTTTCGTCAATTTCTCTGGCCGCTGCCGCGACTTGTTCTGCCTCGTGCCCTACAACGATAACGGTTTTTTCTGGCTCAAGACACGCACTGGCACGCATCGCATGTGTCAGAAGTGGCGCATGTGCCACCTTGTGCAATGCTTTGGGCAGGTCAGAAACCATCCGCGTCCCTTTACCTGCGGCGAGAATTACCACTGCGATGCTCATGCCATATATCCTTATTCGTTATCTTCGACGTTTTACTTGAGCCGTCCTCAGTCGCAAGGGTTTTTTGGGTCAACTTTGATTGCACATTGTAACAGCACATGCCAGAAATAGGCAAAGAGGTGCTCATGGATTTACAGAAAAAAACGATAATTTTCGATTTGGACGGTACGCTTGCGGACACAAGCGGTGATTTAATTGCTGCCGCCAATTATTGTTTTTCAGAGATGGGATATGGGGCAGTGTTGGACCCGAGTGTAGATGCACCAACGGCATTGCGCGGAGGGCGCGCGATGTTGCGCCTTGGTCTGTCAAAGCGCAATGCTCTGGACGAACGTGTGGTGGATCACTACTACCCAGTCCTGCTGGACGCCTATGATACTGCGATTGCAGAGCACACCTGTCTTTTTCCGAAGGTGCGTGAGGTCATTCAATGGCTTTCAGAGGCGGGATATATTTTGGGCATTTGTACCAACAAGCCAGTCGATTTGGCTGAAAAACTGATGCGGGCGATTGAGTTTCGAGATCCGTTTTTATCTCTTATCGGGGCCGATAGCCTGCCTGTACGAAAACCTGATCCACGGCCCTTTGTCGAGGCCGTCACGCGTGCAGGCGGGCGCGTCGAACGCTCCTGTTTGATTGGTGATTCACTCACTGACCACAAGACGGCCCGCGCAGCGGGCGTTCCCAGTGTTTTGGTGGATTTTGGTCTGGCTGATCAGGATATGGCTGCGCTTGAACCAGATGCGCTGATCACATCCTTTGAAGATCTTCCAAAAGCTTTGGCAAACTTAGGTCTTTGACTTGCGGCAAAGCGTCTTGGCGATTGAGGGGTTATTCTATCGCGCCAACAAGCAAATCCAAAAGCACAGACGCTTTTGTTTCCGTCAGCCCATTCACCGCCTCCAAGATTGATTGCGCCCGTTTCGTCCCCAAAGCGGGGTCCGCGAGGCTGTGATATTTATCCATGAGCTCCTGAGCGCTTGGCGGGTGGGTTGCATCCCATCTCGGTTCCATCCATTCTCCGACAAAAACCTGATCATCATTGAGCGTTATGGTCACTTTGGCCAATCGTCTGGCTGGGAATTCTCTGTTTGCGGCGTCATTTTCCCGCATTGTCAGACAGTGCGAAAGGCGCAGTATCGCTGGATCGTTTAATCCTTCATCAGAGACATCTGCCGCCCTGACATCTCCTCTCGCCAAGGCCACTGCGACAGGAAAAGATGTGGAATATTGTGCTTCTTCGGTCGTTCTGGGAGAGTTGGTGGCAAGCCTGACGGCTTCATGAAAGGTGTCTACTTCGATCCTTTGGACCTCATTTGCGCGAAAACCATGCTGCTGCATCAAGCTGCGGGCGCCCTCAATCGGGGCCTGCGCCCAGCGGCAAACGGGGTAGGGTTTGTAATATTGCTCGCCCATGTACCACCGCTCACCAAGATCTGCCCAATAACTGTCGGCTTCTTCGATGGTGATGGCGGGAGCGCCTGTAAATCCCTTTCTCGCGAGCTTGGCGGCAGCGACCCCTGTCATGGCGCCCCAGCCCGACCCGTCTTTGAGCATAGTGGGATGATCAATGCAGCGCATCATCTGGCTCCGCGGGCCGTGATATTCAGCGATGCCAAGTGCATGCCGGGTTTCTTCAGGTGAAAGACGCATCAGGCGCGCGCAGGCGGATGCCGCTGTAACGGCCCCCCAGCTTCCGGATGTGTGATAATCGGGCACTGTGGCGTGTTGCGCGACAGAAGCGCGGGCACCGAATTCATACCCCATTAAAAGCGCTTCGAGAAACTCTGTACCCGTAAGGTCATTTTCCAACGCCATTGCAAAAATTGCAGGAAATAGCGGACACCCGATGTGCCCCTTGGCTGGGTTAAACCCATCATGCCCGTCCAGACTGTCAATGGTCATCCCCGCGGCAAGAGCCACGCCCTGCGCGCTTGAGCGGCGATTGTCAAACATTATCGGAAGAGGGCCGCCAAATTCCTCAGCACTGTGATCGCGGATAATCGCAGAAAGTTTGGTTTGTGTCGCTGCAGCCGCGATACCCAAAAGATCCAGCAGGCTGAGAAAACATCGTTCGACCGCATAATCTGGCGCATCAGAAAGACGAAAATCATGGATAAAGTCCAGTGCAGGCATGGGCATGTTTCCTTTTTGATTTTAATTTCGATTTGAAAATCCTGCGATGCCGGTCAATCTGCGACGAATCTGCGCCGCAAATGTTCTTTTCCCCCATTGACCCGCCCGTTTCTCTGCCCCATGAAAGGTTTATGGCAGAACGGTTTAATGGCAGCTTTACGCAGCAAGAAGCAATTTCAGAGGAAGCAATCGAAGCGGCAGTGCGGATACTGCGCTCCGGTCGTCTTCATCGCTACAACGTGGCGGATGGAGAGGTGGGTGAAACTGCCTTGCTCGAAGTGGAGTTCGCCCAGAAAGTCGGCGCAAAATACTGCCTTGCTGTGGCCTCGGGGGGCTATGCGCTTGCCACAGCCTTGCGCGCGCTCGGAGTGAGGGCAGGCGACAAAGTTCTGACAAATGCGTTTACCCTTGCGCCGGTGCCTGGATCGATTGCGGCCGTCGGGGCGGAACCGATCTATGTGGACGTTACCGAAGATCTCGTCATTGATTTGGAAGATCTGGAAGCTAAGGCTGATCAATCCCGCTTTTTGATGCTGAGTCATATGCGCGGTCATATCTGCGATATGGATGCCTTGATGGCGATTTGTCAGTCCCATAACATTACGGTCGTCGAAGACTGCGCCCATACAATGGGGGCCAAATGGGGGGAGCGCTGGTCAGGGCGTTTTGGCACGGTTGGCTGTTATTCGACCCAGACATACAAACATATAAATTCTGGCGAAGGCGGGCTTTTGGTCACTGATGATCCTGAGGTCATGGCCAGAGCCGTGATGTTATCCGGCTCATACATGCTTTATGAGCGTCACATCGCCTCTCCGGCGCCTGAGGTATTTTCCAAAATCCGGCTTGAAACGCCCAACATGTCGGGGCGGATGGATCATCTGCGCGCGGCAATCCTGCGCCCGCAATTACATCAGCTGGATGCGCAGTGTCGGGCTTGGAACGCGCGCTACAGCGCGATTGAGGCGGGGATCAGCGGCACACCGGGGCTGACCACGATCAAGCGCGAGGCGCATGAGCATTTTGTTGGGTCTTCCATCCAATTTCTGCTGAAAAACTGGTCGAGCGGGGCGGTCAGAGAGGTTGTTTCCCGCTGTGCAGCGCGCGGTGTGGAGTTGAAATGGTTTGGTGCAGCCGATCCTGTTGGGTTTACCTCAACCTATAAAAGCTGGACCTATGCCCCCCATCCTACATTGCCCAAAAGTGACGCGGTGCTGGCTGGCCTTATCGATATGCGTATCCCGCTGACCTTTAGTCTTGAAGATTGTGCGACAATCGCTGGGATCATTCGCGCAGAAGTCGGCGCTGTATTCCAAAACCTTTGACCTCTGGACTGAATTTGCTTGACCGAAGGCGGTTTTTGACGCATTTAATGAACGACTGTTCAATAAAAGGGGACGCAGCATGTTTTTAGCCTCAATGTCGTTTGATTTGGGCGAAGATGTCAGTGCGCTTCAGGAAAGCGTACATCGCTGGGCCCAGGAGCAGGTAAAACCGATTGCTGCCGATATTGACCGATCCAACGAATTTCCAGCCCATTTGTGGAAGGAAATGGGGGATCTTGGCCTTTTGGGTGTGACCGTGCCCGAGGAATACGGCGGGACGAACATGAGCTATCTCGCCCATACTGTCGCTGTCGAAGAAGTGGCGCGCGCCAGTGCCTCTGTCAGCCTGTCCTATGGGGCGCATTCAAACCTCTGTGTCAATCAGATTAAGTTGAACGGAACAGAGACGCAGAAGCGGACTTATCTGCCGAAACTCTGTTCCGGCGAACATGTGGGCGCACTTGCCATGTCCGAGCCCAGTGCCGGATCCGACGTGGTGTCCATGAAACTCAGTGCCGAAAAGCGCAATGGATACTACCGCTTGAATGGGAATAAATATTGGATCACCAACGGACCGGATGCCGATACATTGGTGGTCTATGCCAAGACTGACCCGAATGGCGGATCAAAAGGGATCACGGCCTTTATTGTGGAAAAAACGATGAAGGGATTCTCCACATCGCCACATTTTGACAAATTGGGCATGCGCGGATCCAACACGGCAGAGCTGATTTTTGAAGATGTCGAAGTCCCTTTTGAAAATGTTTTGGGCGAAGAGGGCAAAGGTGTGCGCGTTCTGATGTCAGGCTTGGATTATGAGCGTGTCGTGCTTTCGGGTCTTGGCTGCGGGATCATGGCTGCCTGTATGGATGAAATCATGCCCTACATGGTCGAGCGCAAGCAATTTGGACAAAGTATCGGGGATTTCCAACTGATGCAGGGCAAAATTGCCGATATCTATACTGCAATGAATTCCTCGCGTGCCTATGTCTACGAAGTTGCCAAAGCCTGTGATCGCGGCAGTGTCACTCGTCAGGATGCGGCGGCTTGCGTTCTTTATGCCTCAGAACAGGCAATGAAAGTGGCCCATCAGGCGGTTCAGGCCATGGGGGGTGCTGGGTTTTTGGCGGATGCGCCGGTGGCACGCATTTTTCGCGATGCAAAATTAATGGAAATCGGGGCGGGAACCTCAGAAATTCGCAGGATGCTTGCAGGGCGCGAATTGATGGCTGCCATGCGCTAAGTGGGTGATCGCGACAGGGGGCGGCCTGTGGCGTGATGAGAAAGGTCAAGGTAATGACACAGATACCATCCGCCTGGATTATCCTTGGCATCTTGTTGCTTGGTTTTTCTGTGGTGGTGTTTCGACTTGGCATCAAAGCGGGATCCCTTAGCGAGACGGATATTATCACCCATTACAGCACCCAGTATCTGGAAAATGAAACTGCCGAAGGCCGTGAGGGATCGTTGAGCGATTGTTACGCGCTGGGCGGCCAAGGTTTTTTTGAGCGCCTTGAAGTGATCTGCGAGCCCGCCAATGCCGCGCCTTATCGGTTTGTGGTGGGCTATTGGGGGCAGCTTTTGTCTATGCAGAGAATGTTTGCACGACAAACGATGCCCAACGCCTGAAGAGGAAACTGTCCATGAAGCTAAGTTCGAATATTAATTCAGCCTCAGAGGAGTTTGCGGCAAACCGTGAATTGCATCTTGCCGCGCTTTCTGCCGTGAAAGATGCTGCTGCTCTGGCGGCCCAAGGCGGGGGGGAGAGAGCCCGCGAACGCCATACGGCACGGGGTAAAATGTTGCCAAGAGATCGGGTGGCCAACCTACTTGATTTTGGCAGCCCGTTTCTGGAGATTGGTGCAACCGCAGCACACGGAATGTACGATGGTGCCGCCCCCGGCGCAGGGGCGATTGCCGGCATTGGTCTGATCGAGGGGCAGCAATGTATGGTGTTTTGCAACGACGCCACGGTAAAGGGTGGAACCTATTATCCAATGACCGCCAAAAAACACATGCGCGCGCAGGAAATCGCCGCAGAATGCCGGTTGCCCTGCATCTATCTGGTCGACAGCGGGGGGGGCAACCTCCCGCAACAGGCAGAGGTTTTTGCCGATCGCGATCATTTTGGGCGTATTTTTTATAATCAAGCCAATATGTCCGCCCGTGGTATTCCTCAAATCGCCGTCGTCATGGGCTCTTGCACGGCTGGTGGTGCCTATGTTCCCGCGATGTCGGATGTGACAATAATTGTCAAAGAACAGGGGACCATCTTTCTTGCTGGCCCTCCGCTTCTTAAGGCCGCTACCGGAGAGATTGTTGACGCTGAAACCTTGGGTGGGGCGGATGTGCACACACGCATTTCTGGCGTGGCCGATTATCTGGCAGAGGA
>VMBT01002072.1_pt1 | contig 10206 bp, 10 predicted proteins | sample 4404301 | NCBI WGS metagenome assembly VMBT01 (sample SAMN12238535, study PRJNA552566) | marine metagenome | isolation source: Coastal seawater | place: USA: coastal Georgia, Sapelo Island | collected 2008-08/2009-08
GCCGCACCCATGGGATCCACGCTGAGCCCACCACCTTCGGCGCGAAGGTCGCCCTGTGGGCGCTTCAGGTCGACCGAGACCTGAGACGGCTCAAAGCGGCCAGGGAGGCGGTCGCGGTGATGAAGTTGAGTGGTGCAGTCGGTACCTATTCGAATATCCCTCCCGAGGTGGAGGCTTTTGTCGGCGCGGCTCTTGGACTGACGGCGGTTCCGGCGACTCAGGTGATCGCTCGCGATCGGCACGCCGAACTGCTGTATGCCTGCGCCTCGATCGCGGCGACGTGTGAGTTGGTCGCCGTCGAATTGCGGCATCTTCAGCGCACTGAGGTGCGTGAGGTGCTCGAGGGTTTTGCTCCCGGGCAGAAGGGCTCCTCGGCGATGCCGCATAAGCGCAATCCGATCTCCGCTGAGACCATCTCGGGCTTGGCTCGACTCGTACGGTCGAACCTGTCAGCGGGACTTCAGGACGTGGCGCTGTGGCATGAGCGTGATATCTCCCACTCATCGGTTGAGCGGGTGATCCTCCCCGACTCAACGACCCTCGCCCACTACCTCGTTCGGCGCCTTGAGCGACTGCTGTCTCGCTTGGAGGTTTTCCCTGAGAGGATGCTGGAGAATCTCAATTCGAGTAGAGGCCTTGTCTTCAGTCAGGCGGTGCTTCTCGCCCTTGTTTCCGCCGGTATGAGTCGTGATGACGCGTACCGCGTGGTCCAGAGGAACGCGATGCGCTCCTGGGATGAGGGGGAGGAGTTCCGGAGCCTTATTGAGAATGATCCGGAGGTTGAGGCCATCAGGGATCGCCTCGATCTTGATGCTGCATTTGACCTGAGACGTGCTCTCGGTAATGCAACTCAGGTCTTCGCGAGTCTCTGAGTGACATTGACGTAGACGTCAAAAGGGGCCGCTGCCAAAACAGCGACCCCTTGAGCGCGGCACTGTGCCGCTGTTATTCGTTAGTGAGAATCAGAGCGAGCGGGGGATACCGGCGCGCTTCAGGACGGCGGCATCGACGCCGATCTCTCGCCAGGTGGCGTAGGAGATGTGACGGCGCTCGCTGTAGGACCTGGCGATCGACACGAAGGACTGCTCGGCCGCGCTCAAGTCGGAACCTGAGTCGAGATTCTCGAACTCGTCCTGCAGGTCGCGACGCTCCTGAACCAGCAGCAGCTCGGAGAGCGGATCAGCTGTAGCGAGCTCAGCCTCGATCTTCGTGAGCCGCTTCTGAATCGTCTCAGCGGAGCGCTTGCGGCCGCGCTTCGGCTTTGAGTTGCGAAGTGCCTCGAGGTATTCGCGGACGACTTTGCTTTCGAGCCGACCCTGGGCGAGGGCGGCTTTGTGGTCAGCGCTCATCGCGCCCTTGGATGAATTGGACTTTTTGGTTGCCATAGGAGCGAACTATATCAACCGATCACATTTAGACAATTTCTCACCGAAGATCGCACCGATTTCGCGCCCGTCGACTGACAGTTGTTTTTCGACCGATACATTCCGCTCATCTCAACCAGCGACGACATGTTCGAACTCACCCCTCACGGCACCGACATTTGGGTCGGTACTGGCCCGCGTTATCCATGGGGTGGCCTCTATGGGGGCCAAATCGTCGCTCAGGCCCTCCGGGCCGCGGCGCTGAGCACCGACGAGGGATTTGTCCCCCATTCGATTCGCGCGTACTTCATCCGTCCCGGCGACCACACCGAGCCGGTTCGCTACGAGGTCGATCGGATTCGGAATGGACGGTCGTTCCTCACCCGACGCGTCGTCGCTCGCCAAGCAATCGGCGCGATTCTCAACGCCGAATGCTCCTTTCAACTTCCGTCCGAATCCGTCGACGTGCAGACGATCTCGATGCCGAAGGTGCCTGCTCCCGAGACGCTTGAGCAGACGTCGTTCTCGAAAGAGTTCGACCGGTGTTTCATCCCATCTGAGGGGCTGACGTCGTCAGATCGGCCCGATGACGGTCGTGTGGCGGCGTGGATCCGGGTGAATCGCGATCTCACGGCCTCAGCCGAGGACTCACTCGTTCATCGGTACTGGCTCGCCTACACCTCCGACGATCTCGCGACTGACACGGTGCGCGAGGCCGCTGTGGTCCGCGGCGGACTTGAGCGCGAACATGTCTACGGCATCAGCCTTGACCACGCGATCTGGTTTCATCGCCCGCTCCGATCGGATGAGTGGCATCTTCACGATTTCACCTGTCACCACGTCACAGGTTCTCGTGGTCTTGCCCTCGGTCATGTGTTCACGGCCGATGGAGAACATGTCGCGACCATCGCGCAGGAGGTCCTGCTCAGGGATCGACGGGTGCGCCCCCGCTGATCACGGTCCCCTTCAGCCGGCAAGCACCTCACCAGCGATGAGGTCCAGATGTTCGAGGTCGGACAGGTCGAGGACCTGGAGGTACACCCGCTCGGCCCCGGCCTCTCGCCACCTGTCGATCACCGCTGCGGCTTCTGAGGGGGTTCCGGCCACCCCATTGACCCGCAACTCGGCGGGCTCTCGGCCGATTGCCTGTGCTCGCCGGGCGAAAGTCGATTCGTCCTCGCCAACACACACCACCAACGCGCAGGAAATTCGCAGTGTCGACGGATCTCTGCCGATCGCCTCACAAGCGCGCCGGACGTTCGCGACCTGACCGGTGAACGTCTCAAGGTCGCAGAACGGCATGTTGAACTCGGTGGCGTGGGCGGCGGTCAGGGCCGGAGTACGGCGTACCCCGCGTCCGCCGATGACGATGGGTGGGCCCCCGGCCTGATTCGGCTTGGGAAGCGCCGGCGAGTCGGCGAGTCGGTAATGGTCGCCCGAGTACTCGAAGGTGCCGCCATGTGGTGTCGACCACAGCCCGGTGATCACCTCGAGTTGCTCACTCAATCGATCGAAACGCTCACCGAGAGACGGGAACGGGATCCCGTAGGCGGTGTGCTCAGCCTCGAACCACCCAGCACCGATGCCGAGTTCAACGCGGCCCCCGGACATGTCGTCGACGTTCGCTACCGAGATCGCGAGTGGGCCGGGGTGTCGGAAGGTGGCCGCGGTGACGAGCGTCCCGAGCCTGATACGTGTGGTGTCGCGCGCGAGTCCCGCGAGCGTGACCCAGGCATCGGAGGGACCGGGTAATCCGGACACCGAACCCATCTTGAGGAAGTGATCGCTCCTGAAGAACGCACCGAACCCGAGCGTCTCGGCCCGTGCGGCCACCGCGAGGAGGTCGCCATACAGCGCTCCCTGCTGGGGTTCCACGAAGATCCTGAAGGGGGTGAGACCGGTCTCCGGCTCGCACACCTCGAAGGCTCTCGACATCTGGGGGAGCGCGCTCATGGGGCGAGGCTAGGCATGCGACTGACGTGACGGGGCATCGTCGGTACTGTCGGGTTCGTGAGCGACCTCCCCGAACTGCCGTCCGTGCTCGACACGCTTCGGGACCATGTGCTCCGACACTCGGTGAAGCGCGGAGAGTTCACCCTGAAGTCCGGTGCGACGAGCTCGTGGTTTCTCGATACCAAGCAGACCGCGTGTCGGGCTGATGGCATCTTGGCGGTGGCGGATGCGCTGCTCGAAGTGATGCCGACGGAAGCTGATGCGATCGGTGGACTCACCATGGGCGCCGATCCGGTGGCGTTCGGCGTCGCCGCGGTCGCCGCGACCCGGGGTCGGCACCTTCGGAGCTTCAGTGTCCGAAAGGAGGCGAAGGACCACGGGGTGACCGGTCGACTCGCTGGTGCCCTCCTTCCCTCGGACCGGGTGGTCGTCGTCGAGGACACAACGACCCGTGGCACGTCCCTCCTCGAGGCGGTGGAGGTGGTGCGGGCCCTCGGGGCCGAGGTGGTGTTCGCGAGCGTGATCGTCGACCGCGGGACCACTTGCGCCGACCTGTGCGCGACGGCTGGAGTTCCTTACCGCCCGTTGCTCACGGCGCGAGACCTCGGCTTCGAACCGGGGACCTGACACGCGACTCGCCTCGGCACTTCCGAGACGCTGGTGGTCGAGACCGGCGTCGATCCGGTGACCTTCCGCTTTTCAGGCGGACGCTCTGCCAACTGAGCTACTCGACCGATGACGTCAGGAGACCCTGACATGCGACGAGGCTGCCTTTCGGCAGCCCCGAGCGGTCCCGACGGGACTTGAACCCGCGACCTCCGGCTTGACAGGCCGGCGTGAACTCCAGACTTCACCACGGGACCTGGAGATTTCTATTTCGCACCCCCAACGGGATTCGAACCCGTGCCGCCACCTTGAAAGGGTGGTGTCCTAGGCCACTAGACGATGGGGGCAGGGCGCCTCATCTCGTTGAGAGCGGCATCACGCTAGCACCCACCTCGGCGGGTTCCACCGGGCTTTGGCCTACCGATCCGCACGTCTCACTCTGGCGTTGAGAGCGCTGTGACCGTCCACTCCAGGAGCCAGCCGGTCCACGCGTAGAGCTGATGATCCGGCGAGTCCGCCACCGCCTCATCGGCGAGGTCGGAGTCGAGGTCGTCGACGATCCCGAGGAGTGAGCCGAGTACCAGTCGCAACGAGTTGAGCGAGCGCATCATCGAGGTCAGCGTCGCCTCGTTGAGCGATTGTTCCCCTGAGTCCGGGTCGAGCCACGAACGGCTCTCAGCGAGCGCGGCTCGGCGGGAGGCGATGAGTTCCTCACGCATGAGCCGTTGGTACTCGGCATCTCGCTCGGCGTTCTCGCCGTCGTGGTCGGTGAACGCGGGCGGGAAGAGACGACTCACCACCGGTGTCGTTTCGACGGCGGGGTCACCAGCACCGGCGATCAGTCCGTCGAGCTCGTCGAGCAGTCGCGACAGGACCTCGCGCTCGTTGGCCTCCAAGCGGAGCGCGTACGAGTCGACACCCAACCGTTCGACGGGTGGTCGTCGGCGCCTCAGCATCGCTGCCCTCGGGGAGGAGGGCTGCCGGATTCAGTCAGGGCCAGTGACGTCACGAGTCGTGCTCCATCGTCGCCCAGAGACCATGCTCGTGTAACCGGAAGACGTGCATCTCGGCCTGCTCGCGCGAGCCGCTCGCGACGGCCGATCGTCCCTCGTGGTGAACCTCGAGCATCAACTCGGTCGCCTTCTCGATGGAATAACCGAACAGCTTCTGCAGCACGAAGGTGACGTAACTCATGAGGTTGATCGGGTCGTTCCACACGATCACCACCCACGGGCGATCCTCCTCGACGGCGGAATCCACTTCCCCGGCGGGACGTGTCTCCACTTCCGTGATCGAGGCCCTCGCCAACTTGGCTCGGAGCGCCACTCCAATCTCGTTCTGAACGATCGAGCGGGCCATCCAGACAGTGTGCCGTCGGTGGCCAGCACCCGTCCACCGCCGTTGGCCGGTCGACGGAGCCGGCCGTACGATGCGGGCATGTCCGTCGGTAGTCGTCCCCTCGTGCCGTCGCGACTCGCTCCCGGCGGAGTTGCCCACGGCAGCCGGCGCGCCCCGACGACGCGCCTCGGCGGGTTCGTGGCTCTCACGAAACCGCGCATCATCGAACTCCTGCTGATCACGACCGTTCCGACGATGGTGCTCGCTGAGGGTGGCTGGCCATCGACCGGGCTCGTTCTGGTCACGCTTCTCGGTGGCTCCCTCGCCGCCGGTGGCGCAAATGCGATCAACATGGTGATCGATCGGGACATCGACGCGCTGATGGAGCGAACTCGGAGCCGTCCGCTGGTCACCGGGGTGATTCGGCCACGCGAGGCGATGGTCTTCGCGATCAGCCTTGAGGTCCTCGCGCTCGCCGTCCTCTGGATCGGCGCCAATTTGCTTGCCGGGCTTCTCGCCATCTCGGCCACCGCGTTCTACGTCGGCGTCTACTCCCTGTGGTTGAAGCGCACCAGCCGCCAGAACATCGTCATCGGTGGGGCGGCCGGTGCCGTCCCGGTGCTCGTCGGCTGGGCGGCGATCCATGAGTCGCTCGCTTGGACCCCGGTGGTCTTGTTCGCGGCGATCTTCTTCTGGACTCCCCCGCACTTCTGGGCGCTCGCCCTCCGTTATGCCGACGACTACCGCGCGGCCGATGTTCCGATGCTTCCCGCGGTGGTGCCGTTTGACCGCGCCGTACGCCAGATGGTGGGCCACACGGTTGCGCTCGTCTCGATGACCCTCCTCCTTGTTCCCGTCGCTCGCTGGGAGCAGGCCGCGGCAGGTCCGAGGCTTGGTTGGATCTACCTCCTCGCCGCGGTTGTCCTTGGCGCGGCGTTCCTTGGCGCGACGGTCCTCCTCGGTCGCCGTCCGAGTGATCGCCTGTCGATGCAAGTCTTCGGTTTCTCGATCACCTATGTCACGGTCCTCTTCGGCGCCCTGACCCTCGACGTCCTCATCTGAGCCGGGTCCGCACGACCGTGTGGATTTACCTCTCCGGAGGGTCGGGCCAGTAGTCTTTCGCCGTGTGTCCTGCGCCTCGTCGCGCAGGGACCAGCCACGACAATCACGGCGGAAGTGAGTCTCGACCCCTATGACGACGATGGATTCGACAACGCGACCCGCGGTGCTCGGCGACGGTGCCATCGGCACCTTCACGGCGTCGGTCGCCGATTGGGCGACGTCCACCGACCATAAGAAGATCGGTCGGCTCTTCGCGGGGTGTGGCCTCGTGTCGCTTGCCGGTTACGCGGTGCTCGGACTCCTCCTCGCTCTGGAGCGGGCAGCCGCGAGCGACTCGGTCCTCCCCGAGAACTCGCTCGTGCAGCTCTTCCAAGCCCACCGCATCGGAATGATCTTCGACGGGTTGCTCCCTTTGACGCTCGGCCTCGCGATCGCGGTGGTACCGATGCAGCTCGGGGCTCGGTCGATTGCATTCGCGCGGCTCGCGTTGACCTCGTTCTACCTGTGGCTCGGCGGCATCATCCTGATCGGCGTGTCGCTCATCGGCAACGGCGGGATCAACGGCGGCGAGCCGCAGATGGTCGACCTGTTCCTCGCTGGACACGGCCTCATGCTCCTTGGGCTGATCGCCGCGGCGATCTGCGTGGCGACCACCGTGCTCACCACACGAGCACCGGGTATGACCATGCGCCGCATCCCGTTCCTGTCCTGGGCCGCCCTGGTGCAGGCGCTCGGGATGTTGATCGCGCTTCCGGTGATGTTCGGCATGGTCGTCTATCTCTTCATCGACCTCCGTAACGCGGCGCTCGTGTTCACCGGACCCGACGCGATCGGTGAGGAGTTGGGGGCGTTCCTCACCCAGCCGCTGACATTTGTGTTCGCGCTGACCGCTATCGGTGTGCTCGCCGAGGTGGCACCGGTCGCCTTCGGCCGGCGTCACCCGCTTCGTCAGGTGGTATTCGCCGGTCTCGCCCTGATCGGTGTCGGCGCGTTCGCATCGGTCGCGCTCCGCACCTCCTTCCCCGTCGACTTCGGCGGGGCGAGCGAGGACATCGTCCCCGACCTGGTGCTCCTCGGGCTCTTCCTCGGACTCCCACTCCTCGGCGCCCTGCTCGTCGTTCTCCTCGTCGGCGCGGTGGCCAGAGGCGCCAAGCCGCGTCCGACCTCACCGTTGATCTTCTCGACACTCGGCACGCTGATGATCCTCGTCGGCATGCTCGGCACGTTGATCCACTCCGTGGCTGATCTCGATCTCGCTGGGACGGTCTTCGAGGAAGGCGCGCTGGTCTACGTCGTGTACGGCGGACTGCTCTGCGGAATCGGCGGGTTGATCCACTGGTCGCCGAAGCTCTCTGGCCGAATCGTGGCTGAGCGGAAGGTGCTTCCGCTCGCGGCGCTTGGCCTGATCGCGACGATCCTCGCTTCGTTCCCTCACTACATCGCCGGCTTCCTCGGTCAGCCCGCTGCTGCAGGGACATACAGCGGCGTCGACGGCGCGGGAATCTGGAACACCGCGGTGCTCGCCGGACACGGGCTGATGGCGCTCACGGTGCTCGCGTCGATCGCGGCGATGCTCAGTGGCGAGAAGGCCGAGGCATCGCAGACCAACCACTGGTGCGCGCACACCCTCGAGTGGACGCTCCCGTCGCCGGCTCCCGCTGACAACTTCGACGCCCTGCCCACCGTTTCCTCGGCTGAGCCGGAACTCGACCAGACCCCGATGACCGAAGGGAGCCCCTCGTGACCGTCGCTCTGCCCGCCGGCCCGGCTCCCGCCCCGCGCCGCCAGATCCTCGTCGGCACGACCCTCGCTGGCGTCGGCATCGTCATGTTGATCGGTGGGATGAGCACGCTGTGGCTCAGGGTCCGCGACGGCGTCGTCTCCGCAGGGGAGCGGTTCCCCGTCGATTACATCATCCCGGAGGTCGCAACCAACGTCATGTTGATGACCGTCGGCGCGCTCTGCCTCTTCGCGCAGTGGGCCGTGTACTCGGCGCGGCGAGGTGATCGCGCGCACACCGGCCTGGCGCTCGGTGTCGTGCTCATCATGGGTATCGCCTTCATCAACGCTCAGGCCTTCGTCTACTCCCAGATGGGTATGCCCCTCGCGGAGACCTCCTACGCGACGCTCTTCTACGCGATGACGGGAACGATGACCGCGGTTGTGGTCGGCGGACTCGTCCTCACCGTGGTCGCGGCCTTCCGGTCGCTCGGTGGGCGTGATCGGGACTTCGAGATCGTCTCGGCTCACGCGCTCCTCTGGTACTTCATCGCGGCCGCCTACGCGGTCGTCTGGTTCGTCGTCTACGTCACGAAGTGAGAGCAACCGACTGATGTTCACCACCGGCTCCAAACTCCTCATCGGCTCCAGCGCTCTCGCGCTCGTCGCGACCTTGCTCTTCGGGATCCTCGACGGAGGCCTCCTCGGATCGGTCGGGCTGATCTCCGCCACGGTCGCGCTCTCGGTGCTCGCTGGAATCAACGTCTTCACCCGTGATGCGAACGTCCGATCTGATGAGGTCGAATCCTTCGGTGGGGCGGCCGCGGCTTCCGGACGCCCGGGCGCGAGCATGTGGCCGTTCACGATCGGCCTCGCGGCCACCACGATCACGCTCGGCCTCGTGACGTACACCGCAATCTTCGTTCTCGGTCTCATTCTGTTGATGGCCGGTCTGGCCGAGTGGTTGGTGCAGGCCTGGTCGGAACGCGCCTCATCCGAGACCGGTCACAACGCAGAGGTTCGGGCCCGCATGCTCCACCCGGTCGAGATGCCGGCTGGAGCGGCCATCGGCCTCGGCGTGGTGATCTACGCCTTCAGTCGCGTCATGCTCGGCCTTCCCTCGAAGACGTCGACCATCGTCGCCTTCGCGGTGGTCGCGTCCGTCGTGCTCGCAATCGGTTCGCTCATTGGTTCGAGGCGGTCGATCTCGGCGCCGGCGATGACCGGCGGCTTCGCGATCGCCGCGGTCGTCCTGGTCTCCGGTGGCGCGGTCGCGGGCCTCAATGGCGAGCGCGAGATCGAGGAGCATCACACGACCGCCTACTACGCGGCGAAGGACGAGTGCGGGGCCGAGGAGATCTCGGCTGACGAGCACGCCAGTCAGACCGTGGCCGGCAAGGCGAGTTCAGCCGCCGAGATCTTCCTCACCGAGTCGGGGACTATCGAGTTCCAGATGCCCGGGGATCCGGCGCGACGGACCGATGCCCTGCAACTCCCGCGCTCCAACCCGAACAACCTCCTCATGCGTAACGAATCCTCCGAGCCGCGGCGGTTCGTCATCGATATGGCTGAGGGCTACGAGGGTTCACCGCCCCGGATGTGCACCCAGATCATCGAGGAGGGCGGGGTCCAGTTGCTCACCGTCAAGTTCGCGGTGCCGAGCTTCGCTCCTGAGGTGGAGGCCGTCGGTGGGTACCGCTTCACGGTCCCCGGTGTCGACTCCGCTTCACTCCAGGTGGTCGTGCCATGAGTCATGCTCGCTTCACTCGGCACGTTGTCCGGACCAACCCTAGGATGCGGTCCGTGATCACCCCCCGACGCCTGATCGCAGCGGTCGCTGGCGCGACCCTTCTCTCGTCGTGCGCCTCAGACGCCCCCCAGGACACCTGGAAGCCCGCCGGTGAGAACGCCCAGAGGATCCACGACCTGCAGTGGCCGATCTTCATGGTGGCCGGAATCGTCGGCGTGATCGTCCTCGCGTTCATCGCGTTGATCGTCCTCAAGTTCCGCGATCGCGGCCAGGCGATGCCCGAGCAGACCCACGGCAAGGCCTGGCTCGAGTATCTCTTCATCGCCATTCCGGCGGTCATCCTCACCACGATCGCCATCCCGACGGTCGGTGTGGTCATGGCTCTCGCCGACACCGATGACACCGAGTGCATCA
>VMBT01002080.1_pt1 | contig 10186 bp, 10 predicted proteins | sample 4404301 | NCBI WGS metagenome assembly VMBT01 (sample SAMN12238535, study PRJNA552566) | marine metagenome | isolation source: Coastal seawater | place: USA: coastal Georgia, Sapelo Island | collected 2008-08/2009-08
CGAGGCGCGAGATCGCGCCATGACCGACGTGCACCGGGTAGGAGCGGTCGCCGAGATCGACGGTGACCGTCCGAATCGATGGCGTGGACTCGCCCATGGCTCAGGCGTCCCGGTCGCGGGTCGCGGCGGCGGCCGACTCGGCATTACGCACGAACTCGGCAACCGAGTCACCACCGAACTTGCGCTGCGCCTCGTCGGCGAGCACGAGGGCGACCATGGTCTCAGCAACAACTCCCATCGCCGGCACCGCGGTCACATCGGTGCGTTCCTTGAACGACACGGCCGACTCCTTCGTCGCCGTATCAACGGTCTCGAGCGTCGGAACGTTCAAGGTGGCGAGCGGTTTCATCGCCGCCCGCGCCACCAACAACTCCCCGTTGGTGATACCACCCTCGAGCCCTCCGGCGAGCGTGGAGAGCCGCTCGTAGCGGCCATCCTCGGAGTTCCACCGGATCGGGTCGTGAGCGGCGGACCCTCGCCGGCCAGCCACCTCGAATCCGTCACCGATCTCAACGCCCTTGACCGCCTGGATCGACATGAGGGACTGCGCGATCAGACCATCGAGTTTGCGGTCCCAATGGACGTGCGAACCAAGACCGATCGGCACACCGAAGGCCAATACCTCGACCACACCGCCGAGGGAGTCGCCATCCTTCGCCGCGGCTTTCACCTCGGCGATCATCGCGTCGGCCGCCGCGGGATCGAAGCAGCGCACCGGTGACTCGTCGACCGCATCGAGGTCCGCGGGCGTCGGGCGCGCCGCCTCAGCCGGGACACGGGCGGAGCCCATCTGGATGACATGGGAGATGATCTCCACTCCGAGATGGCTGAGCAGCCGCTTGGCGACAGCCCCCGCAGCGACCCGAGCCGCCGTCTCGCGCGCCGAGGCACGCTCGAGGACATCACGCGCGTCGGTGAACCCGTACTTCTGCATGCCGGCCAGGTCGGCGTGGCCAGGACGCACCTGGGTGAGCGGCTCCTTCGTCGCTCCCGGCGCCGGCGACATCTCCTCGTGCCAGCGATCGCTCCGGAACCACTCGGTGTTTCGGATCTCGATGGCCAGCGGCGAGCCAAGGGTGCGGCCGTGCCGGACGCCGCCGAGCAAGGTGAGCTCGTCAACCTCGAAGCGCTGGCGCGGTCCACGGCCGTAGCCGAGCCGTCGGCGGGCCATCTCAGCCTGGATGTCCTCCACGGTGATCTCAAGGCCCGCGGGGAGACCCTCGAGCACCACGACCAAGGCCTGACCGTGGGATTCACCGGCGGTGAGCAGGCGCAACATCGTTCCGAGGCTACCGGTGGGCGAGTTCGGCGAGGGCTGCCATCCGGAGCGCGACTGGGTCAGGCGCGATGCCGGTCCACGCGATCTGTTGACGGCAGGCCTGGTGTACGAGCATCCCGAGACCGTCCACCGTCGCGGCGCCGCGCTCCGAGGCGGCACGCAGCAGCGCCGTTTCGAGAGGGTGGTACACGATGTCGACGACGACGTGCGATGCGGTCAACGACCGTGGGTCGATCGGACAGGAACGCGCGTCCGCTCCCATCCCGACCGGCGTCGTGTTCACGACGATGTCCGCGCTGGCGATGGCTGCGTCTACGCCACCGTCGGCGACCACCTCGCCCACCGGGGCAAGATTGGCTGCCTCTCGGGCTGCAGCGGCGGTTCGGTTGGCAACGATGATGCGGCCGGCTCCCGAACGTCCGAGGCTGTCGACGATCGAGCGCGCCGCGGCACCCGCTCCGATCAGCACGATGGCGGCGCCCACCGGATCGTGACCGGCCGCTCTCAAGGAGTCGACAAATCCGTCGCCGTCGGTGCTCAAGCCCTCGGACCCCGCGTCAGAGAAGACAACCGTGTTCACCGACCTCAAGGCCGCCGCCGCTGGGTCGAGGGAGTCGACCGTTTCAGCTACCACGACCTTGTGCGGCATGGTGACCGCGAGACCGCGAAGTCCTCGCGCGCGGGCCGAGGCGACCACACCAGGCCCGTCCTCGGGAGCGACGTCCTCAGCCACCATCTCCCAGTCGAGGCCGGCATACGCGAAGGCCGCGTTGTGGATCGCGGGTGAGAGCGAATGCGCAACCGGATGGCCGACCACGGCGACGCGCTCGCGCGAAGCGGTCACGGAAGCACCCCGGCGCGACTGGCTGCGGCGATGTTCTCCTGATGCTGCTCAAAGGTCACCGCGAAGGCGTGTCCACCATCGAAGTCGGCCAATACGTAGAAGAGCAGCCGACATCCGGTCGTCGGATCGTCGAGCACCTGACAGAGCGGATCTCCGGAGGCTGGATCCGGCGACGGGTTGAGCGCCGCTCGAATCGAGGCGCGACCCGGGTTCGCGATCGGGGTCGGTGGCAGACCGCCGTAGAGATACGTGTTGTATGGGGAGTCGGTGAACCGCAGCACCGAGAACGGTGTGTCGGGCTCCTGGCCGTAGCGGAGCGTCGCGTCGATCTCGAGGTTCATCCCCATCTCGAGACGGTTGTAGATCACCCGGGCGATCCGAGGTCGGTCAGCCTCCACCTTGGCCTCGCGTTCGATCATCGACGCGATGGTGAGCACTTCGTAGGGGGTGTAACCGAGTCGTTCGGCACCAGCGTCGAGTTCCTCCTGAAGGGCGACCCGCTCCATGAGCTCGATCATCCGCTCAACCAACTGTCCCTCGTTGTCGGCGTTGGAGACCTGGTAGGTGTCGGGGAAGAGCAGCCCTTCGAGGGAGGCGATATCGCCCGGCCGGTACGGAACGGTGCGCGTCGGGTCGAGGGTGATCTCGAGGAACCGGTCCGACTCCATCTGCTCGATGCGCTCACCGACGCGGGCCGCCATCTGCTCCACGGTGAAACCCTCCGGGAAGGTGATGCGCGCATAGGTCTCACTCGGTGGTGTCCGAAGCACCCCGAGCACATCGCCCATGTGCCACCCCGGCGCGATCCGGTAGAAGCCGGGGGTCGGTTCGAGGCCGCCGCGCTGCGAGACGTACCACTCGAACACCCCCGAGTCGCTAATGAGCCCCCGCGACTCGAGCCTCCCGGCGATGGTCGCGACCGAGTCGCCCTCGGACACATCGAACCGCTCGAGTTCGCCACTCGCGCCTGAGGGTGACACCCGCTCGAGGAGCCACCACCCGGTCCAGCCGGCGGCCAGCACGGAGGCGATGAGGGTCAATGCGATAGCCCCGACCACCCAGCGCAACAGCAGACCGCGCCGAGGAGGCACCTCGACCACCGGTACCTCATCGGGGTCGTCCCACGGATCGACCCGCCAGGACACCCGCGCCTGGTCGTCGGCGGAGAAGCGGCGGCCCTCGGTGAAGAGATCGCGACCGCTCATCGCTCACCCCGCGAATCGAGCCAGGACTGCAACATGACGGCTGCGGCAACCTTGTCGACGACCTCTCGCCGACGACGGCCGTCGAGACCCGCCTCGACGAGGGAGCGCTCAGCGGTGACCGTCGTGAGACGCTCGTCGTGCATCTGCACCGGCACGTCGGTCAACCTAGCGAGGTGCTCCGCGAGGTCGGTGGCAGCGCGGGCCGCAGCCCCTGGTCGGCCATCGAGACCGAGGGGAAGGCCAACGACGATGATCTCGACCTCGAACTCGTCAACATCGTTGACAATCGAACGGAGGTCGCCCGCGAGGTCCCGCGTTCGGATGAGCACGCGATGCGGACTCGCGACATCTCCGACGCCGAGGGCGAGCCCGATCCGTTTGGAGCCGGGGTCGATGCCGAGCGTCCGGAGCACCGGACGACGCGGCGCGCTCACGCCGTGGCGGCCTCGCGCGCCAGCCTCAGAGCCTCATCGATTCCGGAGGGGTCCTTACCCCCAGCGGTCGCAACATCACCCTTGCCGCCGCCTCCACCGCCGACGGCCTTCGCCGCGTCGCGAATGAGCGCAGCCGCCTCGATTCCGGCGTCGGGTCCGACCGCCGCGACGAGGGCCACTCCCCCGCTCCCAGTCGCCCCGACGAGGACGACCCGGCGAAGGGATCCCTGCTGACGTACGGCGAGCGCGAGTTCGCGCAGATCACCCGGAGTCTCAACATCGACTCGGTCGACCACGACACCGTCCACGGCGGCCGCCGCGATCTCGGCGGCCCGACCGGCGGCCAGACGCGACCGCAGCGATTTCAATTCATCGTTGAGGGCCTTGACCTCGTCGAGTTTGCGTCGAACGCCCTCGATGACGTCGCCACCCGTGGCACCGACCATCGCCCCCACTTCGGCCAAGAGCGCCTCGTCCCGCTGGAGCAGGGCCACCGACGCCTCGCCGGTAACGGCCTCGATGCGGCGCAGGTTTGACCCGATCGACGACTCGGCGACGATCTTGATGGTGCCGATGTCACCGGTCGCCCGCACGTGTGTGCCGCCGCAGAGCTCCACGGAGGAACCGGCCTCGAGGACTCGCACGACATCGCCGTACTTGTCGCCGAAGAAGGCAATCGCGCCGAGGGACTCCGCTTCGTCCTTGGTGGTCTCGAAGGCTCGCACCGAACTATTGGAGAGCGTCTGGGAGTTGGCCAGCCGCTCGATCTCGGCGATCTCCTCGGCGGTCACCGCCGCGTAGTGCGAGAAGTCGAAGCGAAGTCGATCAGGGCCAACGTGTGAACCGGCCTGCTTCACGTGCTCACCGAGCACCGAACGCAGCGCCCAGTGAAGGACATGGGTACCGGTGTGATTGCGGCGGATCGCCGACCGCCGACCGACGTCGATCGCCGCGGACGCGGTCTCGCCGGCCTCGACCACCCCAGCCACCCGTCGGGCCAGGTGGCGTCGCAAGTTGGGGAGGGCGTAGGTGGTGTCGAGCACCTCGAGGGTTCCCGATGGCGTGGTGATCGTGCCGGTGTCGCCGATCTGGCCACCGGCCTCGGCGTAGAACGGGGTGCGGTCGAGGAACACCTCGAGGAGGGCCTCGCCGTCGGGGCCGTCGACCTCGAGCAGCTCGAGCACGCGAGCCTCGGAGACGTCCTCGGCGTAGCCGGTGAACACGGTCGTTCCGAAGCGCTCCAGCACATCGCGATACGACTCGATCATCGACTCGCCCGCGGAGCCGTCGCGACGCGCGGCCTTCGCCCGCTCACGTTGAGCCTCCATCTCGGCGGTAAATCCGGCGAGATCGACCGAGACAGAACGCTCCCCAGCGATCTCCTCAGTGAGTTCCAGCGGGAACCCGTAGGTGTCGTGCAGTAGGAAGGCCGTGGAGCCCGAGAGTGTTCCGCCGTCGGTCAATTCGCCATCGAGGATGCCGAGACCGGTCTTCAGGGTGTGGCGGAAGCGCTCCTCCTCCTTACCGAGCACACTGGTGATGAAGTCAGCGTTGCGCGCGACATCGGGATACGCCCCACCCATCACCTTGATCGCCTCAGCGGATAGGTCGGGCATCACGAGGCGATCGGTGCCGAGCAGGAAGGCGTAGCGCACGGCTCGCCGGAGGATGCGTCGAAGCACGTAGCCGCGTCCCTCGTTGGAGGGGAACACCCCGTCGTTGACGAGCATGGTCGCCGAGCGGGCATGCTCGGCGAGCACGCGCATGGCGAAGGAATCGCGGTCGTCGTACACGCCTGGTCGGTACGTCCGTCCCGTGAGCGAGCAGGCCCGGTCAAGGAGCGGCGCCATCAGGTCGGTCTCCCACACCGAGTCGACCCCCTGGAGCAGGGCGAGGATCCGCTCAAGTCCGGCGCCGGTATCGACCGAGGGCTTCGGGAGGGGTGTCCGGCTGCCGTCCTCAGACTGGTTGAACTGCATGAAGACGAGGTTCCAGAACTCCATGTAGCGGTCGCCGGTCGGATCGGTGAGCGGGCCACCCTCGGGCCCGAACGCCGGACCGCGATCGATGTGAATCTCGCTGCACGGGCCGCACGGCCCCGTGTCGCCCATCTGCCAGAAGTTGTCCTTGTCACCGAGGCGTTGGATGCGATCGAGCGGGACCCCGACCTCCTCATGCCAGATGGCCTCGGCCTCGTCATCGGATTCATGGACCGTGATCCAGAGCCGGTCGCCGTCGAAGCCCCACCCCTCGGTCACGAGCTCCCAACTCCACGGGATGATCTCGGACTTGAAGTAGTCGCCGAACGAGAAGTTGCCAAGCATCTCGAAGAAGACGAGGTGACGTTTCGTCCGTCCCACGTCATCGAGGTCGTTGTGCTTGCCGCCGGCCCGAGCGCACTTCTGCGAACTCACCGCGCGCGAGTAAGGCGGGACCTCGTCACCGACGAAGTAGGGCTTGAACGGCACCATGCCCGCCACGGTGAACATGATCGACGGGTCGTGAGGGATGAGGCTGGCCGAGTCGACCACCGAGTGGTCGCGCTCACGGAAGAAGTCGAGGAACGACGACCTCAGGCCGTCGGCCGTGACCGATGCTGAGAGACCATTGACACTGGGTGAATTCGAGGTGGACATCGGAGTGCCGATCCTACCGACGCCGCTACCCTCGGCCCCGTGGCGAGCGGCGAGCCCTCCCGACCGGGCACCGAGCCAGTCGACGACATCGACGACATCCACGAGTGGATCTCGTTCGGCGATTCGACCGAGGACCGCACGTGGATGTTCGATGCCACCTACCTGCGCTCGAACCACCGCTGCATCTACGGGGAGGGCTGTCAGGGGATCCTCGACGGTGACGCCACCGAGCTCGCGCAGGGGTGCTGCAGCTACGGGGCGCACTTCGTCGATGACGAGGACGTGCAGAACGTGGTTCGCGCCTTCACCCGCCTCGACGCCGAGGTGATGCAGTTCCATAGCAAAGCGGTCAAGAAAGGCTTCCTCGCCGCTGGCGACGACGCCGACGACGGCACCCCAGTCACGACGACCAGGGTCGTCGAGGACGCATGCATCTTCCTCAACCGTCCCGGATTTCCCGCCGGTGCCGGCTGCTCGCTGCATATCGCGGCGATGCGTGCCGGCGAACGACCCCTCGACTGGAAGCCGAATGTCTGTTGGCAGGTGCCGATCCGCCTCGAGCACTCCACCGACGACGAGGGCCATGTCATCTCGCGGCTACGCGAATGGAAGCGCCGCGACTGGGGCGAGGGCGGCCGGGAGTTCCACTGGTGGTGCACCGAGGCGACCGAGGCCTTCAGCGGCTCAGACCCCGTGTACATCGCCTCTCGAGACGAGATCGTTGAGCTCGTCGGCCAAGAGGTATACGACCGGATGGTGACACAGATCGAACGAGCCGACTGGGTGCCCGTCGCGCACCCCACGGTGCGCCGGGGAGACACCGGCCGGACCTGACGCCGAGGTGACGTCGGTCAGTCGTCGCTGTCGTCGTCGTCGTCGAAGGTGACGCCGTACTTCTCGGCGAGCGCGGCGTACTCGTCATCGTCGTCGGCGCTCGAGACCTCCTCGGAACGCGGTGAGCGATCACCGAATCCGAGATCGAAGGCTCCGGGGCCTGCCTGCTTCAATTTCCTCGCTTCTTCGAAGCGACGGTGTCGACCCTTCTTCACAGTCGGGCTCCCAGGTGTTGTGACGTTGGATGCGAATAGAACCGGCCGGCCATCGGGGGATGCCGACGCAGCGGAGTCACCCTACCGCATCGATGGGCACGAGACGCAGACCACCGGAGCGATCGAAGGTGAGCGCCGACCGCCCCTCGACGAGTGCTCGAATGCCGTCTCCCAGCAACTCCGCCCGCCAGCCCGAGGCGAGCCTCGACTCCGGATCACCCGATAGGAGCGTGACGAGATCTGCCCGAGTGGCGAGAAGCGCGGTATCGATCGCCTCATCGCGGGCCATCTGACTCACCCAAGCCGACACCAGAGCGACGGCCGGTCGAAGGTCACGTCCGAGCTCATCGCCACCGGACGGCGCTTGGGGCGGCTCGTTGTTGAGCCCTCGCTCCACCGCGGCGAGCAGTTCCGTGGCCACCACCCCCTTCGTGTGACGGCCATCGACGCCGCGAGCCTGAGCGAGGTCCCGCTCATCTCGGGGCTGGCGCTGTGACACGCCGAGCACCGCGAGATCGGGAAGCACCTGACGAACGGGGATATCGAGCGCCATGGCCCGTCGCTCCCGCCAGGCAGCGACCTCTTGGGCCACCGCCCGCCCTCGGGGCTTCAGAGACCGCACGTCCTTCAGTCGCAGCCAGGCCTGCTCGGGCTCTGACCGAACGGAGTTGCGGGCCGCCAATTCATCGCAGGCCTCGGCGACCCAGCCCAGGCGGCCACGGTCATCCAGCCGCGACACAAGTCGTTCGCGGACCTCGAGGAGATGAGCGACATCGGAAGCGGCATAAGAGCGCTGCGCCTCGGTCAAGGGCCGACGCAACCAATCGGTGAGACGGTCGCCCTTGGCCGGGGTCACTCCGAGTTCGGCGCTCAGAAGGCTGACGAGGGAAGGTGTTCCGTAGCCGAGGAAACCGCCGGCGATCTGCGTGTCGAAGAACCTCGTCGGGACCGCCCCGACCGCGTGGGTCAACACATCGAGATCCTGTTGCGCGGCGTGGAACACCGCTTCGACCTCGCTGGCGAAGAGCCCGGTCATCGCGACGACATCGACGGCGAGAGGGTCGATGAGCACGATTCGGTCATCCCACGCGATCTGCACGAGAGCAAGCGCGGGGAAGTAGGTGCGCTCCCGGTGGAATTCCGTATCGATCGCGTAGCGATCAACCTTCGATAGGTCCTCGAGGACAGCTTCGAAGGTCGCCTGGTCGTCGACCCACTCGTGGGTCGTCGTGGTCACGATCCGCCCGAGGAGACCGGCCGACCCGACGAGATCCAGGCCATGATCCCGCCGTCGACGTTGTGCACCTCGATGCCATGACCGGCGACGAATTCACAGGCGCTGATCGACCGGCCACCCGACCGGCACATCACGTACACCGCGCCCTCCGCGCGAAACGCCTCGACATTGTCGGGAACGGTCGCCAGCGGGATGAGCGTCGCTCCGTCGATACGCATCTCCTCGTACTCGATCGGCTCGCGAACATCGATGAGGCGCGCCCCGGAGGCGAGCGCCGACTCGAGTTCATCAACCGTCGCATCTCGCACAGCCATGGACCCGATCCTACGAGCCGGACCCGCGGCGCGAGCGTGTGTCCGACGCCACAGGTCGAGATCCTCCTGGTCGTCCACATCGACCACCGACGCCGCGTCCACGGGGACCTCGACGACGGTCAACGTGCGCAGCAGGTCCATCGCGGACCGCTGCCCGGCAGCGACATCCCGCTCGACAGCGGCGAGGGCGCACAGATTCCAGCGGGCGACGAGGGGCTGGCGGCGATCCGACCTCGCGACCGCGACATCGACTCCCGGAGCGGCTCCGGCCGCCGCGACCAGTTCGAGGACGTCGGATTCGACGCCCGGTAGATCGCACGCCACCACGATCACGTCGGTGGCCAACGCGCTCAGCGCCGTCGCTACGCCACCGAGGGGTCCCTCGCCGGGCCAGCGGTCGGGAAGGATCTCGACCGAGAGCCCCGCGAGCTCGTTCGGGTCACCCCCGACGAGCCGAACACTCCGGCACGGCTCAACCGCCGCCAGCACCGGTTCGATCAGTCGACGACCGCCGATGTCGACAAGGGGCTTCCCGCCGCCCATCCGGCGGCCCGCTCCCCCGGTCAGGACCGCGGCGTCAAGCGTCCTGAGCGTCGGGTACCGGTCACCCAAGTCAGTCCCCGACCGAGGCGATCGACCCGAAGGCCTCCGGCACGCCGGACGGGTCGAGTTGCAGCAAGAACAACGCGCATCGCTCCGCCTCGTCGCTCTCCCCGATCTCGGCGGCGCATCGTTGGAGACCGAGCAAGCATCGAAGGAAACCGTGGTTGGACGGCGCCTCCCAACGCACATACCCCGAACCCCTCCAGCCGTTCGCTCGGAGCGTGTCAAGCCCGCGGTGATAGCCGACTCGATAGGCGGCGTACGACTCCATCGTGTCTCGGCCGAGACCGCCGAGTTCCGCCCAGCCATCGAGGATCCGCGGATGATCGGCGACGAAGTTGGCGACGGCCTCCCGCCGCGCGGAGGAGTCAACGGCGAGCGCCTGTGACAGCAGGTGGCGCGCGCTGGCCTCGAGTGGCGGAATGACCGTCGAGGGCAATCCGGTTGACATTCCGATCGGCTGGGAGGAGGAGTCGCTCACCGCACCATTGTGACCTATCGCATCCCACCGCGACCACGGCATCCCCACCTAGGGTGACCGTCATGTCGGCCACCGGCGCCCTCGGACTCGTGGGACTCGATCTC
>VMBT01002081.1_pt1 | contig 10186 bp, 8 predicted proteins | sample 4404301 | NCBI WGS metagenome assembly VMBT01 (sample SAMN12238535, study PRJNA552566) | marine metagenome | isolation source: Coastal seawater | place: USA: coastal Georgia, Sapelo Island | collected 2008-08/2009-08
TTTTGGATCTTCGATGGGGTTAAGTTTTATTAGTTTATTTTATTTTTAAACGCCTTAACCCATTTTAGGGGGGTAAATATTGACAAAAGAACTCTTTAAAAAAAAATTAAAATCAGTATCAATTAATCATTGTTAACAATTAATGGAGTAAAAATGAAAAAATTAAACGCTAAAAAAGGTTTCTCTTTAATTGAGTTACTTGTTGTAATTGCAATTATTGGTGTCCTTTCAGCTGTAGGTATCACGGCTTATACCGGATACACAGCTAGTGCAAAAGAACAAGCTGCAAGAACTCAGTTTTCACAAACTGTCAGCATGATTAATGCTGAAATGGCAAAATGTGCTTTGGGATCAGGTAACTTTGCTTGGCCAGAAGGTGCTCCTAAAGATACTTGTGCAGATGGAGTAGATGCCGCAACTGATACAAATATAGCATCATATTTAACTGCTACAAATGGTTTAGGTTATAAAAATCCATACGCACAAGACGAAGCAGTAGGAACTTTTGCTAAAGCTGTTGCAGATGCTACTACAGATCCAGACGGAGATGGAAGAATAACAGTATTCTGTGCTGCTGGTGGAGATTGTACAGTTAAGCAAGATGTCGGAGATACAGTTCTAGCTCAAACAATTGCAAGTGCTTCGTAATTAATTTTACAAAAGTTAAATTTAAATTTAAAAGGCGCTATTTTTATAGCGCCTTTTTTTTGTTTATTTTACAACTTGACCCATATTGAAAATAGGTTGATACAAAGTTAAAAGTAATCCAGCAATTAAAGCCCCAATCAATACAATCATAACAGGCTCTATAAATTGTTTTAATGCCCCAACAGCATTATCAACTTCAGCCTCATAATAGGTTGCAAGAGAATTAAACATTTCATCAACACTTCCCGTTCTCTCACCTACTTTCATAAATTCAGAAAACTCCATTGGAAATATTTTTTCTCCAGCAAAAAGTTCTGACAGGTTTTTACCTGTTAAAATTTCCTCTTGAATTCTTCCAATTGCTTCTCTTACTAAAATATTATTTGTTACTCTACTACTTATCTCTAAAGCTTCTATAATTGGAACTCCAGCAGTTAATAAATTTGATAAGACCATCGAAAGTTTTGCATAAATGGATTTAATTACTAAAGGACCAAAAGCTGGAATTTTCAATGAAAAGCCGTGAAAAAATTTTTTTACTGCATAAACTTTTTTATTTAAAAAAATAATAGTGGTTACTATTACTATTATACTCATGACTAAAACCCCTCCTTGACTAGGATTGGTTAAAAAGTTACTCATCGCTATAACTTTTTGGGTTGCTCCAGGCAATGGTACTCCTAAACTTCCATAAATTTCTTCAAATACTGGTACTACTTTGATTAACATTACAGTTGTTACTAAAAGAGCAACAGTTAACAAAATGATTGGATAAGTAAGCGCTCCTTTTATATCTTTTATAATTTTTAATTTCTTCTCAACTAAACTAACAATTTTATTAAGAAATAATGCAAGTGTACCACTACTTTCTCCAGCTTTTACCATGTTGACATAAGAGTCATCGAAATATTTAGGAAACTTTTCTAAAGCAGTACTAAAAGGTCGACCTTGGTTTAGATCTTCTATAATTGAATTAGTTAATTTAATCATACCTGGCTTTGTTGCTTGTCTTCTTGCAAGTAAAATTGAGTCCATTATAGGCAGATCTGCTTTCATCATAGTTTCAAGTTTTTTTGAAAACATCATTACATCTAAATCACTCAGTTTATCTGAATGAAGTTGCATACCTAAAAATGTTTTAATCTCAGGATCAGCTCCACCACTTGAACCATTCGCTTTAGCTTCATTAATTTTTGAAACAGTAATTTTTTGAGCTCTTAATTTAGCTATTGCTTGTGGTTTATTGAGTGCCTCAATTAAACCTGAAATATCCTGACCTTCTTTTTTTCCTGTGTAACTAAAATTTAACATCTAGTTTTGTAATGAAATAGTTCTTAAAAATTCCTCATAAGTGATCACACCATTTCTGATATGATCTCTTCCCACTTGTTCCATTGTTTTAAATCCATTTTCTTTTGCAATTTTTAACATTTCAGGTGCTCGCTTCCCTTCAATGATTGCAGCAGCTAAAGCTTGGTTTACTTCTAAAATTTCATATATTCCTTGTCTGCCTTTGTAACCCGTATCGTTACATTCACTGCAACCTTGACCTTTATAAACTTTCAAAGTTTCAATTTCTGTTAATCCAAAACCAACATCTTTCAGCTGGGATTGAGTGATAGTTGAATCTTCTACCTTACAATTTGAGCAAATTTTTCTTGCTAACCTTTGAGCTACAACAGTATTTAAAGCACCAGCGATCATAAAGTTAGGTACACCCATGTTTGTTAACCTTATGATAGTTTGAATAGCATCTTTAGTGTGCAGAGTTGATAATAACAAGTGTCCTGTAAGTGCAGCTTTAATTGCAATATCAACAGTTTCTTTATCTCTAATCTCTCCAACTAAAATTACTTCAGGGTCTTGTCTTAAAAAGGCTCTTAGAATACTTGCAAAAGATAATCCTATTTGTTCATTTGCTTGAATTTGACCTATGCCTTCCATTGTATATTCAACAGGATCTTCAGCAGTTAAAATATTTTTTTCTGGTTTATTTAAATGAGCAAGCGCAGCATAAAGAGTTGTAGTTTTACCACTTCCAGTAGGTCCTGTTACCAATACCATTCCTTGAGGAGACTCGATTGCTTTTATAAACTTACTTAATTCAGACATTGGTATGCCAATTTTATCTAAACCAATAACATTTGTGCTTCTTAATAAACGCATACAAATTCTCTCACCATACTTTGTTGGAACAGTATTAAAACGAACATCAACATCTATCCCATTACTACTTTGGTCTTTAACAGTAATTGCACCATCCTGAGGAAGTCTAGATTCTGAAATATTACAACCAGCCATGATTTTTAATCTTGTAACCACTGCCATATAATTTGGAGCTAATATAGGATCAAAACTTTCTTGAATTTTCATTATCCCATCATTTCGATATCTTACTTTAGCTACATTATCTTTAAATACTTCAATATGGATGTCACTTGTTCCATCTTTTAATGCATCTTGAAAAATTTTATCTACAATACCAACTACATTAATGTTGCCTTTAGCAGCTGCAACAACAGCTTTTGGTGGTGCTTTTGTCTCTTTTGGCGCAACTTGTATATCCCATACCTTTGAATTAGAAATTTGTTCTACATTACTTAAGGTTGCTACAGAAAATAAAACATTCTTTTTTGTATAAGATTTAAGTTTAGCTCCATGAGATAACTTTAAAGGATCAGCAATGGCAACTTTTAAAGTCCCACCTTGTAATTCAAAAGGAATAACTTTTTCTTTTTTAATAAACTCAGTTGGCAATATATTAATTAATTCTGGTTTTATCTGATCCTCTTTTAAATCAACTTGCTTAATTGAATAACTTCTAGAAATTGTTTTTGCGATATCGGCTTCAGTGGTAAATTGTTTCTTTAACAGTTCCTCTACAATTTTTGATTTATTAGGCCCACATTGAGTAGTGATTTTAGTTAATCGATCTTGGCTTAATGATCCACTGGTAGCTAAAAGATTTGCAATTTTTTCTGATGCAGCAGAACTTAATTCCATTTAGATTATCCTAGGTGCTAAGAAAATCAAAAGTTCCTGTCTATCATCTGCTTGAGCTCTAGATCTAAACAATGCTCCAATACCTGGAATTTTACCTAAACCAGGAACTCTATTGTTAGTTTCTGATAATGTTTCTGTTAAAATACCTCCAACCACGGCTATATCTCCATTAGCCAATATCAAATTTGTATCTACTTCTTTTTTGGTAATTTTTGGTGGACTTACAGATAAATCAACCGCATCATTTGTGATTTTAACTTCCATCATAACTGTGCCATCGCCAGTTATAATTGGTGTTACATCTAATTGTAGATTAGCATCAAAATATTTAGTTGCTGATGTTGTAGTTCCTGATGCTGCAGTTGTTGTCTCGGTTACCCCAAATTGAGTACCCTGTTTGATAATAGCGTTTTTACCACTGATTGTGAATAATTTTGGATTTGAGAGTGTTCTTGAATCTCCTTCAGTTTCTAAAGCATCAATTTCAAATTTCAAATCTCCCGCACTTGTTTCTCTTAAAATTCCAAGACCAGATGTGCCTGAAATTAAAAAATCTGTTGCACTGCTACTATCACTTCCAAGAGCAAGGTCAGCAGCAGAAGTTCCTATTCCACCTCGAATAGACTCTGTTGCACCACTAGCAGTCGTTTTCGATCTAGCTAATCCCAATCTTGTTCCAAGTTTAGAAGCAAACGTTGGTGACACTTCAACTAAAAAAGCTTCAATTAGTACTTGAGGTTTTTTTACATCAATTTTTTCTAAAATATTTTCTATGGATTTTAAATCCGACGGACTTCCCTTGGCAATTATAGTCTGGTTGTTGTCATTATCAATTAAGGTAACAGCTGATCCTCCAGCAACAGGGTCACCACCAATAACAGCTTCTAATTGTTTTTTTATTTCAGATGGTTTTTCATAAAAAATGTTAAATATTTCGGTCATTTGAATCTGGTCCGATGCACCTCCACCTGAGATTTTAATAATTCCAGAATTATTATCTGAAGATTGAACTAGACCATTCATTTCAATTACTGCGTTAATAACATTATTCCATGGTTCATTAGATACAGAAAAGTTCAAAACTCCTTGCACAGTTGGGTCAACGACCACATTTCTATTTGCTAAATTACCCAATCCAATTAACGCTTCTCTTAAATCAGAATTTTGAAATTTTATAGAGATTGGAAAATTAGGAAAACTTATTTCAGAGGATGAAGAAGACATTTCTCTTCGAGGCTTAATTGCATTATTGAAACCAATATTTGGACCCTCATTAAAAGTATTGGTAACTGTAGTAAGCCCTTCTCTCTTAATATCTTCTATATTAATCTCTTTTTTGATTTTTCCAGTATTGCCTTTATATGATGTGCAACTAGTTAAAATTAAAGCAATTAAAATTAAAGCTATATAATTAAGTTTATTCATCTAGCTCCAGAGTTAATATTTTTTTATTTTCCTCAATTACTAATAAATCTTTTTCAATTTTTTTAACAATAGCATTGAATTTACCAATTGTTTGGCCTTGTTTTACTATCACCTGGTCATCGTCACCTGGCAATTTTATTAATGCAAAGTTATCAGGATCATCAGATAATATAGTTCCGACCAATTTCATTGATGACACGGGATAAACACTTGGGGTACTCAAGTCCTTTCTAAATAATTTAACAACTAATAAATCTTTAGAAAATGGATCTACAATTTTATCTTTCTTTACAATTTTAATTTTTAATTGATTGTCATTTGATTGGTCAATCTCATTATTTGGCTTATCCACTTCTAAACTATATTCATTATTTTCTTCCACTTCATCTCCAGATTGACCTGCATGTAAAATGTTAGGCATCAAAATTAATGAAGAAATCAGAAAAAATTTTAACAAATATATTCTCATGTATTTAACAAGCTCAATTTAATTTTGTTTTTAATTTCAACCATTCCATTATTTTTTTCTTCAATAACCGAATCAGTTATTACAAAACTTTTATCATATTTTTCGAGTGTTTTGATAAAATTGAGATAATCAATAAATTTTCCATTGATGACTAGCTCATATTCAACAATTTTATATTTTTCAAAAATATCAAACTCCTTGGGATCATCTTTTTTTTCTCTTTTAAAGAAATCCTCAGAAACTTTATTTAATGAATAAATCTTTAATTGATGATCAAGTGCAGCTTCTGAAAACAATGTGTAAAATTCATCAGGTTTTGATGTATAAAAAAACGACTGATTAATTTGTTGCAATTGATCTTCGGCTTCTTTTGTTTTTTTCAATAAACCAATCTTAGAAGTTTCACTTGTGTCTAAAAAAGATTTTTTTTGTTGAAGATCAGGTTCAATAAGCATTGCTGAATTTATAGTTGGTTTTATGACAAAAAAGTTTCCAATCACAAAACCTAATATCAAAATCCCAATCATAAACATTTTAGTATAAATTGAATTTGGATTTAAAAATTTTTCTTCTTTTATTTTTGAAGGCTTAATAAACTTTTCAACTTTGTCATCACTTGCTTTTACTCTTTTTCTGACAACTCTTCTTTTAATAACTACTCTTTTGATCATCTATAAATCCACTTCAATTTTAAAATTTCTAAACGAGCTCGTGTTTTGAGAAATTTGTTGATTGTTATTTGAAGTACTCTCATTCTGCTCAAGAGGCGCAGACTGAGTGTCATCATTTAATATGACAGCTACATTTAAATTAGTAATATCTGGTCTTCCAATGGTGTCTCTGATATTTTGTACAAACATATTTAAATCATAATCAGTGACTGCATGACCCTCGAATACAGCTTGATTATCTAAAAATTCTAATTTGTTTAATTTTACTCCTTCTGGAACAATCGATGGAGTGTTTTTAACTAATTTGTAATATTCATTATTTGCACTTTGAACTTCATTAGCAAGTTTTGAGTCTGCTTCAATTTTTTTAAACTTTCCACTGATATTTTTTATTTCATTTAACTTTTGATCATATTGTTGAACCACATTTGGATGTTGTTTTAACACTTTAGATTTTTCAAAATAAACAGGCAAGTTTAAAGCAATCAAACCAGAAAAGATAAATAGCAAAACAACCGTTATTGAATTTAATAGATAGTTGCTTGTTTTAATTTTATTATTTTCAAGATACTTAAAGTTCTCAGGATTTAAATTAATTTGAAATTTTGGAATAAATTTTTTCTTAACATTAAATGCATTTAAATATCTTAAAGAAGACCCAATTAAAGGAAATGCTTTATTGATATCAATATAGGTAATAGGAAAAGTTTTTTGAACTTTTTTACTTAGTTTGATTATTTTATTTTCTAATAAATTTTCTTTTAAAGTATCGTACTCAACTAAATTATCTTTAATTTCTAGTTCTGGCTCAGTCATATTGCCTGATACCAAAGAAATTTCTTTAATTATTATTTCTTGAAATTTATTTTTTAAACCTGTTATAAAATTATTTACTTTGTCGTCTTCTGAGTAAAAATATAGTTCTTTAACTTTTATTTCATTATTTTCATCATTATTTACTTCTTCAATTGATGAATTTACATTTTCTAAACTTCGTTCAAATACTTCAGACCAAAAAGGACCTTCTGGACTTGGCATTTTTTCTAATTGTTTTAAAAGAACTTTATCTGATCTTGAAATTTCAACCTCTGTAAATTTGAAGGAAGTATCACTTACTATTGCAAAATATGATTTATCGTTCGTGTATTCTAAAATCCCAAATTGAAATGGTTTAATTTCCTGTTTTTTGATTAAAATTGAATTGATGATAGAGAATAATTTTGGCTCAATGAGATTTGCATTTATTCCACAGCTTTTAAGTACATTTTTAAAGGATAAAATCTTTTCTTTGTCAGTAATAGCAACAATGACACTCAATTCTAAGGTTGCATCGTTTTTAGAAACTATAAAATGACTTACTTCATCTGTTTCTTTTATTTCACCTAACTGTTCATAGCTTTTCCAAAACTCTTGAGTTTGTGCATTTTTTGAAAAATTTGAAAAGATTACATCATCTGAACTTGCCGCATCCTCTTCAGCAACTGGAATATTGATTAAACGAATTTTAGAATAGGATGTTGGGATTATTAAGTTAGCCTCGTATCCTTTTAGTTTATTTTTCTTTACAATTTTATGAATTTTTTGCTCATAAATTTCACTAGCATTTTCAATATTGTTACCAGATGATACTTCTAATCTTTCATTAAAAAATTGCTTAATTTGGTTCTTTCCATCAAATTGACAAATACTAATACTGTCTTGTTGTATCTCTATTGCTACTCTTTTTTCCTTAGAAATACTTATGCTACCGAGTAATGGATACATAAATTTTCTAAAAGCTTGTAGAAATTTCTCTTTAAGAGCTAATAATTTTTCTTTCATATATTAATGAATCAAGGTCTTAGATTACTTTTATAAAATTCAACAATGTTTGCAATAGCGCCTAGAATGGTGCCTGTTTATAAAGTTTTTAAATTATTCTTAAATATGTATTAATTTATCTATGCTTTTTAAAAAAGGAATCACTCTAATAGAACTTTTAGTTATCATTGCTATCATCGGAATTTTTAGTGGCATTGGTTATGTCTCTTTTACCTCAATTGATTCGGGTTCAACACTAAGAAGTAATAAAGAAAATTTAAAAAGTTATATTGAAGAAATAAAATTTAAAGCATTCTCTGATGGTAAGCATTATAAAATTATAATGGAAAATTCAGGTAACAATATCAATTTAAAAGTGTACGAACCCGATACAAACAATGTTAGATGGAGAGATTTAGATTTGAATAGAAGATGCAACTGTCAAAGTGGTGATAGTTCAGATGATACGTGTGACAATGCTTTTTCAAATGTTGCTGTATCCTCATTAACTTCTTTATCTGATTATGATAAAACTATTGAAAGAGTTGCCTTAAAAGATTGTGATGATGAAAATTGCACTACTGAAGATGATGATGATGTTGAGTTATGTTTTTTATATGACGGTTCATCACCAAGAGATAAATTTTTTAAATTAGTTGGTGGAGAAGATTTATTTGTGATTTTTAATTTAAATAAAACTGGGTTTTTGGAAGAATAAAATGTTTAGTTTAAAAAAAGCTTTTTCTCTAATTGAAAGTTTGGTTGCTTTATTTGTCTTAAGCATGATTACTTTAGTTTATATTAACTCAAGTACAGTTTTTTTAAACAATCAGACTGATTTAGTAAAAGCTGATCGACGTGATCAACTGGCGGATTTAATAATCCAAGACATAATGGAATATGTTAGTCATAAAAATAATTCGTTAGGAACAATTACGGTTAATGGTGACCAAACATTTAATGGATCAACTGATACAATAGATTTAACTGGATTTGATACATCACCTGAAACTGGCGATATTGTTTTAATTGATGGCTTAAGAGGCAGATATGTAATTGATAGTGTAAGTGGATCAGGAAGTAATTTAACCATTGAATTTAATTCTAATATTGCCAATGCTTCTTTAGCCGACGGTACCTCTGTTACATTTATTGCTTTTAAAAAAAATGAACTAGCTTGTTTTGATGGATTAAACTTGGTTAATGATGCTCCGAGTGGAATTACTGGTTGTTCTACTTTGCCGGATGAGGTTGAAGATTTGCATAATCATTGGAAAGCTCAACTAGATGATGAGCTTGGTAGTGAAATAAGTGTCAGATCTGTTGAGGTTACTGATGGAGATATTGTTAAAGTTACCTTGGGAGATGGAACTGATAATACCGTATTAGCAAAAAAAGTTAATGTTTGTATATTTGATGAAACTCCAAACAAAGTTGCCTTTAATTTCCCCGGCTTAGCTGATCCAATCGAAACAGGAATTATAGATGGATCTGAAAACCCAGTTGCACATTACAACTTAAGAGGAATTGCAAGAAAATTTACTGATTTAGATAATGATACAGGTGAACAGGATGATACTACAAGCTGCACTGCAGTTCATGCTTCCACTTGCAGACAAGTCTACGCAGGTGCAGATGTTATAAGTGTATTTTTATATCGATATACTGGAAGCGATGTAAGAGTTAAACCAACAAGTTGCAATAATAGTGTTTGGACTGGTCAATGTGATGGTGTTCGGATAAATACTAACGATCTATCCTTGTGGTTTATTTTTGACGAATACAATCACGCGAATGATACAACTGATACAGGTCAAATTGGACAAGTCTTAGAGGGAACTAATGGAGGTGGGTATTTTCAATTTGATATTGAAAATCTTCCAACAAATGCAAGAATTTTAGTTTTTGATGATGCTGCAGAGAGTTGTCAAGGAGCCATCGTTAATGGAACTTGTTCAGGTCGATATGTTTGGAACCAAGCACATGATGGAATGGTTGTTCATTTAGGAACTGGAAATCTTGCAACCTTAGAGGATATAGAACTTGAGATAACAGGGATCCCAACAGGCGTTGATCGTTGGCGAGTTTTAAGAGCAGATAACGATGATTGTTTAATTGCAAGTGGCGACACAGGCTCTGCTCACGGTGATGCTTTAGATATTGAAGATGA
>VMBT01002083.1_pt1 | contig 10177 bp, 8 predicted proteins | sample 4404301 | NCBI WGS metagenome assembly VMBT01 (sample SAMN12238535, study PRJNA552566) | marine metagenome | isolation source: Coastal seawater | place: USA: coastal Georgia, Sapelo Island | collected 2008-08/2009-08
CAGGGCCCGTTTCTACAAGTATGAATCCAGTAGATGCCAAACCACCATGTTCAACACCATTGACGGTACATCGTTTGTAACGAATATCTTTGAGTTTAATCTCTAACAAAATTTCTCCATTTTTTCCTACAGTATCAACATTCTCAGAATTTGGATCATTAATTACTTGGTAGATTTCAACAGTATCACTTTTCAAATTAAGATCAGAGTCACTGAGGGTGATTGTTACTGGTTGACCAAATCGAAAAGTTGTTGAAGTTGTAGAAACAATTCCAGAATTTGTTGCAACGTCAGATTTACTTGTAGTAGTTGTTGTTACACCCACTGAATCTAAATCAGAATAAGAGATTGCAACACCTTCTTCTTCAATTAATCTATCAGTAATGATAATTTTTATTTTATCATCAATTGTTTGTATAGTCTGAATAAAATTAGTATCAAAAATATTTAGTTGGTTTGTAACTGCATACTCAAAAGTTCCTTCAAAAATAGATGAATTGTCTTGAGTTTCTTCTAATTCAAAACGATAGATAGAATTGTTAATGTTATCATTATTTTCTAATCCAAAAGAAAAAAAGTCAAAGACTATAGGTAGTTTATTTGATTCATTAGAAACGTCAACAGTATCTGAAGGATCAAAATCAATAATTAGAAAAACACTGCCGGTTTTTCCTCCTATGTCTTCCACATCTACATCATCTAGTTGAATAAATCCTTGAGAAGATTTTACTTCAGTATCATCAGCAATTACAATTTGAGCAGAATCACGAGTTCCAAATGCAAGGGCAAATGTGGTACTGCTAAAATCAGAAATTTGTAGTTCATTTTCAAAGGATCTTAAATCATAATTTATCCAGTTTGTGCCATTAGTATTAGATTTTGAAGAATCAATGAGAGATGAGGCTAGTGACGAGGCAGAAATACCCAAATTAATTGAAATCATATCAAATGAGGCATTAGAGACGTTTGAGGTATCAATTAGTAAAATATCAGAATTTGTGTCAGGAACTGAAGACTTTGCATCATCGCCACCGGGGATATTAGGAGAATTAGAATGAAATTCAACACTATGAGCATGCTCTAATGTAGTGGGATTTCCTATGGTGATTGTTGGAATAATTGCAGTGTCTCTAAAAACATCGAGATCATCTCTTGCACCGCTATTGAGATTTTGATCAGGATCAGATAGCAATACAGGATATTCAGTTCCAGGCCTAAGCGAATCACCATTTCCAATTGTTAGAACGGGTTCACCATCAAAAGATACAGACGCGGTAGAGAATCCAGTAAGAACAGAGACAGATTGTTTATTGTATGTTATTTGTCCTGTCTGACCCCGAGGAGCATCATCTTTAATTCCAATTACAGATTGATCACTCGAATCAGAACTAGAGAAGATTCCAGAGTTTGGACCTTCTTCAACCAAAGTAACAATAGCTGAAAATGTATCGGTACCATCACTAACAGAAGAATTTGGTTGTTCATTGTTGGTTTTCAATTCAAGGATATTGCCAAGATCAAGAGATAGTTTTCCATTATCTTCAAACCCTAAATTAGAAAGATGAGGAATTAAATTTACTAATCCGGTGCCACCATTTGCATCATTATTTCCTGAATTATCATATGCTTGATAGAATGTTTTCGTTGTAGAATTTACATTGAAGGTCCAAGAATCTTCATCAGTAGGATCTTGATTTAATTGAATGTCATTAAGAGTAAAAAATACTTCCGAGTTTTGAGGATAAAGATCTCTGTCAAGTTCTAAAGAAATGTTTTGAATTTCATCATATTCAAGGTATACCTGTTGGGGTGGACCGCCAGGGTTGTATTCAATTATTACATCATCAAAAGAATAGAGTTGAATTAATGGCCACGCATCAGCATCTAATCCAATTTGACCAACAGATACATTGGAATTTGTGTTAATGGATTTTGCTTGTCTAACAACATTATTCAGATTTGCAGAATCGGTTGGGGAACCAGTACATTCAATAAATGAAGAATCGCCATTTGTAAAACCAACCAAGCCAGTAGAGCGTGGAACTGCAACACCATCAGTTTCAGAAAAGGAAGTTCCCAAAACAGAAGATGAAGTATCTCTACTACAGAAAACTCCAAAGTCCAATCCTTTGCCGGCTAAACCAACAGTAGCATCTGCAGTTTTTGCCTTGTCAACATTTGCAAAATATGCATACCAATGTCCATCTGAGGCTTGAACCATACGTAGTGTCTTACCATTTAGAGTAACATCAGGCTCTCCTTTGCCTTCATCAGTGTCAGAAATATTAGAATCTCGAATAACTACCTCAACTACCATAGAACCTGCGAAAATATTACCAAATTCTGAGTTTTCAGTAGAGACTGAAATATTTGGATTACCAGATGCTTCAACATTCATGAATGGAATTAGAATTAATAAAAAAAATCCTATCATAAATAGCCAATTTTTGTCCAATATCAAAAATGATGGTTCTTTCCAAATAACGTTATCGTATGATTGCTCCTTAGAAACTTGTAATACAAGATAGAAATGATTAGAAAATAAGGAAAATGTTTGTGCAAAGAACCAAAGTATTACAGATTTCACTTTTAGCTATTTTTTCAGCATTTTTAGTAGAACTAATCTTTGGTCTTGTTTCTAATAGTTTAGCATTAATCACAGATAGTATACATGCATTATTGGATAGTGTGGTAACTCTTGTGTTACTCTTAGCTGCAAGAATGGCAATAAAACCACCTGATGCAGAACACACCTACGGTCATGGAAAAATAGAATCATTAGGAGGTCTAATTGGAGGAATAGCAATTTTTCTTATTGCATGTTTTTTCATTTACGAGTCAATCAACAGAATACAAAGTCCTCCTCCAAGCATACTTCCCGGAATGTTTGCAATAATTGGGGGACTATACACAATAGGAATTGATATTTTTAGAATTATTCTTTTGAGAAGATCAATTCAAAAAATAGGAGGGACAACTCTCAAAGCAGATTTCTATCATGCATTTATGGATCTCGGTTCAACACTAGTAGCAATTATTGGAATCGTTTTGGTTTCTTATGGTTTGTATCATGGTGATTTTGTTGCGGCATTAATCTTAGGAGGACTGTTAGCAGTACTTAGTGTGAAACTAGTTTACAAAACAGCACTTGATTTAACAGATATCATTTCACCTGACCTTGTCAAAAATGTAAGAGACATAACATCATCAACTCAAGGAGTTATTGGTGCTGATCCAATCCTGATGAGACGCTCAGGTGATACAATTTTTGCAGATGTTACAATTTCATTGAGAGGAGATACTAGTTTTGATAAAGCACATGAGATAAGCAGTAATGTAGAGAAAAATATCAAAAATAAGATTCCCAATGCATCAATAACAATTCATTTTGAGCCTAATTGGAAGAATGTTCCATTAGATGCAAAAATTCTTGATATTGCAAAAAGTGTAGACGGTGTAAGAGGAGTACATAATGTTAGCACTCACAAAACCAAAGGAAAGACATTTTCTGATTTACATGTGATGGTAGATAGGGAGATAAATCTTTCATCAGCTCACAAAATTTCTGAAATAATAGAACAAAAAATCCATGACAATATTCCAGAAATAGAGCATGCTACAATTCACCTCGAACCATTTGTAACAGTTCCAGAAAATTTCGATCTAGAGGACAAAGTCACTGAGGAAAAAATTCAGATAATTTTGGAAAAATATCCTGAAATTAAAAAAATAGGTAGAATTGTTTCATTAAATTTTGAAAACATACTCAAAATTGATATTGATTGCTCATTTGACAAAGAATTGTCAATTGAAAAGGTTCATGACTTGACATCAGAGATTGAACATATCATTAGAGAAGAAATCAAAAATGCAGTAATTACAATTCACCCAGAACCAGAATAAAATCTAAAGACTAATCAACTTGTTGAGTAGTACTCTGCCTTTTTTTGTCCAAGAACAGTTAGGATAAGATTTCCTTTAGAATCTTTTTCTACAAACTTTTTTTCTTGAGTAAATTTACTCAATTTTTTTGAGTAATCGATTGACCATCCTAAAGCATTTGATAGGTTTGATGGAGTCACTTGACGATTAGCATTAATCTCATCTTGAATGTAAGTAAGAACTATTCCTAAATCAATTTCAAATCTTTGTTTTGAAACACGTCTCCATCTGCTAATCAAACCTCGATTTGGTGCAAATACCCAGATTATTCCAAATATGGCACCAGCAATTGTGGCCATTGAGCCTGCTATGGACACATCAAATAGTATTGCAAACAGGTATCCAGCAATAGCACTAACAGTTCCCAGAATTACAGATATGCCAATCATATGAGATAGTCTATCTGTTAGTAGATATGCGCCAGATGCAGGAACTATGAAAAATGCAATCACAAGTATTGCGCCAACTGATTCAAAGGCAACTACAGAAGTGGTAGCAACCATTATCATTAACAAATAATGAATCAACATAGGCATCAATCCTACACTTACTGCAACTGAAGCATCAAAAGTGCTAATTTTTAATTCCTTGTACAGAATTGTAATAAATGAAATATTTGCAATTGCTAAAATACCTAGAACCCAAACAGATTTTGATCCTAAGTTAATTTCATCAAGATACAAAGTGTCAAAGGGCACAAATTCAATTGAACCATACAATACATGTTGTGCATCTATGTGTACATTACCAGCTTGTGTTACAAGTATCACACCAATTGCAAAAAGAAATGGAAAGACGATACCAATTGAACTATCTTTTTTTAGTTTACCTGTGCGATAAAGCATCTCTACAATTGAAACAGTCAAGATGCCAGACAATACTCCGCCAACTATTACTGGAATAGTTTCTCGACCTCCCACCATAAACACAGCAATGACTATTCCTAACAGTATGGCATGGCTTATTGCATCAGACATCATTGCCATCTGTCTTAATACCAGGAATGTACCAATTGAGGCACAATTTGCTGCAACTAGTACAGCAGTTCCAATAATAATTAGATCATTAGATAATTCTATCAATTCGAATTTTCTCCTGAAACGGTACTAATTTCGTTAAAGTTTCTTTGAGCTTGTTTTCTCTTGCGAATGTACTGGAAGAGATATCCATTTCTTGGAGAGAAAAATAGAGAAATGCCTAATATGGCTGTAATTGTAATTACAATAACTGGGCCGGTAGACATTCCTTCAGACGTACTGCTAATCATAGAACCAATTACACCGCTTACACCTCCAAAGATTGCTGAAAGAATCAACATGCTTTTCAAACTAGATATCCACTGCCTTGCTGCTGCTGCAGGAGCTATGAGCATTGAAACCATTAAGACTACACCAACAGTATGAAGACCAATAACAACTGCTACAACTATTACTGATGTTAGTAATGCACTAAGATATTTCGTTGGAAAACCTAAACTTTGTCCAAATGCACTATCAAATGTCGCAATTTTGAGCTCCTTGAAAAATATTATCAAAACTACAAAACATCCTGCAGCCAAAATTCCCAGATTGATGACATCGGTTTCAATCAAAGATGCTGCTTGTCCAAAAAGAAATCTATCCAATCCACCTTGACTTGCCCCACCAATGCTCTGCAAGTATGTAAGAATTACAATTCCAAGTCCAAAGAAAACTGAGAGAGTTATTCCAAGTGCAGCATCTTGCTTAATTCTTGTCGTACTTGTAATTGCCAAAGTAATAATTCCGCCAAACCATGCAAACACTGCAGCTCCCAACATCAAGAGCAGAGAATCTTTTGTCCCGGCAAAAAGATATGCAAATCCAATTCCAGGTAATGCAGCATGAGATAGGGCATCTCCAAATAAACTCTGTTTTCGTAGAACAGTAAAACATCCTAGAGCACCGCTAGTTATCCCTAAAATGGCAGAACCAAGAGCAACATATCTGAGGGTGTAATCAGTGAAAATTCCGACAAAGAGAGTCAGTATTTCTTCTAAAACCATTTTGCATCTTTATTTTATTGAATAGACATGCGTTGTTTTTCCTGATACGCAATATCCAAATTTTCTTTTGTAAATACTTCTTTTATTGGTCCTGCAGATATCAGATTTCTATTTAGCATCACAACCCAATCAAAGTACTTATCCACAGTTTGCAAATCATGATGAACCATCACAATTGTTTTTCCATCTTTTTTTAGATCCTCAAGAATTGAGAGAATTGTCTCTTCTGTAATTGCATCAACTCCGTTTAGAGGCTCATCCATAAGGAAAATTTGAGGATCCTGAGCCAATGCTCTTGCAACAAAGACTCTTTGTTGCTGACCTCCAGATAACTGGCCAATTTGTCTATCTGCATAATCTTTTAGCCCAACTTTTTCCAAACATTCTCTTGCCTTCTCTCTTGTTTGAGAATTAGGACGACGTAACCATCCAAGTTTTCCATAAAGGCCCATCTCCACAACATCTAATGCATCGGTAGGAAAATCCCAATCAACAGTTCCACGTTGTGGGACATAAGCCACTTTGCTCCTTTGTTTTGAATATTGTTTTCCGTAAATGCTTACTTTGCCTGCAGTAATTGGAACCAAACCCATCACCGCTTTTATCAAAGTAGATTTGCCTGCACCATTTGGACCAACAATTGCAATCAGTTTTCCCTCTGGAAAATTTAGATCTATATTCCATAATGCGGGTTCAGTACGATATGTAACAGAGAGATTTTTGATTTCAACTGGAAAGGTATTTTCATCATTCATATTTCTTCGAACCGATTTTTGTTCCATCATCTCAACGCATTCACAATTGTCTCGACGTTGTGGGTAAATGCTCCAACATAATTTCCTTCACTAGTTCCTTTTTCTCCTATTGCATCTGAAAATAGTTCTCCACCAATCACAACATCGTGACCTTTATCCTGAACAGCGGCCGTTAAGGCCTCAATTGTTGCAGGAGAAATAGAAGTTTCTACAAATACAGATTTTATCTTTCTCTTAGTTATTTCATCAGCTAAATTCTGAATTTCTCTTATTCCAGCCTCACTATCAGTGCTCCAGCCCTGAATTGCCATCTCCTCTAAACCATAAGCATGGCCAAAATATTGAAATGCATCATGAGCAGTTACAAGAACTCTTTGCTCCTGTGGAATAGAATTCATCATCTCTAAACTATCTTGATCAAGTGTTTCTAATTGTTCCAAATATTCTTGAAGATTTTTTTCATATACTTGAGAATTTTCTGGATCATATTCACTCAATCCAGTTGCAACAACTTTCGCTGCTTCCATCCACAATTCTGCATCCCACCAAATATGAGGATCAAAATGACCTTCATTATCAAGACTCAACAGTGATTCATGTGAAATATTTTCAGATACAGCCCATACTGCTGTTCCCTCTCTTCCTATTTTAACAAAGATATCTTCCATTTTACCTTCCAAATCTAGACCATTGTAAAATACAATATCAGCATCCTGAAGTTTTTTTACATCATTTGCACTAGGGCGATACAAATGAGGATCAACTCCAGGTCCCATCAACCCTATTACAGAGACATGTTCTCCACCAATATTTTCAACAAGATCAGTTACAACATTGGTGGTAGTTGTAACCATAATTGTGTCGGTTTTATCTGTAGATTGTTCTACATCATTTAGAATAATTTCATCAGAATTGTTGTTTGAGGTAAAAACAGTTGATGATAATCCTGCAATAATTCCAACAATAACAATTGATGCTATAATAATTGGTTTTTTCATTTCTAAAAAAAATCGGTTTCAGGTTTATTTAAAGTTAGCATAAGCTAACTTTTTTAGCCCAATCTAACTTTGTTAAATAAGACTAAATTTTGAAATTAGAAAAATTAGGTTTAAAGTAAAGAAAAGGGTACCAAAAATATGCAAAAGGCTGGAATTATCCTAGTTGTTTCAGGTGCATTAATTGTGATTGGGTTAATTTTACTTGTAGTAGGAAATCAGGTAATTCTAGAAGGAGTTTTTCAGGGTAATGGAAAAATTAATTCAAGTCAAAATTTGACTATTTCAGGAGAATTCAATTCAGAAAAATCGTCGATAGGGGTTTTTGCAGTACAAGTAATGGAGTTTAAAGAAAACATAGTTTCAGCCAAAATATTAGATCCGTTTGATATTGAAATAGTATCGAAAAGTGTAGATGAGGAAACTATTGAAGAAGAATTTGATATTGTGGATACAGGGGATTACAAATTAATTATCCAGACCAGTTCAAATGAAGATATCCAAGTATTTGGTGCGATAGGACCACTTCCAGATGCAGGAAAGAAATCACTTAGTTTTATTTCAGCATATATTTTGATTATTGGAATGGTCGGACTAGTTGGTTCAGGAATTTACAGAATTAAAAGTAAGAAAAAATCAATTTAGATAACTATCCATTTTCTCAAGACTACTAATGGTTTGATCAAAGTTTTCATTGCTCTCAACAATACTAGTAAGTTTTTCAGAATTTGCAGAAATCATTGATTTATCACCGTTAGTGTTTTTGATGATAAATTCATGGTCTATCAGATATGCCAATCTTTCCAAAACTTCGGTTTCAGGTATTGAAACTTGTTCAGCCAAAAAAGTACATGATTTGGTACCATTTTCTAATTCTGCTATAATTGAAGATGTAACAGGATCAAACATACAATCTACAACCTTTTCGCGATCAAAAGAATCAGCCATTTCATTTGATATGAGAATGTTGAAATTTATAACTTTTCAAAATTCAATAAGATAATTAAGAAAAAAGCCTGTACGAAAACATGCAAAAACTGTGTCAAAATGATCCATCAGGTAAAGGAGAGCATTGTTTTTGCATAGATATTGATGCCCAAAGAGGGGTCAAGAAGTGCTGCCAGTGCAATCAATGGAATCTACAAGGTAATGATTGGACCGAGGACAAGGACTTTAGATAAAAGTCCAACAAATAGCCACAATTAAGCACATAATGCACATAACGTCAAAATCAACTCAAAACGGTTCCTAGCATGGTTTTTATCGGGGTTTTCTTGAATTTTGGAATACTTGAGCACGCAAGAATATAGACACATTGTTAGAATTGTCGGTAACGATATCCCAGGAGAGAGAAAAATGCTTGTGGGACTTACTCAGATCAAAGGTATTGGGTACAATTTTGCAGCAGCAATTCTAGATACATTGAAAATTAATTCAAATTCCAACATAGGTCACCTTACTGATGAAAATGTTCAAGCAATTGAAAAACTGATTTCTAATCCAACTGAAAGTAACTTTCCAATATGGTTCCTTAACAGAAGAAAGGATATTGAAACAGGTAAGGATTTACATTTACTAACATCAGATATTCCATTTACATTAAGAAATGATATTGAAAGAGAAAGAATTACTGCTAGTTGGAGAGGTTATCGTCATCTTAGCGGTCTTAAAGTAAGAGGACAAAGAACTAGAACATCTGGAAGAAAAGGAGGAGCAGTTGGTGTCGCAAAAGGCGGTATGGCAGCTCCTGCAAAGAAATCATCTTCTGATGCCCCAGCAGCAGTTGCAGCACCAACAGCTGCAGCACCAGCTGCAGCACCAGCTGCAGAAGCAGCACCAGCTGCAGAGGAGAAAAAAGAATAGGTGTTTTGAATGGGAGACCCAAAATATCCACGTAGAGTTTGGAGAAAACCAAAGAGACCTCTTAATTATGAATTAAAAATGGAAGAGTTGAAAACTCTCGGAACATTTGGATTAAGAACAAAAAGGGAATTATGGAAAGCCCATACGGAATTATCTAGAGTAAGACAACAAGCTAGATCATTACTTTCTTTAAGACAAGAGGTAAGAGCAGAAAAAGAACCAATCTTAATGAAATCATTAGCAAGAATTGGGTTAGTTAGTTCTGATTCAACATTAGACGATGTACTTAACTTGACTGCACATGATTTACTTTCAAGAAGATTACAAACTATTGTTACAAAGAAATTAGGATTCAAAACACCATATCAAGCAAGACAAGCAGTAATTCATGGTCACATAATGATTGGGGAAAGAAAAGTAGACATCCCATCATACACAGTGACAGTTGAAGAAGAAGACAGTGTACATTTTGCACCAGAATCAAAAATTCCAGCAATGCTAGAAAAGACAAAAACAGAAACTCCTGAGTCAATAACAGAAGATACTGCTGAAGAGAAAGTCGAGGCTCCTGCTGAAGAGAAAGTCGAGGCTCCTGCTGA
>VMBT01002084.1_pt1 | contig 10173 bp, 8 predicted proteins | sample 4404301 | NCBI WGS metagenome assembly VMBT01 (sample SAMN12238535, study PRJNA552566) | marine metagenome | isolation source: Coastal seawater | place: USA: coastal Georgia, Sapelo Island | collected 2008-08/2009-08
AGTCGAGGTAGACCCCGTTCTGCTTCGGGCCGACGCCCTGGCCGGAGTCGATGGCGCGCTTGGCGGCGCGGGAGGAGATGTCACGCGGCGCCAGGTTGCCGAAGCTTGGATAGAGCCGCTCGAGGTAGTAGTCGCGATCGCTCTCTGGGATGTCCTGCGGCGCACGAGTATCGCCCGCCATCGTCGGCACCCAGACCCGTCCGTCGTTGCGAAGCGACTCCGACATCAAGGTCAGCTTCGACTGGAAGTCGTCGCTCTGGGGGATGCAGGTCGGGTGGATCTGCGTGTAGCAGGGGTTGGCGAACAGCGCGCCACGACGATGGGCGCGCCAGGCCGCGGTCACGTTGCAGGCCATCGCGTTGGTCGAGAGGAAGAACACGTTGCCGTAGCCGCCGGTGGCGAGCACGACCGCGTGAGCGGAGTGCGAGGACACCTCTCCGGTCATCAGGTCGCGCACCACGATGCCCGCGCAGCGCCCGTCGATGTTGACGACGTCGACCAACTCGGTGCGGTTGAAGAGGCGCACGTTGCCAATGCCGATCTGACGTGCGAGCTGCTGGTAGGCGCCGAGCAGCAACTGCTGGCCGGTCTGGCCGCGGGCGTAGAAGGTTCGGCTCACCTGGGCTCCGCCGAAGGAACGGTTATCGAGCATGCCGCCGTACTCGCGGGCGAAGGGAACGCCCTGGGCGACCATCTGATCGATGATGTTCACCGACACCTGGGCGAGACGGTGGACGTTCGACTCCCGCGAGCGGAAGTCGCCGCCCTTGATGGTGTCGTAGAAGAGTCGGTGGACCGAGTCGCCGTCACCGCGGTAGTTCTTCGCGGCGTTGATACCGCCCTGAGCCGCGATCGAGTGGGCTCGTCGGGGCGAGTCGTGGAAGGTGAACGCGTCGACCTGGTAGCCGAGTTCCGCCAGCGTCGCGGCGGCCGAGGCACCGGCCAGACCGGTACCCACCACGATCACTTTGAACTTCCGCTTGTTCGCGGGGTTCACCAGCTTCTCGTTGGCCTTGAAGTTGTCCCACTTGTCCGCGAGTGGACCCTCGGGGGTCTTCGAGTCGAGGGTGGGGCGGTCGAGGGTCATGCTCATCTCGTGTTCCTTCCGGTCACGTGTCCTCGTTCGTTCTTGTCATGTCTCGGTTCGGTGGTCGGTCAGACGCCTGGATGCTGGATCACGCCGGCGAGGACCATGATCGGGAACGAGACGTTCCCGACGACGACCGCGGTCGCAATTCCCGTGGCGAGCGAGCGACGCCAACGGTTGAAGCGGGGGTTGTTCCAACCCATCGACTGGAAGAGGCTCCACACCCCGTGGAAGAGGTGGATGCCGAGGGCGATGTTCGCGGCGATGTAGAGCAACGCGACCGGAAGCCGGCTGAGGCTCGCATCGAGGTTCCGGTAGACCGCGCCATATTCGAAGTCGGGGTTCAGCCAGCCCCAGGTGAGATCGGCGAGGTGCCAGGCGAGGAACACGACAACGAGGATTCCGGTCCACCGCATCGAGCGGCTCGCGAAGTTCGCGACTTGGTAGTCGCGGGCGCCCTGGTATCGCACGGGACGAGCCCGACGGTTGATCACCGTGAGCGAGTAGGCAGCGTGGAGGTGGAGCACGAGGGCGGCGATCAGTCCGAGCCGTAGACCCCAAAGCGCGTAGCCGTGGGGGAGGATCGGAACGAGGAGTTCGCGCAGGAACTCGGCGTAGACGTCGAGGTCGTAGACCATCTCGCCGTTGTGCTCGACGACGCCGATGTAGGCCTTCAGGTTGCCCACCATGTGACCGATGATGAAGAGGATGCCGATGACCCCGGTCACGGCCATCACGTACTTCTTACCGACCGCGGTGCCATAGAGGTCGAGCAGGAACGGCTTGCGGGAGGTCGTCTTCTTCACCGCGGTTCCGGTCACCGGTCCGCGCTGCATCGTCTGCGACATGGGGATGAAACTAGTGCCCGGCCCCGGGCCCCGGCACATCCTCCGGCGCATCGCCGTCAACCGTCAGCGTGTCATCGGGCACCCGCCGATCGACCCCCCTGATGGCCGTCGGGCCGAAGGTGGTCGCGCAGGTGCGGCACCAGAAGGCCTGTTCCAGTTCCGTCCCGCAGGGGGCGTGAACCAGCGACACGGTCTGACCCTCGCCGTCGCCATGATCCTCGCTCCATCGAACGAGAGCGACCAGCACTGGCGACAACGCGATGCCGGCATCGGTGAGTCGGTACTCGTGACGAACCGGGTTGCGCTGATACGGCACCTTGGTCATCACCCCGTGGTCGACGAGCCGCCGCAAGCGCTCGGTGAGGATGGGTCGCGCGATCCCGAGGTCCTCGCAGAAGTCGTCGAAACGTCGAATCCCGCGGAGGCCAGCTCGGACGATGAGGATCGACCACCGATCGCCGATGACTCGGAGCGCCCGCTCGATCGCCTCGCCGCCCTGGTCACGGGCCCCGTCGCTCATCCCGAGGATTCTACGGCCACCCCGTTCGAGAGTTCTGAAACAGAACCCACTCGGCTATGGTTCGCCCATGACCGACGACCGCCTCCTCCTTGAGGCGTCCGCCACCGACCTCATGCCGGAGGCCGCCGCGCGTCGAGATCAGCGATTCGGGACCCGGATCACCTACTCCCCCAAGGTCTTCATCCCGCTCACCATGCTCTGCCGTGACTCGTGCGGCTACTGCACGTTCGCGCAGCCCCCCGCCCGCCTCGCCGCGCCCTACCTCACCCCCGAGCAGGTGCTCGCCATCGCTCGACACGGCGCCCGAACCGGCTGCCACGAGGCGCTCTTCACCCTCGGCGAAGCCCCCGAGGAGCGCTACCGAGTCGCCGGCGACTGGCTCACGGCCAACGGCTACGACTCAACGATCCACTACCTACATGACATGGCCCGGCTCGTCCTCGACGAGACCGGCCTGCTCCCCCACGCCAACGCCGGCGCGATCAGCCGAGATGACCTCGCGCTCCTGCGCACCGTCAGCCCGAGCCAAGGGATGATGGTCGAGACCCTCCGCGACGACCTGCCCTGCCATCGCGGCGCCCCCGACAAGACCCCTGAGCGGCGACTCGCCACCCTCGAGTGGGCCGGTGAACTCTCGATCCCGTTCACCACCGGCGTCCTCGTCGGCATCGGCGAGAACCGAGCAGACCGTCTCGCCGCCCTCCGAGCCATCACCGAGAGCCACCTCCGGCACGGCCATGTCCAAGAGGTGATCGTCCAGAACTTCCTGCCGAAGCCCGGAACCGCGATGCGAGATGAGCCCGCCTGCGACACCGACGAGTTCCTCTGGACCATTGCCGCCGCCCGGCTCATCCTCCCTGACGACATCCATCTCCAGGCCCCTCCCAACCTCTCCGATGACTTCGCCCGCCTCATCGCCGCGGGGATCGACGACTGGGGCGGCGTGTCACCCGTAACCGCCGATCACGTCAACCCCGAACGGCCGTGGCCGGCTCTCGAACGACTGCGCGAGGCCACCGAAGCCACCGGGCACACCCTCGCCCCTCGGCTCACCGTTCACCCCGAACACGCCCTCGACCCCGACCGATGGATCGACCCGAACCTTCACTTCGCGGTTCTCGATCGCAGCGACGCCGAGGGTCTCGGACGAGACGACCCCGGCGCGCTCTGGCCCGAACGCGCGACCGCCGCGGATGTCGTCCACGACGGCGCCGAGGTCGTTCTCATCGGCCACCGCTCCACCGCTTGGTACTCCGGGGCGACCGAGGAGCCTCCCGTGCTCGTGCCCGGCCCACCCTCTCGAGTCGACGGGCCCGTGCAACGCGTCATCGACCGGGTCCGAGCGGGCGAGACCGCCGAGCACGACGACCTGATCACCCTCTTCTCAGCTCGCGGCCCTGAGGTAGTCGCCGTCGCCGAGTTGGCCGACGAGCTGCGCCACGAGGCCGTCGGCGACACCGTCACCTGGGTTCACAACCGCAACATCAATTACACAAACGTGTGCACCTTCAAGTGCCGGTTCTGCGGGTTCTCCAAGGGACCGATGTCGCTCAACCTCCGTGGCACCCCCTACCTCCTCACCCTCGACGACATCGCCGAGCGAGCCCGCGAGGCCGAAGCCCTCGGGGCCACCGAGGTCACGCTTCAAGGCGGCATCCACCCCGACTTCGACGGCGATTACTACATCGACGTCACCCGTGCCGTTCGCGAGGCGGCGCCCAGCTTGCACATCCACGGCTTCACCGCCCTCGAGGTGACCGAGGGGGCGCGAAGGCTCGGCGAGGACCTCGTCACCTACCTCGGACGACTCCGCGACGCCGGCCTCTCCTCCCTGCCTGGCACCGCGGCAGAGATCCTCGACGACCCAGTCCGGGAGATCCTCTGCCCCGACAAGATCACCACCGACGAATGGCTCGACTGTCACGCCGCCGCCCACGAGGTCGGACTTCACTCCAACGTCACCATGATGTTCGGCGCGGTCGAGCACCCCGAGTCGTGGGCCCGTCACATCGTGCGCACCCGTGATCTCGCCCGCGCCACCGGCGGATTCACCGAGTTCGTCGGCCTGCCCTTCGTTCACATGGCGTCACCGATCTACCTCCAGCGCCGATCCCGCCGCGGGCCAACCTTCCGTGAGACCCTCCTCGTGCACGCCGTCGCCCGGATCGCCTACCGAGGTGTCATCGACAACATCCAGCTCTCGTGGGTGAAGATCGGCCGCACCGCCGCGCGACAGCTCCTCCGGGCCGGCTGCAACGACCTCGGAGGCACCTTGATGGACGAGAACATCTCGCGCGCCGCCGGGGCGAGCCACGGCCAAGCCATGGATCACGCCGCCTTCGACGACCTCATCTCCCCGCTCGGACGACGCCTCGCCCAGCGCACCACCTCCTACGGCCGGGTCGACCGGCCGGGAACTCCGGCAGTGTCCGGGTTGGAGACCGTGGCCGGCGCCTAGCATCATTGGGTCACTCAACGGGACGGCCGATCCGGTCGCGCCCAGACCCACGCCCACAGGAGGCCCTCACACCGTGGACATGATCCCCTACCTCGCCGCTGCGTCCGCGATCCTCGGACTCGCGCTCGCCGCCTACTACTACCGGGCGGTAGCCGCCGCCTCCCCCGGGGATGACCGCATGGTCTTCCTCATGACCGAGATCCAGAAGGGCGCCCGCGCCTTCCTCTACAAGGAGTACTCCTGGGTCGCCGTCTTCGTGGTCGCGCTTGCGATCCTCCTCGCGATCATCATCGCCCCACTCGCGGCGATCTCGTATCTGCTCGGCGCCGTGCTCTCCGCCGGAGCCGGCTACGTCGGCATGACCGTCGCCACGATGGCGAACGCCCGCACCGCCGAGGCCGCCAAGGAGGGACCGGGCAAGGCCCTGCCGATCGCGTTCCGCGGCGGCGCCGTGATGGGCTTCACCGTCGCCGGTCTCGCCCTCCTCGGACTCATGTTCGTCTACCTCCTCTTCGTCGAGTGGCTCCAGGTCGATAAGGCCTTTGAGATCGTTACCGCCTTCGGTCTCGGTGGGTCCTCCATCGCGCTCTTCTCCCGCGTCGGCGGCGGCATCTACACCAAGGCCGCTGACGTCGGCGCCGACCTGGTCGGCAAGGTCGAGGCCGGCATCCCCGAGGATGACCCGCGCAACCCGGCCACCATCGCCGACAACGTCGGTGACAACGTCGGTGACGTCGCCGGCATGGGCGCCGACCTCTTCGAGTCGTACGCCGGCTCGATCATCGCCCCGGTCTCGCTGATCGCCTTCGCCGCCGGAATCGGCGCCACCGACATCGGCGACAACGTCGGCTACCTCGTCTTCCCGATGGCGATCGCCTTCGTCGGCATGCTCGCCTCGATCGTCGGCTCGTTCTTCGTGCGCGCCGGCGACTCCACCGACAGCCACGCCCTCTCCAAGGCCCTCCACATGGGCACCAACATCGCGATGGGTCTCACCATCGTCGCCACCTTCATCGTCGCCTACCTCGTGTTCGACGGTGACGACCAGAAGCCCTGGGGAATCGCGGTCGCCGTCATCGGCGGACTGATCGTCGGCTGGGCCCTCGGCAAGACCGCCGAGTTCTACACCTCCGACGCCTTCAACCCGGTCAAGAAGATCGCCAAGCAGTCCGAGACCGGACCGGCGACCACGGTGCTCTCCGGCGTCTCCACCGGCATGGTCTCGGTGGCCGCCTCGGTCGGCCTCATCCTGATCGGCGTGCTCGTCGCCTGGTGGGGTGGCGATCAGGCCTTCGGTGAGGACGTCATCCCCGGTGGCATCTACGGCATCGCCGTCGCCGCGATCGGCATGCTCGCCACCACCGGAGTCGTGGTCTCGGTCGACGCCTACGGCCCGATCTCCGACAACGCCGGCGGCATCGCCGAGATGGCCCACCTCGACCCCTCGGTCCGCAAGGTCACCGATGCCCTCGACTCGCTCGGCAACACCACGGCTGCCATCGCCAAGGGCTTCGCCGTCGGCTCCGCCGCGCTCACCGCCCTCGCGCTCTTCAAGAGCTTCGAGTACGCGATCGCCGCGGCTGGTGGCGAGCTCGACCTGAACGTCGGCGAGGTAGATGCCTTCATCGGCCTCTTCATCGGCGCCGGTCTGCCGTTCCTCTTCGCCGCGCTCACCATCGACGCTGTCGGTCGCGCCGCGAACAAGATGATCGAGGAGGTGCGTCGTCAGTTCCGGGAGATCCCGGGTCTGCGCGAGGGTGCCGAGGGAGCGATCCCCGATTCGGCGCGCTGCGTCGCGATCTCCACTGAGGCCTCGCTGCGCGAGATGCTCGTGCCCGGCGGACTCGCCGTCATCGTGCCGCTCGTGGTCGGGTTCATCTCGGTGAACGCGCTCGGCGGTCTCTTGGCTGGTGTGCTCGTTTCCGGCTTCGCGATCGCCATCTTCATGGCGAACGCCGGTGGCGCCTGGGACAACGCGAAGAAGTACATCGAAGCCGGCAACCACGGTGGCAAGGGCTCCGACCCGCACAAGGCCGCTGTCGTCGGTGACACCGTCGGTGACCCGTTCAAGGACACCTCGGGCCCCGCGATGAACATCCTCATCAAGGTGATGACCATCGTGGCGCTCGTCTTCGCCTCCGCCTTCGTCTGATCACTTCGTCCCGAAGGGCCCGGTCCACCGAGCGTGGGCCGGGCCCTTCGACGTTCTGGCAGAGCCGTCGCTCAGTCGCCAGCGGCCGGCGAGGCGACGAAATCGATGAGTTGCTCAACAGCGCCCACGAGTTCGGGCTCGAGATCGGCGAATGATCCGACACGTCCGATCAGCCGCGCCCAGAATCCCTCGAGGGACTCTCCGAGGGCCGAGCAGACCCCCTCCTTCCACGGGGTGCCGAGTGGCACCTCCGGCCAGGCCTCGCGGCCGATGACCCGAGGACGGATCCCAGCCCAGACGTCGACGAACGGATGGCCGGTCACGAGAACGTTCGGATCGTTCACCGAGTCGGCGATTCGGCTCTCCTTCGAACCTGGTACGAGATGGTCGAGGAGCACCCCGAGCCGACGGCCCGGGCCCGGTTCGAACTCGGCCACGGCGGCGGCAAGATCATCGGCGCCGTGGAGCGGCTCGACGACGACGGCCAACTCTCTTAACTCATCGCCCCAGACATGTTCGAGCAGGTCCGCGTCATGGCGTCCCTCCACCCAGATGCGATGCGGCTGCGCGACCCGCGCCCGTCCGGGCTCGGACAGCACGCCCCCGGCCGCCGACCTGCGCTGCGACGCGCTTGGTGCGGCTCTCGGTCGGACGAGCGTCACCGGGCGACCCTCGAGAAGGAACCCACCCGGCTTCCACGAGAAGTGCCGGAGATGCTGCTTGCGGTCACGCAGGGTCACCCCCTCATGCGACCACCGCACGACATCACCAACGAAGCCGCTCGCGCGATCCTCCACGACGAGCCCGGTCTCGACCTCGACCTCCGCGTAGGTCGGACGGGAGCGCTGCTCAGCGAACTCCTCCAGGATGTCGCGTTCGGGTCCCCGTGGCATCGAACCAGCGTGACACGGGAACCGTTCTGAGCGCCGGACCGTCAAAGATGGCATGACAGGTCACACCACCACCCGACAGGCCACCCACGCACACGCCACTCAGGCGACGCGGTCGATGGTCGCCCTCCTCGCTCTCCTCACGCTCAGTGCCTGTAGCGCCAGTACCGGGAGCGACGACGCCGCGACCTCAGCGCCAACCGAGGCGTACGCAGGCGCCGATTGGGCGAGCGACAGCGGTGGATTCCCCGCCGACGATTCGGTCGAGTTCGCCGCCCTGGAGGAGGCGTCCACCCGTCCGACCAACTCGCTCATCATCGATGAGCAGCGAAGCGTCATTCTCCGCAGCGATGTCTCGATCGAGGCGAACGACGTGTCGAGGGCCATCTCTCGAATCCAGGCGATCATCGCCGCCCAGCGCGGGCTCATCACCTCGATCTCGGTGGAGCACGGAGCCGAGGACGGCTGGGCTTGGATGGTTGTCCGCGTCCCGCCGGACCGACTCGACGCGGTGCTCAGCGCGCTCGACGACGATGCCGACCTCGGGCGCATCGTCTCGGAGAGCCGAAGCGCTGACGATGTCACCGGCCAACTGATCGAGCTCGACGTGCGCATCGACAACCTTCGCGAGTCGATCGCGACCGTTCGCCGCATCATGGTCGAGGCCGTCGACATCGGCGATGTCGTTCTGCTCGAGGCGGAACTCAACCGTCGCCAGACCGACCTCGAGGTCATGCTCGCGCACCGGGCCGACCTCGATGGACAGGTGGAGATGGCGACCCTCCAACTGAACATCCACCAACCCGGCACCGCGAATCCTTCCGACGATCGAAACCCCGTGATCCTCGGGCTGGTCGACGGGTGGTCGGCGATGCTCGGAGTGCTCGCTGCCCTCGCCTACGCCTCGGCTGCTGGCGCCCCGCTCATCATTCCGGTCGCGGTCGGCGCCGTCATCCTCATCCGACGTCGCCGCCACCCCGCCGAGACCGCCAGCCCTGCGGGGTGAGCACCAAGTCCAAGAGGCCGACGCCTGGGAGATCGAACGGCGCCCGACGACCGGTGTGGGCCACCACCTCGGGGAGATCAAGCAGGCCGGGTCCCGCCGACGACCACCGATGCCAGCGGGCGGCCGGCGCCTCCACCAGCGCCGTCGTCGGTCGGCCGCCCAACTCGATCACGCCGTGCACCACGCCCGACTGCGAGTAGCCGTCCACCAACTCCTCAGGGTCAGCGGTCGCGTACCACTCGAGATCGACCGCCACGGGCGTCGGGACACCGTGACCCCGCCCGAGCGCCTCCTCCGCATCATCGAGGGCCGCCCCCATCGTCTCATTGCCGATCGTCCACTGGGCGAGTGGGACCTCGCAGACATGCTCCGCCCAGAGCTGCTCCCCCTTCACCAACGCCCAGTCCTGACGGGCCCGCACCTCGAAGTCCGCGACGTAGATGAGCGGCGAGCCCGGCAAGATGACGGCCGACCAGTACCAGACACGCCGTCCAAGCAACCGGTGGGCGCACACAACACCGGTCTCACCATCGGGCTCCCAGACGGCGAAGAACCATTCGTCCACACAGCCCTCATGAGGGCCCTCGTCGGTGGCGGTCACCGGCATCGCGGGCAGACTAGGCCGATGAGCGCCGACACCGCCCCGGACCGGATCCGCTACCTCTCCCTCGCATGGATCCGAGAGCTTTCGGCGGCCGTCGCCGCCAACGAGCGACTCGCCGAACTGGCTGACGAGCACCGTGTCGCCGTTACCCAGATCGTCACCGACACCCCCGAAGGCGATGTCGCCTACCACCTCCGGGTCGCCGATGGTTCGGCCGCCTTTGGCGCCGGGCCGGCCGATGGCGAGGACATCCGAATGCAGCAGGACTGGGAGACCGCGGTGGCCGTCGCGACCGGTGAGCTGAACGCCCAAGAGGCCTTCGTGACCGGTCGCATCCTCCTCACGGGTGATCGAGAGTTGCTCATGTCGTCGCTCGACGTGTTCGCCGCCCTTGACTCGGTCTTCGCCGAGGTCAGAGCCCGCACCGACTACGCCTGAGGCCGTTCCGGGCGTCCCCACCTACGATCGAGACATGCCGATCCATCTGCGCGCCGAAGCCGGCGACTACGCCCCGAACGTCCTGTGCCCGGGCGACCCGGTGCGCGCCACCTACATCGCCGAGACCTTCTTCGACCCCGGCTTCCGCTGTGTGAACAGCGAGCGCGGCA
>VMBT01002085.1_pt1 | contig 10169 bp, 10 predicted proteins | sample 4404301 | NCBI WGS metagenome assembly VMBT01 (sample SAMN12238535, study PRJNA552566) | marine metagenome | isolation source: Coastal seawater | place: USA: coastal Georgia, Sapelo Island | collected 2008-08/2009-08
GTCGACACATCCCAGTTACTAATATCATAATTAAACGACGAAGCATTGTAGAACATTTCGCTTATGCCTACTACAGATGAAGTAGCAGGCAGAACCGTTGGCACTTCAACAAGATTTGCACAATCTCTAAACGCTCGGAATAAACTTGTCAAACCAATCTCACCAAACGACAAACACTTTGTAAGTTCAGGACGGGTTACAATGCTTCCAAAACCAGTCAGAGTACCAGATACACGCACCGTGTACTCACCGCCAGAAGCATAAGTATGTGTTTTAGTTCCGGTTGTTGTATAAGAATCAGATGTTGTATCGCCCCAATCGACCGTAACGTTAACTGTTCCTGCCAATGGCAACTCAACAGTAGTGTCGCCAAGCGTGGTATCAAAAACAAGAACTAAATCAGCGTCTTTTGTTGTTGTCTCAGACGGGGTTACCGAAACATTGGCAGCAGTTAAAGAAATATTAAGATCAACAGAAATATCTCCTGGAGATGCTACAAGAGCAGCATAAGGTGCATCAAAATCAACATCAACATCAACAATAGGTTCAGCCTCAAGGAACGAAGCCCTGCAGATAACATTATATTTATCTTTAGGAAGCTGAGAAACAGTTTCAGTATACCTATAAATACCCTTAGCTACTTTTGTTACTTTTCCATTAACTAAATCGCCAAGATAACTTAATCTTCTACCTGAAAGCGAAGTACGCAAACCAGTGCGCACAGTATCAATATAAAAAACTACGATGTTTGGATCAATATAGTCACCATTAAACTGCACAGATGCGTAAGCGGTTAATACTCCGTTTGAAACTGAAACATCATACACATCAACATAAACTTCATCATACTCTACACCAAAAAGCCTCAGTACTTTACGCAGCGGGTTGCCTTCAATTGAAACACTAGCTTCATCAAAGTTAAGAAATACTGGGCCTGGAATAATATCCAAAGATTCCGGCAAAACCGAAACACTATCAGTAGACAAATCTATATTTAAATCAATCGAAGCAGTATTTTCTACAGATACTAAAACTGTAGGCGAAACAGGTTCAACATCTAAAACCATATTAGAAATAGATTCCGGCAAAACCGAAACACTATCAGTAGACAAATCTATATCAAAGTCAACTGAAATACTTTCTTCTACTTGTATTCCCCATTTGTCGGCAAGGTAGCCCTCAATTTGGCTGACTTCTTGAATAGTAGCAGTTCTAGGAAGCATTACTATTTCAGCAACAACGCCATCAAAATCCCAGTTAGTGCTGGTTCCATAACGCCCAACACGCCACGGCGCAGAAGTGTCCCACGAAGCACCGGAATCAGTAAAGGAAACTGACGCTTCTTCTGCTCCGTCAATCCTAAGCTTATGGGTTGAAAAAATTCCATCTCTGTTCAGAATCGTTGATACTAGCATCACGTTTGTTGACGTATTAGCAACTGATACACTACTCGTATTCCCAGGATTTGAGTCATACATAGCAGTTAACGATCCTGCATCTCTCAACAAACCGTAACGACCATCAGTGCTACCGGCAATATGCTTACCGTATGGAGAACCCTTACCTGTATTATCGAACTGTATAACAGCAAACGATGAAAAAGCATCTGTTCCTAAATCAAGTATGTCGCCGCCATCTAAGAAATGATTAGAACCATCAAAGTCAATAACATTTAAACCATTAAGAGTGCGAGTGCCGCTATCCGGCTGATTGGTTGACGTCAACTGTTCCATGTCGTAACCGTTACCGGACTTGTCTGCCCAGTTTGAAACACTAGAACCAGTAGAGATTGTAATCGTACTGGTATCTGAAGCATCAAGCCATAAAGCTGGACTAAGGTCTGCTGGAGAAAATATATCAATTCCCCATTTATCTCCAAGATAGTTTTCGACCTGGCTGATCTCATCAGCTGTCAAAACATCGTCAACAACGATCACTTCACCAATCGTTCCATTGAAAAATTGACCCGGACTTGCGCCTTTATATGAACCAATCGACACAACTGTACTGCCGGTGTTCAAGTTGCCCGACCCAGTCGAAGTCGATCCGTTAGACACGCCATTAACCCAAATCTCAATATCAGTCGTGTTAGCTCTCGCCGTCATAATCACTGGTTGGCTTGCCGACAAAACGCCAGTTCCCGTGCTGTCCGTGTAGGCCGTACCACCACGGAAACAGATCGACTCCGCAGCGTCACCGTTATGCCGAAGTAGCTGTGCAAATCGAGTTCCAGAAACAGGGTCTTGATCAACTATGCTTCCAACACCCGATACCGATGTAGGGTTAATAACGGCAAATGCTGTATAAGTGCCGCTCGTAGCGTTCAATAGATTTGTTGACGCTCGTCCTAACCTGTCCGACACTCCATCAAAGCCCAACGCATTCAGACTGTTAATCGTCGCAGTGCCGGTCGTCGGTTGATTAGCACTCGTCCCTTGCGTCATATCGTAGCCGTTACCGGACTTATCCGCCCACGTTGTGACAAAACCGCTACCCGGCAACGATTCCGTAATCGTAGAAGCATCCGCCGCGTCGTACCAGGCAACTGGAGACAAGTTCAATGGTGAAAACGAACTTGGTAAAGTTAGTACTTTAACTGTAGGTGTAACAAGACTTATTTCTTGGGTCATATTATAAATACTTTTTGAATAAATGGAAACATTTTAAACATGGTTCCTACAACCCGCAGTATAGTTTACATTTTTTATTAATTAAAAAATTAGCTTAATGTAACCAGCTGGTTGCTTGCCCAAGTGACGTTAATGTCGCCACCGTTAGGCGTAACAGGAAGGCCTGTTGATGCTGAATCCCAAGTGATTGCCAATGGTGAAGTAGAAGGAGTGCCACTGTTTTTCCAAACAGTCAAATAATCTGCAGCGTCGCCGGTAACACTAGTAAAAGTAATCGCGCCACTCAAACTAACAATCCCACCAGAAATACCAGAAACAGAAACATTAGTAGTAGCTACTACATTTGCTTGATTAACATCAGCATAATCAATAACATTGCCTGCAGTTAAAGCAACACCACCATTTGCATCGGCTGCGTCAAGAAGGGACGCATCGATGTCATCCGTATTAAAATCGATAACAGAGTGCGTCGGAGCACCCAGCATGCCGTTAAGCCAATCAGTATGAACGATGGTCGCCATAAAACAACTTCTCCTAGTTAAAAAATAAAAAGTTCACCTATAATCTAGTACCTTAATAAAAATATTTTAGCCGTATTTTTGTAACGTATCTAAAGATTAGGAATACTTAACGACACTTTCATTGCAGGTACTACAAGATTTTGAACAGGGGGCGCAGGGTCCTCGTCAGCCATAACAAACCCACCATTGTCATAAAGCTCTTGCAATCTTTCCCATATAGTTTCAGAAACAGTAACCATTCCCTCAGAATCTAAATCAAAATGATAAGTCTTATATTCATGTCGACCACACATATGACACTCAGGAAAAGGAGCACTAAATGGACGAGATATATCTCTAACAATCCAAGGCCTATTAATTATAGGATCAGAAGTGCCCAATTCTATCAAAGTATTTCTACTAAGCGTTAACTTAATACCAGTAGACATAAAAACTACAAACCTCGTTCTCTATCCATTTGATCACGAATCCTATCTATACCTTGACGCGCATCAATAACCGCAACAGGACCACCACAATATTTGCAAGCTGGCATAGTCCCTGATTGGGCAAACACATTACGAGCCATCCACTGAGTGGTATGTTCAGTTTTGCACTCGGTACACATACCCCTTATACTAGGGTCAAGATCTGACATTCTGTAATTCCTTTAAACTAATCAGCCTTTGGTTTACGGCCTCTTTTTTTAGGAGCAGCGCTTGCCTCTGTTTCTTCTTCTACTATTATAGCAGCTGCGGGTGCTTCTACAACAGCAACAGGCTCTTCAACTTTGGGCTTAGGCTTAGGCGCAACCTTTTGGGCCTTAGGCTTTTCAACCGGAGCTGCAGCAGCAGCATAACGAGCATTGCCTTTTGCAAGGATCTTTTTGCCTCTTCTTGTATTCAAACGAGATTGAGTTGTCATTTTAATATCCTACCTTTTATTCTTTTTAGGTTTTGATTTACCAGTTGTTTTTCTATACGGAGCCAAACTCATTTTCTACCATACCCTGAAGTACCCCTATTATTAGGCTTCCTAGTTGTGCCCATTGTTCTCGTTTTTTTTGCACTAGTCATATTAGGCTTAGCGCCTTTTACGCCTGAATAGATTCCAAGTTTTTTCATGAAAACACTCCTTAGTTACTCATATACTAGTAACAGATAAAACTATTTTTTACTAGTATATGCGAAACGCACCGGCGAAGGCTCAGCATATTCATCGGATTCAACCCAAGAATCACCTACTTTAATCCATTTCTTTTTAGATTCTAGATTGCAATCACCGCAACCATAGCCGCCTTGATTTGCTCTTTTACACGAAAATGGTCTGCCCCCAATATCCATTCTTCTTCTAGAGACCCAATCATCAATATGCGACTGAGTTTTTTCAAACTGATAATCAGAGCAATTTTGTAAAAGCAAATGCAAATACTGAATAGCTTCATCACTATAGCTTAAAATGCTACACAAAAACAATCTTTCTTCGTGCTCCAAAAACTTTTCACTTTCAGCTTTTTCCCACAAGCGCATAATAGAAGGACAATTATCAAACAAATCTATAGGACTAAAAACTTTATCTACATCAGAATGACGAACACTAGAAGTGCCATATTTTTTAAACATCTCAAAAACATGCTCAGGAGACTCTCTATGCTGCTTTAATTTTTCAAACTTATAAACATATTCCTTATACCAACGATTAGCTTCATAATTAAAGACTTGCTCAGGAACATCAACAAAGTTTGGTTGTTCCGCAATCTTCTTAATTGCATCAATACCCTTATCTAAATCTGAACGATCCAGAGGCACTTTATATAAACCTGTAGCTTGATGCTTAGTATTTGGCAATCGCCACATACGACGAAGATCATAAACCTGAAAATCAATAGTTTGTAGATCTAATTGCTGCTTCAAATCATTAGCAATAAGTCTAAATACTTCTGCTATATCGGTACCAGGAACAACACCAACAGCAAGGGCTTCACACTCAATATGAAAGCCTTTCTTACCAGTAAAGTAAATACGAAGCTGATCTTGTTTTAAAAATTCTAGAAGATAATCACTAAGTTTTTTTGCGTCCGTAAGAGAAAGCTCAACATCATCACTATCTAAATCAAAATATACAGAACCTAATCTAGACGCGTTTAAATAATCCTTACTGTCATAATGAAAAACAGAAGAATAAATACCTAAACGATCGTTTTGATTTGCGTACTCTTCTACTTGATAGAAATGAAAAGTTTTAGGAACCCAGACATCATCAATTTTTTTAGACAGACGAAAAACTCTATCTTTAACTGGATCATACTTTCCTATTTCAATCCATTTCCAGTTATGTGAATACTTGGAATCGTCATTAGGAAGTCTCAATTTTAATTCTACCTTCACTGTTATTAATGTTGCAAAGCAAATACTTAGGATAAGTAAAATTTGCTTTATGCAATCTATGATATTCCATTTCGACTAAAATGATTTCATAGTTATCTAACAGCCACTGTCTTTCTAAAATGCCCATCTATCTTCTACTATTTCTTCTCCATCAACAATATAATCTAAATCCATAGCTATTTGACATGCCATGTGCAAGATCATTTCTACACTTGTTGCTGGTTGCACTTCAGGTATTAAAGACCAAGCACCTCTATGGCACCTAACTATTCTTGAAATGATTTCCGAATCTTCATCATCTACACCTAAAGTATGAGGTAGGCCTTCAATAGAATTTATTTGCTCATCCTGTCTAATACCACGAACAAACATTCCTAATGTGTAAGGATACATAACATCAAACTTGCATTGACCTGTATGCAAATCAGGCACATACTTAGTAGCAGTATGAATCAAGGCAGCTGCTATTAGTAGATCAAAATCTTCCTGATCTAACCCGTGAGCGATTCCTAAGACTTTACAGATACGAACAACTCTTTGGGTATTTACAACATTGCCGCCTTCTTTATACGTATCTGTAGGCCATAAATCACCAAGTATATCTCCATCAAGATTGTTTTGAGGCGCAACACCTAAATCCCAGAAGTATATACTTCTACTAAGAACAGCTTTAACAAAATCTTTTAACTGATCTGAGCTTATAAGTGACAACTCTTCTTCTATTAATTTAAGATTTTTTTCGTTGTCTTTTAAAAAGCTTTCAAAACTGTCTTCGTCTTCTTCTTCTGATAAGAAATCTTCTAACAAATTTTCTTTACTCAACTACTTCTCCAAAATATTCATTAAAAGAAATACAGGCATCATCAAAATTGCAACCTTTACAAGCTGTAGATAAGCCTCTACGAGGGCCATATATATTAGTTTCGTTAATCTTTTTTAACCAAAATTGCATTGCATTTACATGCTTCTGTTCTAAATTGTAAGTCTTTAATTGATTAGTTTTTGAACTAACTTCATAAGTCGCATAAATTAAATTATAATCTTTTCCCAAAGAAGACTTATTCTTAAGGATATAATCGGCCATAGCAAAATTGAGACCGTAATCTTGTAAACCTTTTGATCTTTCTCTAAAGGTCCACTTAATAAGTAGAATCGTTTTTTTCTCAGCATCTCTTAAAGCTAGGTCTATATGAGATTCAATTTGAATTTCTGAATTAAAAGAATACTGCATAGTTTCGTCTATGATAATGGGCTGATGCGGTGTGTTGTAAAAATCATTATGAAAGTTCATTAAAATAGTTGCAGCACGATTTGATAAACTAGTTTCATTAGCAGTAGACGGAATTAACGAGGCATTAGTTATGTCTTCCGCTGTTGTGCCTTCACTAAACCAGCAACGCTCCCACCTATTAATCAAGGCAGTATAAGAAGGAGTGTTTGATCCTTGCTTTTTGTAAAAGAAGAAAGTAAATATTTTCTTCATTTCTTCTTGAAATCTTTCTAAAGATATCTGTCTAGAGTACAATGGTTCAAGTTCATTATCTATATGCCTATATTTATATAACAACTCACAAGATTGAAAGTCTCTAATTTTATCTGAATTTAAAATAATCATAAGCTATGAATAGCCTCTCTAAGATTTTGGCTTTCATTAATTATAGCAGGATGATCGGGACTGGCAAACTCCCAGGCCACATATGATTTAGTATCATCGTCATATTTAACAATAGGAGGATCCATAGTATACGCACCACCAGTAATTCTATTTTTAGGGATTTGCAATTGCATAAGAGTTGTATCAACGTAGGCGTTTTCACTTTCCTCTTGAGCCATTGGGGTAATAAAAATAGTTATAGAACTTTTCTGCTGAATAGATAATGAACCACCAGTATCAGACTGGTTGATAACTTCACGCTTCTCTCTAAGAGCATTTGCATTCTGCTGAGCAGTAATAATCAAAACGCAGTCCATATCTTTAGCTAGCTTCTCAAGACGAACCATCATTTGCTCGAATTCTGCCCATCGAGGCTTACCACTGCCCTTTGTAAACATGGACTGGATAGTGTCAATAACAACAACATCAGGAAGATTTTCATTACTACCGATAATATCTTTAAACCACAATTCTAAATCATCAAAGTAAGCACTATCAGGGTCATGACGTGCCATAATGCGATTACCCCATTCCTCTAACTTGGCAACATACTTTTGTGCATACTTGTCACGCTCTTCATCTGACCAACTATCTGCTTCTTTATAAACATTTTTGCCGATTATTTGAGTAAAAAGAATGCGCTCCCAATGGTTTTGAGCTTCTTCATAATTAATAAACAAAACAGTATAACCTTGATCAAGCCAATTGTTACAAAGGCTTTTAGCAAATGTAGACTTGCCCATGCCTGACCCTGCAAGGATAGTATGTACGGCCCCACGATAAAAGCCTCCTGTTTCACTGTATCCCATAGCTCTATTCAAAGAAGGAAATTGGGTAGGTAAAAAGCTAGGTATATCTAACAAGGCTTCAACATTTTGAACCATGTCTTTACCCGTGGTAACAAAATCTAATGGATTAACATCTAGCTCTTGTTGAAGTCCACGAATCTCATCTGTCAATTCTGTAAGACGTTGATGATCCTTTTCAGACTTAACAGATTTACTATTTATAATCTGCTGAAGTTCCTGAATAGCATTTATTTGTTTTCTTTTATTCGCTCTTGACTTAATAAGCTTAAGCGCTTGAAGCTTATCAGGCGTATCGCAATCAAGAATAAAATCAATAAAAGCACGAACACCTACATCCCCACCTAGAACAGTAAAGATTTCGCTCTCTTCTAACCAAGACCTAAAAGCAATAGGATCTATAGGGTCAGCGCCTACAGTATGATAAAAAGCTAAAATAGCCTTATAGAATTCATGCGTACCAGTTTCGCCATGAATGGCGCCAACTATTTCAGGATCTAACTGTTCAGCAAAAAAGCTTATTGCACCTTCCTCTTTAAAGCATAGTGCAAAAATTTTATATTCTAAAGGCTTGCCAACTTCTTCAACATTTACATCAATAGCGTTCATTTTTTCTATTTAGCTTCTTATCCCTATAACCTTTACGCCAGGCTTGGCGACGGCGTTCTTGCTGAACTTCATAAAACTCATTCTTTTTTGTTGGACGCTTCTTGATGCTTTTGGTCGGCTCACAATCAGAACTTCTAATTGCATCAATAATTCTTTCAGAAACAGTTTCCTCATCCAAGACATCATTATACCGGAATACTACCAAAGAAATTCCTTGCTGCTTACAAAGTTCTACTTTTCTTTGATCCCTAATTTGCCCTTTAACAAACTCTGAATTGCTTTCATGAAACATTGTGTTATATTTGAAATGCTGACTACCATGATACTCTGCACCTATTTTGTACTTAGGGCAATACACATCTAGCATCAATCTTTCACCAACATGAAATTCATTAATAATTTCTTGCCCTGGCATAAGCTTTTTAAATAAAGCAGTTAAAGAGGTCGCACCGCGAGACATTTTTCTACTTTTAGTTCTCGCCCAGCCCCAATTCATATCCTTAACAACGCTCTGAACATATGTGGGATTCCTACCAATACTTGAAGCTATTTCATCTATGGACATATTTGTACCAAACAAACAATCGGCAATAGCGTAAATAGCTTCTTCATCAAACTTATGCAGCTTCATGATTCGCTCCCTTATTCAGTTGTAGACATTATAACACAGAGCATATACCCTTAACAATAATAGTAACAGCCTATCATCACTATATTTGCCGATTTAAATATATTCTTCTCGCATTTCATCATAGATCCACTTATAAGTTTTTTCTAAACCATCTTGCAAAGTAATAGATGGACTCCAACCTAAAGATTGATCTATAAGAGAATTGTCGCTACAACGCCCACGAACACCTTGTGGCTTAGACAGGTCATATTCACGTTCAACTTTAATCCCAGCAATATCTTCAACCATGCTTACCATCTGATTAATCGTGACTAGCTCATCACTACCAAGGTTTAAAGGTTTATGAAAATCAGAATTAATTATCTTTTGAAAACCTTCAACACAATCATCAATATACATAAAGCTTCTAGTTTGTTCACCATCGCCCCATATTGAAATGGTTTTATCACCAGTTAATTTAGCTGTTATAATTTTTCGACAAATAGCAGCCGGTGCCTTTTCTCTACCGCCATCATAAGTGCCAAAAGGTCCATAAACATTATGAAGTCGAGGAATATATGTTTCCATAGAAAGAGTCTCACCAATATTTATAGCCAACTCTTCAGAGAAAAGCTTCTCCATACCATAGCCTGGCTCTGGATCCGCAGGATAAGCATCAGCTTCCTTTAGGTAAACATTCTGCACATCTTGTTTGTATGCTGGATAAATACACGCACTAGAAGAGTACAAGTATCTTTTAACTTTATTTTTTGCCGCCGCACGTGCCATATTTGTACTAATCAAAACACTATACATACAATCAACTTTGTGATTATGGATAAATCCCATTCCTCCCATATCACAAGCTAGCATGTAAACATCATCAATATCAAACTTCGTAATATAATCTGCTGCGGCTTCCATAGAAAGATCTAAAGAGGGAATATTAAGCGCCGCACTATGGTATTGATAC
>VMBT01002089.1_pt1 | contig 10151 bp, 9 predicted proteins | sample 4404301 | NCBI WGS metagenome assembly VMBT01 (sample SAMN12238535, study PRJNA552566) | marine metagenome | isolation source: Coastal seawater | place: USA: coastal Georgia, Sapelo Island | collected 2008-08/2009-08
AATACGGTCGACACGTCCTCGTCCCCCCACGCGTCCCCGAGGGCACCCCCGACGGCACCATCGAGGCAGCCGAGGTCGTCGACGATGACCCCTGCCCGCAGTGCGGGTCGCCACTCCGGATCGCCCGCGGCATCGAGATCGGGCACATCTTCAAGCTCGGCACCAAGTACGCCGAGGCCCTCGGGCTCAAGGTGCTCGACGCCGACGGCCAGCAGGTGACCGTGACGATGGGCTCCTACGGCATCGGTGTCTCGCGCGCCGTCGCGGCGATCGCCGAGGCGTCATTCGATGACAATGGCCTCTGCTGGCCACGCGAGGTGGCTCCCGCCGATGTGCACCTCGTCATCGCCGGCAAGGAGGGTGGCCCCCAGCGACCGGCAGCGGAGGACCTCGCGTCAAAGCTCGAGGCGGCCGGTATCCGCGTGCTCATCGATGACCGCGAGGGTGTGTCTCCCGGGGTGCGCTTCAAGGACGCCGAGCTCATCGGTGTGCCGACCATCATCGTCGCTGGCCGCGGCGTCGCGGACGGGCTGATCGAGGTGAAGGACCGACGCAGTGGCGAACGCAGCGACATCGCGATCGACGAGGTCGTCGACCACGTGGCCGGTCTCATCCGCGCCTCCTAGGCGAAGGCCTCCCGGGCCCGCTCCGCGAGCCATTCGATCGCCTCCCCCGCCTCGGGGATCAGCGTGCCGAGGTTCAGGAACGGATGGATCTGACCCTCCCATTCACGGTGGTCGACCCGGACACCGACCCCTCGAAGCAATTCCGCGTAGGCCCGACCCTCGTCGCGGAGGGGATCGAAGCCAGCGGTGATGATCGCCGCCCGAGCGGTGCGCGACAGCCGCGCCGGGGATGCCGAGGCCGGCGAGACGGTGGGGTCGGCCGGCTCGATACCGGTTCCGGTGAGGTAACACGTGGCGAACCAGTCGATGACTCGCGCCGTCAGCACGTAACCCTCGCCGTTCTCCACGTGGCTCGCGGACGAACGGGTGAGGTCGGTCGCCGGGTAGACGAGCAGCTGGGCTCGGAGCGCCTCGGTCTGCTCCTGAGCGACCAGCGCCGCCAGGTTCCCACCGGCGGAGTCGCCACCGACCGCCACACGGGAGGTATCCCACCCCTCCTCGGCGCCGTGTTCGATCACCCAGGCGGTGACCGCGGAGCAGTCGACCATCGCGGCCGGTGCCGGATGCTCAGGGGCCAGCCGGTAGTCGACGGAGACCACGACACAGCCCGCCGCGGCGGCCAGATCTCTCACGACGGGGACGGACTGCTCGGCCGAGCCGAGCACCCAGCCCCCACCGTGGAACCAGACGATGACCGGATGCGGGCCCGCCTCCACCGGGGTGACGATCACACAGGGCACCCCTGCGATCCGACGGGTGTCGACCGAGTCGACCTCGGCTCCGTCGCCTCCGAGAGCCGACAGTGCCGCGTACCCCTCCCGCGCGTCGGCGAGCGGGAGCTCATCCGGGGAGGGACGCCCGGACTCCGACATCAGGGCGAGCAACGACTGAGCGGAGGCGTCAAGCGTCACGAGCGAATCGTGACACACCGGACGGCCCCACTCCGACGTGGGCGCGATGGGCGCTCCGGGTCACACCCACTCGACGAGGTCGCGATCGATCTCGTCGAGACGTCGCGACCCGGTGAGGGCCATAGTCCGCTCCAGACCCTCCTGGAGGAAGCCGAGCAGATGGTCCACCCCCCGCTCGCCGGCGGCCCCCATCGCGTAGAGATAGGGACGGCCGATCGAGCACAGGTCAGCACCGAGAGCGAGGGCCTTCACGATGTCGGAGCCCCGACGCACGCCACCGTCGCAGACGATCGTGAAGCCGTCACCGACCGCCTCCCGGACCGGTTCGATCAACGAGACCGGCGAGGGGGCATCGTCGAGTTGACGACCACCGTGGTTCGACAGCGCGACCCCGTCGACTCCCGCGTCGCGGGCTCGGACCGCGTCGTCGACCCGCTGGATGCCCTTCAGCACGAGCGGGCCGTCCCAGATGCCGCGCAGCCAGTCGACATCCGACCACGACAGGGCCTGATCGAACTGGCGCATCATGTGCTCGGCGAGACTCACCGGGTCGGAACCATCCTCGTCGTTCAACCCGACGACGTTGGCGAACACGATCGGCGGGTTGGTGATGAAGTCGAGGGTCCAGGCCGGATGGAGCACCCCGTCGACGATGGTCCCCGGCCCCACCTTCGGGGGGATGGTGTAGCCACGGCGCACATCGCGCTCGCGTCGACCGAGCACCGCGGTGTCGACCGTGAGCCAGAGACCCCGGTAGCCGGCCTCGCGCGCCCGGCTCACCATCTCCTCGACGAGCCCTCGGTCCTTCCAGGTGTACACCTGGAACCAGTGGTCACCGCCCGGGGCAGCTGCGGCCACCTCCTCGATCGAGCGCGTCGCCATCGTCGAGAGCGAATACGACAGGCCGGCCCGTTCCGCGGCCCGCGCGACGGCCAGTTCGCCCGGAGATGCCGTGATCCTGGTGAAACCCGTCGGCGCGAGCATGAGCGGGAGCGGATGCGTTCGACCGAAGGCGTCCACGGAGGTGTCGATGCTGCTGACGTCACGCAGCACACGGGGACGGAAACGCAGCGAGGAGAAGTCACTCGAGTTGCGGCCGAGGGTCCGCTCGTCCTCGGCACCGCCGTCGATGTAGTCGAAGACACCCCGCGGGAGACGCCGGCGGGCCACGCGACGGAGGTCGTCGACCGTCGCGCACCGTCGGAGACGTCTCGTCACCGGATCGGTCTCGATCTCCTGGAAGCGCACGACCGAGCGGAAGGTCTCGAGCATCGCTCGCGGATCGAGACGACGCGCGTCCATCAGTGGTACTCCACTCTCCCCTGGTCGATGACCACCCGGTCGTCGACCGAGGTCGTGAACACCGCCGAGCCGTCGTCGATCTCCCAGATGCGCGTGGTCAGGGTCTCACCGGGGAACACCGGGGCGGCGAACCGTCCCTCCATGTGACGGAACCGGTCCGGATCGCCGTCGCAGAGCGCTTCGAGCAGCGCTCGACCGGTGAAGCCGTAGGTGCACAGCCCGTGCAGGATCGGGCGATCGAAGCCCCCGGCCGCTGCGAACGCGGGGTCGGAGTGGAGCGGGTTGCGGTCACCCGACAGTCGGTACACGAGCGCCTGATCCGGTGAGGTCTGAGAGGTCACCGAATGGTCGGCGGAGCGCTCAGGCAGCGAACCGCCCGTCGCCGACGGGCCGCGGTCGCCGCCCCAACCGCCGGCTCCCCGGATGAAGACCGATGAGCGCAGCGAGCAGAGCGGATCTCCGCTCTCGATGATCTCGGTCTCGGTCACCACGACGGCTGCGGAACCCTTGTCGTACATGGCGACGATCCGTGTGGAGAGCGAACCCGAGCCCTCGACCGGGACCGGGCGGTGGAGGGTCACCGCCTGCTGCCCGTGCACCAGGAGCCGCGGGTCGAACGGTCCGACCGCGGCCATCGGCGAACCGAGACCCCATCCGACCACCACTGGGAAGGTCGGCAGCACCCGCTGGGTCACCCCAGCGGTGTTCTCCGTCGTGAACACCGGGTCGTCGACCCCCGCGCCGACGCCGACGGCGTAGAGGAGGCAGTCGGTGGAGTCCCATGAGACCTCCACGGTCTCCCCGGTCGCCCCGACGGCAGCGGGATCGAGCGGCATCTCAGTCGACCCTCGGCTGCGGTGGGCCGCCGGGCACCCCGTCCATCCCCGAGTTCCGTCGAGCGCCGGCGAGCAGGGTCTCGACGATCGGTCCGAGCGCCTCGGGATCCTCGACCGGATCGACCGTCGGGCCGCGGACCCATCCCTCGGCGACCGCCAGGAACTGGCCGGAGGCCTCGAAGACACGGCCGGTCACCCCGGCGGACTCCTCGGAGGCGAGCCAGGTGGCGATCGGCGCGATCCACTTCGGCGAGCGCATCTCGCGCTCCTCCTCGGTCTCGGGGGCCGGGCCGAGGTTCTCGGTCATCCGGGTGAGGGCGACCGGAGCGACGGCGTTCACCGTGACGTCGTACCGCGCCATCTCGAGCGCCGCGATGACCGTGAGCGCGGCGATGCCGGCCTTGGCGGCCCCGTAGTTGGTCTGACCCGGGTTGCCGTAGATGCCCGACACCGAGGAGGTGTTGATGATCCGTCCGCTGACGGGGTCACCAGCCTTCGACCGCTCGCGCCAGTAGCCGACGGCATGGCGCATCGGGGCGAAGGTGCCCTTCAGGTGCACCTTGACGACCGCATCCCACTCGGCCTCGGTCATGTTCACGATCATCCGGTCGCGGAGGATCCCGGCATTGTTGACGACAGCGTGGAGATCACCGAAGGTGTCGATCGCCTGGGCGATGAGGCGACCGGCGCCGTCGAAGTCGGAGACATCGTCGCCGTTCACGACGGCCTCGCCCCCCATGGCGATGATCTCCTCGACGACGCCCTGAGCGGGTGACGCGTCACCCCCGGTGCCATCGACATCGGCTCCGAGATCGTTCACGACCACCCGTGCGCCGTGGCGCGCGAGGCTGAGCGCGTGCTCACGGCCGATCCCTCGGCCCGCTCCGGTGACGATCGCCACCCGTCCCTCGCACAGTCGCGCCATCGCTCCTCCTCAGCTCCTGCCGCTCTGGGCGGCCCCCTCGTCCGACTCCGGACCAACGGCATCGTAGGGACAGGGGTGGGCGCCCGTCCAAGAGGCCTCGTAGCCTCGCCTCGTGCCCGCGTCCCCCTCAACGGCCACCGACACCCCGATCGAGCAGATCGACACGCTGATCGTCGGCGCGGGTCCCGCCGGCGCGGCCGCTGCCATCACGCTCGCCGAGGCCGGTCGCTCGGCGACGGTGATCGACCGTTCGGTGTTCCCCCGCGACAAGTGCTGCGGTGACGGTCTCACCACCCTCGCGCTCCGCGAACTCGAGCTGCTCGGCGTCACCCCCGAGGATGTGCCGAACTGGATGACGGTCGACTCCGCGCACCTGCGCAGCCCATCGGGGCGCTCCTTCGACATCCCACTGCCGGGTCGGGGCATCTACGCCGCCGTGGCTCCACGAGCCGACCTCGACAACTCTCTGGTGCTCGCCGCCGAGTCGGTCGGCGCTGACATCCGACAGGGATGGAGGCTCGACTCGATCGGTCAGAGCGCGGACAGCGTCCACATCGGCGTGACCGATGCCGATGGCACCTCCCGCCATCTCAACGCCCGTCATGTCATCGCCGCCGACGGTATGTGGAGTCCCACGCGTCGACTGCTCGGCCTCACCCCCGACGGTTACCGCGGTGAGTGGAACGCGTTCCGCCAGTACGTGTCGAACGTGACCGGACCGGCCGCCGAACGCCTCATCGTCTGGTTCGAACCGGATCTGCTCCCCGGGTACGCCTGGTCGTTCCCGCTTCCCGGTGGGCGGGCGAACATCGGCTTCGGCGTGCTGCGCGAGCATCAGCGTCGGGGTCGCGACATGGCCGGCATCTGGCGCGATCTGCTGACGCGAGATCACATCGTCGCCGCCCTCGGTGAGGGGCACGCCCTCGAGGACCGTCACACCGCCTGGCCGATCCCGGCGAGGGTGGACACGATCCGCTTGAGCGCTGCGCGGGTCCTCCTCACCGGCGATGCAGCGGCCGCGACCGACGTCATGACCGGCGAGGGAATCGGCCAGGCACTGCTGACCGGCCGACTGGCCGCCGAGGCGATCCTCGATGCTGCCGATACCCGGGTGGCCGACACCTACGAACGGTCGGTGCGGGACCATCTCTTCGCCGATCATCGGATGTCGCGCCGGCTGGGTCGGGTGCTCGGCTCGGCGCGCGGGGCCGAAGTCGCGCTTCGGACGGTGGAGCGCAGTGGCAGCTGGGGTCGAGCGAAGTTCGCCCGCTGGATGTTCGAGGACGAGCCGCGGGCGCTCATGTTGACGCCGCGTCGATGGCATCGACGGATGCTGCGTCGCGACGGCGCCTACGCCGATCGACAGGTCGCCTGAGTCCAGGCGGTCACGGCCACCCCGGTACGGTCACGGGATGGCCGACCTGCTCGATCTGTCCGCAGACATCATCGATCACCACCGGCTCGATGTTCCCGTCAACCGGGTGACGAACGAGCTCTCCGAGATCGGCGAGGGTCTCGCCATCGTTGAGAGCTTCAGCCACTCGGTCGTCCTCGACACCGGCGATGGGCTCGTCGCGTTCGACTCCTCAGGCGGCGCGACCGGTGAATCGGTGGTCGCGGCGATCAGGGGGTGGCGACCCGACCCGGTCCGGCATCTCGTCTACACGCACGGCCACGCCGACCACGTCGGAGGGAGTGGGTACTTCGCCGCCGCCTTCGGCCGCCCCACGGTGATCGGACATCGACGGGTGAACGACCGTCTCGACCGCTACACAGCGACCGGGGACTGGAACCGGCTCATCAACGCCCGCCAGTTCGGAGGGACCCGCAGCGATCTCGGACTCAGCCTCGGCAACAGCGCGGCCCGAGACTCGAACTTCTCCGCGTTCCTCCCTGAGGGGACGCTCCGTCCCGACACCATCGTCGACGATCACTCGACGGTGCGCCTCGGAGCGGTGGACATCGAACTGATGCACGCCCGGGGCGAGACCGACGACCACCTGTGGGCCTGGCTGCCCGAACGCAGGACGATCATGTCGGGTGACTTCCTGATCTGGAACTTCCCGAACGCGGGCAACCCACAGAAGGTGCAGCGGTATCCAGACGAGTGGGCGGCGGCGCTCCGACGCATGATCGCGTTCGGACCGGAACTGTTGGTGCCCGCCCACGGCCTCCCGATCTCGGGCCGTGAGCGCATCGAACGGGTGCTCGATGATGTGGCGGGAGCCCTCGAGACCCTGGTCGCCTCGGTGGTCGAGATGATGAACGCCGGGTTGACCCTCGACGAGATCATCCACACGGCGCACCTCCCTGAGGGAACACTCGCGCTCCCCTACCTGCGTCCGTTCTACGACGAGCCGGAGTTCGTCGTTCGGAACATCTGGCGGCTCTACGGAGGGTGGTGGGATGGGGCTGCCAGCCGACTCAAGCCCTCCCCGGATCACGAGCTCGCCGCCACGATCACCGAGCTCGCCGGTGGTGTCGGACCGCTGCTCGAGCGGGCGCGCGTGGCGGTCGAGGACGGTGATCTCCGGCTGGCCTGCCATCTCGTGGACATCGCCGCCTGGGCAGCCGGTGACGACCCCGGGGTTCACCGTGAGCGCGCCGCGGTCTACCGCACCCGACGTCGCGCCGAGTCGTCGCTGATGGCCAAGGGGATCTTCGCCGCCGCCGCGCGGGAGTCGGAGGCCCTCCTCCCGCCGGAGGACTGACGGGGCTCAGGCTCCGGTCGACACGAGGAGCAGCGAGATCAACGCGACGCCCATGCCGGCGATCTGGGTGCGGGCGACGCGCTCGCGATCGATGGCGACGGCGAGCGCCACCGTCGCCGCCGGATAGAGCGAGACGATGGCCGCGACCACCGAGAGCAACCCCTGCCGCACGGCGACGAGGTAGGTCACATTGGCGAGCATGATCAGCAGTCCGGCCACGAGGGCGTCCCGGACCGCGGCCCGTTCGTAGGTGACCGGCGCGCGGCGCGTCGATCGGAGATGGATGACGGCGAGGAGCGGCAGGGTGATGAAGCGCGCGGTGAGCAGGGGCCACCATCCGCTGTCGTCTCCGGCTCGTTCGAGGGCGACGAACCAGAGGCCGAAGGAGGTGCCCGCGATCAACGGGAGGGTGAGCGATGCGAGGGTCACCGCTCCGTGCGGCACGCCGATGAGTCCGCCGATGAGCGCGACCGCGGCGACCGCGAGCACCGCTCCGAGGACGGCCGGGGCCCCCGGTCGTTCACCGAGGGCGAGACCGACGGCGACCGGGATGACGGCGGAGACCACACCGGTGACGGGAGCGGCGACGGTCATCGACCCGCGAGAGAGCGCCGCGTAGAAGACGACGACCCCGCTGACGCCGCCGATACCGGCCAGCATTCCCCACAGGAGGGCCCGCGCGTCGAGGGTGGCATCGTCGGCGAGGACGAGCCCCGCGTAGACGACGCCGAGGAGGAGGTCGCAGATCAGTCCGACGGTGACGGGCGGGAGCCGACGCGACGCGCGGCCGCCGCAGTAGTCGGAGAAGCCGTAGCAGAGCGACGACAGGACGGCGATCGCGACGATCACAGCTGTCGATCGTCGGCGACGTACTCGGTGGCCTGATCGCCTCGAGCGAATCCGAGCAGTCGGAGACCGGCGCGCCCGGCTGCTTCAACGGCAGCCGACGAGGGCGCGCTCACCGAGACGAGGGCGGCGAAGCCACCGACGCAGGCCTTCTGCACCATTTCGAAGCTGGCGCGGCCGCTGACGAACAGGCCGAGGTCTCCCGCGGGAAGTCGGCCGTCGAGGTGGAGCCTGCCGATGACCTTGTCGACGGCATTGTGTCGCCCGACATCTTCGGCGACGGCGACGATCTGGCCGTCGGAGGTGAATGCGGCGGCGGCATGCGAGCCGCCGGTCAGGGTGAAGAGTTCCTGGAGGGCCCGCGCCGATCCGGCGACACCGACGAGCGTGGATACGTCGAAGTTGGTGCTCGGTGCCACCGGCGGGACCGAGGCGATCAGGCCGGGGAGGTCAGCCGTGCCGCACACACCACACGACGACGACACCAGTCCGAGTCGACCGGTCTGCTGTGGGAAGAGGTTGCCGGTGGTGACCAGCACCCGGGCACCGTCTCCGTCGGTCACTTCGACCTCCACCACGGGTTCGCATCCGTCGGGGATCAGCCCCTCGCAGATGCAGAACCCGATCGCGAGGAGGTCGTCATCCCCCGGCGTGCGCATCGTGGTGGCCACCGATACCGCGTCGACGATGATCTCGAGCGGCCCCTCCACGAGAACGGTGTCGTCCACGCGACGGTCGTCGCCGGCTCCGCGTCGGATGACCGAGACATGGCGCGTCCGCGATGTCGGCTCCAGATCCATCGCGAGAGTCTGCCCGGTCAGGCGTCGGGTTCGGCGAACACGGCCTCGAGTTCGCTGTGGAGTCGGCGCACCAGTTCGACCTTGTCGATGTGCGGTCGGGCGGCCTCGCGGACGGTCAGCCGATCGACGTCGCGCCACTCGCGCGCTGCCTCGAGAATGGCATCGAGGTCCGCGCCGGTGAGGCGGAAGTAGGGGAAGTCTGTCGGCAGAACATCAGCTTGCCCGGATGCCACTGGAACCCCAGCGGCGAGGTAATCGCGCACCTTCAACGAGCAGGTCTGAGTCAACCCCTGTGCGTCAGCGCGCAGAGGTGCCAGTCCGAGCCATGAGCGACGGAGCACACGATCAATTCCGTCGGCGTCCAACATGCCGTGAACGACCACCTGACGCGAGGACGCGCAACGATCGATCTGCTCCTCGGACAGTCCTCCGATGAGCTCGATGCGCATGTCACCGGTGGACGACTCCACGGCGGAGAGGAGGTCCTCAAGGCCCTGCCATGGGGAGAACTCGCTGGCAATGAAGGCGAGGGTCGGCACGTCGTTCCGCTCGTCGGGCGGAACGGAGTCATTCAGGAGTCGACCATTCGGGTACACCGTCGCCAAGCGATGTCGAGCGCGAGCACCGGCGCGGGACTGCTCGTGGGCGAGGATCTCATCGGTCAGTCCGATCAACCCGCTCGCTCCTCGGATGCTCCGCCCGCCGAAGCGCCGTTCGAGTGCCGCTTTGAGCCACGCCGAGCGGCCTCCGAGGGCCGCGAACTCAGCGTCCTCGATGGCATGGTGGACCGTGACCGTGTCGGGGTGCGCGTTGACGAAACGTGTCTGGAGTGGGTCGTGAACGTTGTGACGCAGCAGGATCACGTCGGGCGTCGGCGTCATGTTGGCGATGAACCCGTAGTAGGCGCGCCGGAAGCTCCACCAGGTCCGCAGGTCGTATCCGACATGGCCGAGGTCGATCTCCCGCAACACGGGGCTCGCCTCCGTGCTCACTCCGCGCGGACGTACGAGGATCGAAGTCCAGTCGAGGCCGAGCGCGTTCGCGGCTTCCTGCTCCCACTCCATCTGCCGGAGGATCCCCGGCGAGGACCGGAGTTGTCCGGCGACGTGGAGCACCCTCATCTTGGGTGGCCCCCGACGTTCAGGAGCCGAGGGTGACGCCGAGGCGCGGGAGCACCTCGTTGGCGGTGATCTC
>VMBT01002090.1_pt1 | contig 10150 bp, 8 predicted proteins | sample 4404301 | NCBI WGS metagenome assembly VMBT01 (sample SAMN12238535, study PRJNA552566) | marine metagenome | isolation source: Coastal seawater | place: USA: coastal Georgia, Sapelo Island | collected 2008-08/2009-08
CAAATATAACAAAAGATTATCAACCGGTGTGGTCGCTGCAGGAGGTACGCTTGGTATTCTAATCCCCCCTTCGACTGGCTTTGTGATTTATGCAATCTTGACAGAACAATCCATCGGTCGATTGTTCCTAGCAGGCGTTATACCGGGGATCCTTTTATCTCTGCTTTTCATCCTAGCAATTTTTATAATTTGCACCATGTTTCCCCATTACGGACCACAAGGCCCAAAAACGACCAGAGAGGAGAAATTCAAATCTCTGCTGGGTGCGTCCCCAATCTTTGGCGTCGTCCTTATCACGATTGGTGGGATGTATACCGGAGTTTTTTCACCAGTCGAAGCTGCGGCGGTCGGTGCTGCTGTTGTAATCATCATTGCCGCGATAAATAGAACTTTGACGCTTAAAATGATTTTTCAGTCGTCCATGGATGCAGTTGTTACAACAGCGACAGTCATGCTTATACTGATTGCAGCCCATCTCATCAATCCATTCATTGCCCTGAGTGACATACCCGATGGCGTTGAAAAGTTCATTTCAAGCCTGTCTTTGGGGTTTTATGGAACATTGATTATGATTTTGATGGTATATTTGTTACTTGGCTGCTTTTTGGAGGGTTTCGCTATGTTGGTTTTAACCCTCCCGATTTTTTTCCCGATCGTGCAGGCAATGGGGATCGATCCAATATGGTTTGGAGTGCTGGTTGTTTTAACACTTGAAATGGGATTAATTTCCCCACCCGTTGGAATAAACGTATTTATCGTAAAATCAGTCGCCAAAGACGCGGAGCTTGCTGACATTTTTAGGGGCGTATTACCCTTCTGGTGTATGATGGTAATTTGTGTCGGGATCTTGATCCTGTTTCCACAACTTAGTTTGCTCTTACCTAATACAATGTTTGATTAGCATATACCCCGATTGTAAAGAAACCTTCGACTGAACGCTGGAACCGCGCATCTTTGCGCGGGTGAGGAAGTCCAGCGAAACCTGCCTGTAAAAAGCGTATTCTCAGGCCCAGAAATGCCCGCATTATGACGGTTAACACCAAATACTTTTCTATTTTTTGGGCGGTTCCTTATCGTCCATTATATCGTCAAAAGAAACACCCATCTGATCTCCAATTTTTTTCAACAGCGGCATTTGAACCGCCATATCCATAATTGAGTCCATCGCATTTCCTACAGGACTTCTTTCATTACCTTCAGTCAAAGTTTTACCAAATCCACTAACATGATTAACATTTATGGACTTAATTTTTTCTGCAGGCTTAACCATTTCACTCACGATTTTAGGCATCGCTTCGATACGCGCTTTTTTAAGCTCAAAATCGATGACCTTTTCTTCCCGAGCATTTTCTACTTTTAGATGTTCCAAAGCTGTTTCTGCCTTTGCAAGCTCGGCATATTTCTCTGCATCAGTTTCCTCTTTTCGGGCGGTCGCTTTATTTTTTGCTGTTTCTACATCACTTTTTGCCAAGATCAGATCTCGGGCGGCTTTGCGAGACGCTTCCGCTTCTGTCGCAATTTTTGAAATTTCCGCACGTCTTTTTTCTTGTGCTATTGCTTTGACTGTTTCCAATTCTTCCGAAGCTAAAACTGCCTGCGATCGAGCCTTATCCGCATCGGCGCGTGCGAGGCTTTCTTCCTTACTTTTCAAAAATACAGCGATTTGCCTATCTTGCTCTGCGAGAGCCAGTTGTTGTTCTCGATGCACTTCCGCCTCTTGAATGGCTCTTTCCATTTCAATCTTAGCCTGCGTTGAGGCACGCTGGCTTTCGGCTTTCTCACGAGAAATTTCAGCAATCTGAGCAGCGGCAAGGGTTTCAATTTCCTGTTGCTGTATAATTTCTGCCTTACGTTCTTCGAGATCAATTTCAAGACGTTTTTTTGATGCTTCCATTGACGCGCGGCGCACATAGACTTCACTATCAGCGTCTATTTCCGCCCTTTCTTTTTTCGATTTTGCAATCACTTCCGCCAATTTCCGCATCCCTACTGCGTTGAACGCATTGTTCTCATCCAGCGAAGAATAGACCGTTTGGTCTAGCGCGGTTAGCGAAACGCTATCGATTTGCAAACCATAGCGCGCAAGTGTTTCAGATAGTCCTGAGCGGACTTCAGCGACAAAATTTGCCCTATTTTCGTGCAGCTCATCCATCGTCAGTCTTGCCGCGACTGATCTTAGTGCATCAACGAGCATACCTTCAATCAAGCTGCGCAGCTCTTCTCTTAAAAAGGTGCGCTTCCCTAATGTTTGTGCTGCCCGAGTTATTGCATTTTGTTCGGGAACAACAGAAACGTAAAATTCTGCGCCGACATCTACACGCAATCTGTCTTGCGTTATCAAAGCCTCCTCACCCCGTCGGCTCACGTCCAAGCGCAGCGTTTGCATATTGACCTTACTAATCTCATGAAAATAAGGCACAGCCAACACGCCTCCGTCTATCACGACCCGTCGGCCTCCGATCCCAGTTCGAAGAAGGGCGACCTCATTTGTGGCGCGTTCATACCACCAAGCTGCTAAAGCTATTAGGACGGCTATGACAAATATAGCGAGAATAAACCAACCCAGAGCACTCATTTTATTTCCCCCCTAAAGTCCGTGCATACCGCACAAGATGTTTGAAGACATGCCACCATCCGTTGGGATGTTCGTTCCTCTGATCCATGTTGTCATGTCGCTTAGCAAAAACATTATAACCGGAGCAATATCCTGAGGTGTTCCGGGACGATCCATGATACGCCTGTCTTCTTCTGCGCGTGCGCCAAGTGTCTCCAAAAAGTCACCCAAAATCGGAGTATCGACAGGTCCGGGGCTTACAGAATTCATCCGAATACCACGATCACGCCATGTCCATCGATTTTGCATTGTCCAGACAATCAAAGCCTCTTTCGAAAAAAAATAACTCCGACCTTCAGCGGATGACACTCCCCAAGTCTCAATAAATTGGTCTAAGCTATTGTAATCCAAAGACTCTGCAGCCTTAATCGCCTGAACGGCTTGGGGCCAACCAATGCCAGCGAGAGATGCAACATTTACGATGCTCGCTCCCTCTGACATTTTTGGTATGAGCCCATAGGTCAGTCTTTTCAAACTAAGAAGATTCACTCTCAGGAGAACATTCGCGTCCTTTGTCGGAGGCAAACCCGCGTTATTAACCAAACCGTCTATATTGTCCGGGAGAACATCTATCAATGCGTCGACGGTCCTCGCATCACTTAAGTCAGCCCGATAAAATTCTTCGACGTGGTCAAAGTTCTTGTTCAAATCTACTCCCAAGACTTCCGCACCCTGCTCGGTTAGGATTTTGGATGTCTCCCAACCAATGCCAGAAGAAGATCCGGTCACGACGATACGTTTTCCTTGGACAATATTTTTCATGATCAAAACACCGGCGGGAATGGTTTTTTCCCACGATCCAAAGTTAACCATCTCGTCTCAGAAAAACTTTCAAGAGACCACTTTCCGCCGTATCTTCCCTGACCACTTGCCTTTGAGCCCCCAAATGCCACATGAGCCTCATCATTGACCGGCGAACAATTCACATGACACATGCCGGTTTCCAATTGATGCGCAATTTCCATGGCGCGGTATTCGTTAGCCGTGATAATTCCGGCAGAGAGACCATATTCCGTGTCATTGTTCATTTCGATCGCCTCGGCATCGTGGCGAAATGCTGCGACAACAACAACGGGGCCAAAGGTTTCGTCGCGCCAAATTTTCATGTCTGACGTAACATTCGTCACGATTGTGGGTTCCACAAAACGACCGCTGATTTTTCCTCCAAATACAATCTTTGCGCCCTTTGCAACAGCATCGTCCAACTGCTTGCGTACATTTTCAACCTGCCTGTCATTGATTAAGGGACCAATGATGTTTGATTTATCCGCCACATTTCCGACTTTTAGTTTTGCGGTCCGCGCAATAAACTTCGCAAGGAAGTCGTCATAAATTGTTTCTTGAACCAAAATCTTTTCAACACTCATGCAAATTTGACCTTGGTGCATAAAGGCGCCGAAACTTGCCGCGCTGGTCGCTCGTTCCAAATCAGCATCTTCCAAGACTATCAGGCTGTCTTTTCCTCCCAATTCAATGCATGCCTTCTTCAAATGGGCACCACATTTTGCAGCTATTCTGCGACCAACGGCTGTTGATCCCGTGAACGCAACCCCTTTTATAATCGGGTTGTCGACAAGTTCGTCGCCAACGGATGCAACATTTTCTCTGGAACATGTCACGACATTAAATACACCGGGGGGTAAGCCGACTTCCTCCATCACCTCGGCGAAGAAAAGACCGCCCATATATGGGGTTTCTTCAGATGGCTTTAAAACAACTGTGTTTCCTGCAGCCAATATAAATGAAAACGGTCGCGCTGAAAGAATTCCTGGGAAATTCCAGGGACTCAATACAGATATCACCCCAAGAGGGACCCTAACAACATTTGATATCTTTCCATTGAGCGATGGCAAAATTTCACCGATAGGCAAGTAACATGCGGCCGCGGCGGATTTGAAAATTTCAGAAAGAGCTTTGACTTCGTAAGCGCCCTTGCCATGCCATCCGCCCCCTTCAAATTGTGCTGCCGTGATAAAATCTGATGCCTTATCTGCGATAACATCTGAAATTTTCATCATGTAGTCAGCACGTTCTTGAAACTTCAAATTTGACCAGTCTTTAAAAGCCGCCGCCGCGGCATTGATGGCCTGTTGCGTTTCAACAACGCCGGCATTTGGGATTTGAGCCCACACAGTATTGTCAGAGGGATTATAGTCATCAAACCGTTGCGCCGTCTGATGCCAGTTTCCATTGATATATAGGCCCTTAATTTTTGGAACGCTCTGCGTGTAATCTAACATATTATTGCCTTTCGAATTGTCCCGGGCTTTTACGTTTATAAACATCCACTCTGGGACGCCTGTAAACTTCAATGACCCTCGGGCTTTCTAGACTGGGCTGAGCGCTCTGATCGCCCCTCCCAACCACAGGTTTGGAATTTTTTCTTACTGCGCTTCGCGCGCGTTCGGCTGCCAATTCAATTTCACGGTCAATCGTTGCCAATTTTGAGCTCGCCAACTGTGATGCAGCGTTAAAGGTCACAGCGCTGTGACCTTTGGTTGAATTTGATGATATTTCAGACGCCAAATTGACGATCGCATCAATCGAAGAGCCAATTTGTTGATCGGCACTGCGGCGTGGCGTAAGCCCAGAGGGAATTATTTTATTTGGAGCTGCGAGGACGCCTTTATCAGTCTCTACGGGTTCACTTTTTTCCTGCCCGCTGCCCTTATTTGCACCCAAATAGGCTTCTTGTACTTTTTTATCCCGCATAAGATTTTCAGCACTTGCTTGATGCACTATTTGCGAGTTTTCCAATAAATATCCTCGATCAGCAATCGAAAGACTTTGTTTGGCATTTTGTTCCACCAGCAAAACGCCCATACCTAGGGTCTTGATGGCGGAAAGATTGCTAAAAAGTTCAGCACATAAAATCGGTGACAGTCCCAAAGAGGGCTCATCAAGCATCAAAATCTTTGGCGAAGACATGATAGCGCGCCCAATTGCAACCATCTGCTGTTCCCCACCAGACATTGTTCGAGCGACTTGATTTTGCCGCTCTAACAATTTGGGGAACAGGCTGAACACACGCTCCAAATTTTCGTTTTCTTGCCCTCTGGCGCGGTTGGAATAGGCGCCGAGTGACAGATTTTCCTTCACCGTAAGATCCCCAAAAATCCCGCGCCCTTCGGGGACCAAAGCGATGCCCTCTTCGACCAATTGGTCCGTATTGAGGTGGTTTAAGGACTTACCATCGAGAAAAAACCCACCGGAGACAGAGCCTTCACATATTCCAGCCACAGATCTTAGCATTGTGGATTTTCCGGCACCATTTGCACCCAATATCACAACAATCTCACCGACACTTACGTCTAGCGATATATCATTGAGGGCAATATGTTTGCCGTAAGCAACCGATAGATTTTTAACCTCAAGCATCAAAATCCCCCAGATAAGCCGCGATTACGTTCGTGTCTGAGAGAACTTCTTCGGGCGAACCCTCTGCTATTTTTTCACCAGATGACATAACCACACATCGATCACAAAGGAGCCGGATTGCGTCCATCACATGTTCCACCAGAATGACAGTTTTTCCTTCGGTTCGAAGTTTTTGTATCAAATTTATCCCTGTTATCAGTTCGCTTGGATTCAAGCCTGCCAACCATTCATCCAATAGTAAAACGCGAGGCTCCCCAGCTAACGTTCTGGCCAATTCAACACGCTTCTGATCGATATAAGTCAACGCATTGATTTGATGATTGGCTAACCCCTCTACCCCAACGAGTTCCAACATTTCGAGAGCATAGTGTTCCGCTTCGCGCCCCCATCTTCTTCTATGGCCAAATACCGCCCCAGCCGTAACATTTTCCAAAACTGAAAGACCGTTCAAAAGCTTCACAAGCTGAAATGTTCGACCAACTCCGGCCCTTGCAATATTTTGAGCGGACATCTCAGAAATGGTTCGACCAGCCATCAATATTCTGCCCTCGGTTGGTCGAAGAGCCCCAGAAATCAAATTCATCACGGTCGTTTTCCCAGACCCATTTGGGCCGATAACGCCAACCATTTCGTTTGCATTCACGTCAAAGCTTAAGTTTGATACAGCCGTCAAACCGCCAAATTTCTTTGTTACGTTTTTCAGCGATAGAATTTTAGAGGACATTATTGTGATCCCCTCTTAAGCTTGGCATATACTTCTTCCAAGCGACCAAGAACCCCATGCGGAAGGACGTAAACGATCAGCAAAAAGGCCAGTCCCAATACAAGTAGGGATTGGTTGGGAAAGTTAGAATCCACCCAATTCCAAATCATAAGAAACGGAACAACGCCGACGAAGGGTCCCCACAAACGTCCAGAACCACCCAGAAGCGCCATGATTACGACAAAGAAACTTAATTGAGGTGAAAAAACTTGATTTGGTTCAATATAGCTCCACCGAGGGGCAATGATCGCACCAATGATGGCGCCAAAGAAACCCGTCGTCGTGAACAAGACGATTTTGGTATAAGCCGTGTTTATTCCGACATGTTTTGCAACCGTTTCATCCCCACCAATTACTCTTAGAGCCAAACCAAGCCTAGAACGGGAGATGATCCATCCAGAACAATAAGTAAGGACCGTAGCAATCAAAAGCATCCAAAAAAGATGTTTGTCAGTAAAATCGGTAAATACGTAAAGCCCTCTGGAACCTAAAAAATTATTTTGTATCCATGACACCAAATTACGGATCATTTCCGCAAGACCGAGGGTAAAAATAACGAAATAGACGCCCGAAAGTCGCAGAGTGGCAACACCAACTAAAGCTGCAACGATTGCTCCGATAACGGCCGAAATGCAAAGCATCGACCAAAACGACATGTCATAGTCGCTCATGCCCAAACCGACGAAAAAGCCCCCGATCCCAAAGAAGGCGGCAGACGCGAGACTTATGTAATGCGTCGGTCCGGAGAAAAGCACCCATGATGTTGCCAGTGCTGTATACATCATGACGTCAACACCAATTCCCAGCATGTATCCATTGGCCAAGAAGGGCCAAAAAGAAGCGGCTACTGCGGCACATAAAACAATAAAAAGTTCGATGTATGTACCTTTTTTCATTGTGACCTCCGACCAAAAAGTCCTTGAGGTCTAAACAACAGCACGACCACAAAAATAAAGTATGCGGAGGCAAGTGTCAGGCCTGGGTCAACCAAAGTGGCAACGGTCGTTTCCACTATTCCCAGTATGATTGCCGCCAAGGTAGAACCGCGAATGTCACCCACTCCACCCATAATCACAATGATCAAAGCCTTCATCGTGAACACCGCCCCAATAGATGCATCCAGCGTGATAAAAGTAGAAATCAGCGCACCGCCGACAGCCGTAATCATTCCGCCAAGCGCGAAGGCAAAGCTAGAGATCTTGAGGACATTTATGCCAACCAAGCCAGATGCCTCCGTGGATACGGCGACGGCCCTAACCGCCATCCCTGCCCTTGAAAGGTTCAACCAACAGTACAAAATCACAGCAATTAGGGAGGCGACTAAAAATGCCACGAGACGATTAACAGATGTGGTGGAGCCCAGAATTTCAATTGGATATGACAAATATTTATATGCGAAGTAACCACCTTCGACGGAAACCACAAAACCGATAATGATAAAAGATATACCAAACGTCGACAAAATACTGTCCACCTCTAAGGCGCCTTTTGACTTTGATCTTTTGACAAGAGGACGCATTAAATACTGGTATATCAGCCAATTTCCGAAAAAGCTGAGAGGAAAAAGTAAAATGATGGTCAACAATGGACTTAAATTTTGTGTTGTGAAGAGCCAAAAAGAAGCCAGTGCGCCAAGCACCAAAATCTCTCCGTTTGCCAGATTCATAATCCTAGCAACGCCGTACTGAAGGTTCAGGCCCATCGCAACCAATGCATAAGTGCCGGAAAGCAGTAAGCCGGAAATGATGATATCAATCATGTATTATGACGCCGAATTGAGCCTGGCGCAGTTAAGCGCCAGGCTGAGTTCATGATTAATTATTTCCATCCGTCTTTTAAACGAACAGGTGCAGCGCCATCGACGTTTGATCCTTTAACACCCCTAAAGACACCATCTTGCCACTGACCGACAGACCAGAAGGTATTTGAGAAGTTATTCTTGAAACTCAAATCGCCCATGACCGTATCAAATGTGTTATCTTTGATATATTGTGTCACGGTTTCCTTATCCAGAGTGCCTGCTCCGACAATCGCTTGCTCTAGGATTTGCAAGGCAGCATATGTGTTTGCGGAAGCCCAATAATCTGGCACAGATCCAGTGATTTCTTCATGGGCTTTGCGGTACTCAGCAATTTTAGGGTCATCAACGTTTGTTCCACCTGCACCCAAAACATTGTTGATTTTACTTCCATAAGCCTTTGAAAACGCGGGGAAACTTGTTGCGACCGCTGAGTAATAGACCTTAACATCCAGATTTTCGATGATGGCCTGTTCCGCTAAGCCAAAACTGTCTGGAGGGTATGACCATGCGACAAAGGCTTTTGCACCAGATTCTTTTGCGCCTTTCATCACGGGCGAGAGATCCGGAGTTCCCAGCGGATACGATTTATCATATACGATTTCAAAACCTTCTTCAGCAAAGAGTTCACGGGCCCTATCCGCAAGTTCAATGCCAAAGGCATCAGCAACGTTTACCATTGCAATTTCATTTCCGATCTCGCCGGCAGCCCTTTGTTCTACCAAAATCTCCTTCACACCATCAACAAAAGCAGTCGTGGTTCCAAGCGTGAAAAATAGATTTGGGTAACGAGATGTGAGTTCATCCATTTTATCCGTGATCGCCGATACGGCAATCATAGGGTAGCCAAACTTCCCATAAATCGGAGCAGCCGCAATGTTAAAGCCTGTTCCATAGGGTGCAACGATGAAATCTACTTCGTCCTGAGTGGCAAGCCTTTGGGCCAGTTTTATGTGTTCTCCAGGATTTGTCTTGTCATCATATTCAACCAGTTCGATTGTCATCATTTCACCGGCAACATTCAAACCGCCGCGTGCATTCACTTGTTCCACCCAAAGCTGAACGTTTGGCCATTGAGTGACAACGGCACCACCGGCAAGTCCGCCAGTTTTGGGTGCGATGGCGCCAAGTTTGATGACTCCATCTGCAAATGCGGCTCCCGCCGACAAAGCTAATGCAGAAAGAACACCAAATATTGAACGATGTATCATTATTTTCTCCCATGTTGATTATGACTTCGGTTTAAGATTTTCCGAATCGATTTATTGTTGAGCCTTCTTGCCTAAGTCTGCGTCTATTTCTGAAAAAAAAGAAGGGACTTTCCGATTTTATTGAACTAAGGCCCCGATTTGCATAGATTATTGGTAGAATTAATTGTCGGTTCTGTTTTTGACGCCAATTTTTTCAATTCTGAGCCTCCCCCACGGAAACACGGCCCACCAAGATCTCAGTGAGACGATCGTTAATGTCCTGTTGGATGAAGCGAAAGTAGCGGCGCTTATCAAAACAGAAGCTAACAAGTTCGACTTGGAATACTTGCGGATTGAAGAGCCTGTCACGCTTCGCAAGCGCACGAATGGGACCAAGCTCACCTGGG
>VMBT01002095.1_pt1 | contig 10141 bp, 10 predicted proteins | sample 4404301 | NCBI WGS metagenome assembly VMBT01 (sample SAMN12238535, study PRJNA552566) | marine metagenome | isolation source: Coastal seawater | place: USA: coastal Georgia, Sapelo Island | collected 2008-08/2009-08
ATCCTAGCGCCGGCATCCCATCCTATCGGTACAAAACGTATTTGTGTCGATAGTGGTTACTACGAAACTTACAACAGAGATAACGTCAATCTTATTGACATTAGTCAAAACCCTATCGAACACGTGACTAATAACGGACTGAGTGTTGATGGCAAAGTTTATGAATTTGATACCATCGTTTTTGCAACCGGCTTTGATGCAATGACAGGCACTTTGTTCAATATTGATATACGTGGTCGCAATAAATTGGCCCTAAAAGAAAAATGGAAAGCAGGCCCCAGGACTTACTTAGGCGTTATGAGCGAAGGCTTTCCCAATTTTTTTATGATCACTGGCCCTGGCAGCCCATCTGTAAAAAGCAACATGCTTACATCGATAGAGCAGCATGTGGATCTAGTAGTAAGCACTATTCAGCACATGCGAGCTAAGAACTTTGAGCTTATCGAGCCAGAAATATCGGCTGAAGATGAATGGGTTGACCATGTCCAAGAAGTTGCAAACAAAACACTGTTTCCTCAGGCCAATTCTTGGTACATGGGTGCCAACATTCCAGGCAAACCGCGCCTCTTTATGCCTTATATTGCCGGAGTCGGAACTTACCGCCGTATTTGTGAAGAAGTAGTTGCTGAGAACTATCGAGGCTTCCATCTCGAGCCTGCGCGCTCTGCAGCTGCAGCCGAGTAAAGCATCATCAAGAGTGGCACCAAATAAGTTGGAATCAGCTGACGAAGAATGGGTTAAGCCATCAATTCCTTTTTACTCTTGCAGGCGGGAGTGGAAGCCCCGCAACCGACGAACGTGCAACAAATACGCTGCCACAATTTTCTCTTGGACCGCCACGGCTGCCAGATACGATATACACATCCTTTAGGTCGTCTCCACCAAAGCAAACACTTGTGACCATTGGCAAAGGAACTGGCACCCGCTGTCTGAGTTGACCATCGGGCTCATAGACCGCAACAGCTCCTCCATGCGCCAGAGCCACCCATACCGAGCCATCCATAGCAACAGCTAGACCATCAGGAGTTTCCCCCGACTCAAGGGTAGCAAAAGGCACCCAATCACTAACTGAGCCATCTGGAAATACGTCATACACCCTGACTAGATCTGCACGCGCATCAGAATGATAAAGTCTCTTCCCATCAGGTGAAAACCCAAGGCCGTTAGTGAGCATTATTCCATCGGAAATAACCCGTTCTCTGCCATCAAGATCAATCAAATGCAGATATCCTGGTTTTGGCTCATCGCCACCAAAAACTCGAAAACCTAAGTCACCTACATAAATTCGACCGCTAGCGTCCGTTGTTAAATCATTGAAGCCAATTCCGGCTTTAGTATCGGCACCTGCAAGTAGGATACCCATGTTGGTGCCATCAATATCCGCGGCAACAATATCCTTTCCGCCCATCACTAATCCGCCATCTGCATGAAGCGCCATTCCTCCAATTCCTCGTCGCTTTGGCACCTGCTGACTGACATCCCCGTTCTTAGATATCCGAAAAACTCCACCATTCAGGACGTCGCTGTAAAGCAAACCCAGCTCACTATGCCAAACTGGTCCTTCCACAAGTCCATAACCTGTTGCCATTTCCTGCACGGCGTCCCTCCAATAATTTACCCACTTAAATTTTACTCATAAGTTCGCATTCATGATACGGCAGAGAGCAAAACTTAATTTTGAAACGGACCATGTCTGAGCCTCATCGCCCCAACCGTCCTAGATTTGCCATCGCAGTTGTTTTGCTAGCGATGTTACTTCTTGCATCTATGGACGCGATCTCCAAACACCTAACTGCGAGCTTAGCAGTCCCTCAAATCTTGGCCATTCGTTTCTGGGTTTTTCTTATTTTTAGTCTGTCGTTAGCTGGGCATAAGGGTTTTAAAAAAACCCTTAAATCCGCAAAACCAAAAACCCAATTACTTCGCGGAATCATAATGATTGGACAAATGACCGCCTTCATAGTTGCTGTACGCGTGATGCCACTTGCAGATGTGCATGCAATCCTGGCGGCTGCGCCAATTCTTGTGATGGCATTAGCTGCTGTTTTTCTGAAGGAAAAAATTGGTCCGCGCCGAATAACAGCGGTAGCAATTAGTTTCATCGGTGTGCTTATAATCATAAGGCCAGGCTCAACAGTTTTTGAACCGGCATCCCTCATCGCGTTGGGTGGTGCATGTTGCTGGGCAACTTTTCAGATTTTATTGCGCGTAGTAGGTGCTAAGGACAGCGCAGAAACAACAACTCTTTACTCTGCTATGGTTGGTTTTGTCTGCTTTTCTGCGGCCGCACCGTTAGTTTGGCAACCTCCAACGCCAGAAGTTTGGGCATGGTTAGTACTACTCGGGCTTCTTGGCGCTTGTGGTCATTTACTTCTCTCATCCGCATACAGAAACGCGGAGGCATCAACCCTCCAACCTTTCTCATACGCGATGCCTCTGTTCGCCGTCATATTAGGGTGGGTTGCCTTTGGCGATTTCCCAGATATCTGGACTATCACGGGAGGCGGCATTGTTATTGCCTCTGGACTTTATGCTCTGAAACGAGAACGGTCCTCTAATAGCAAACAAGCACCAATCAACATTAAAAAATGATACTTCGGGTGCGGATAACAAAGCGTGTAAGGACCCTATTCTCAATCTATCATTGAGGCCTCCAAATCTAGCGGGGACTTAGAATTGGGACAGCTACTAACCTATTGAAATCGTTAGAAGCGCAAAACTACTTAGTTCTCTTAGAAAAGTGGTGCCGGGTGAGGGATTTGAACCCCCGACCTTCGGTTTACAAAACCGCTGCACTACCACTGTGCTAACCCGGCCACGCTCCTGATATAGCGCACACGTTTGATTCTGCGAAGCCCTAACAATCCAAGCGCCACACTTTCGCCAACTTGTCCCCGTCTTTGATAAATATCGAGGTTGCAGACAGATGCTGGGAACCGATACAATTACAAGATATAGGGGTAAGAGACTCTACAATGCATAAAATATTGATTTTGATCACCAACGCTGTTTTTGCGCTTTGGATTTTTGCTGTCCCATCTGCCGTGGCAGAACCTTCCGGAGAGGTGACCGCCGCACCAGAGATTCGCGAAAGCGACGTGTTTTACGGGAAGGCTGATGCAAAAGTAGTCATTGTGGAATATGCCTCGCTAACATGCCCACACTGTGCCAACTTTCATCAAAGTATTTTGCCCAAGTTGAAAGCTGGTCCTATTGCCGATGGACGCGCACGTTTAGTCTTTCGTGATTTTCCACTTGATGGCTTAGCTCTTCGAGCTGCAGCCTTATCCCGATGCGCAGGCGCATCTCGACGTCTCGCTATACTCGATCTTTTATTCGAATCACAAAGCGTTTGGTCGCGAAGCCAAAATCCCCTCAAAGCTCTAGCAAACATTGGTAAGCTGGCGGGCCTCAAAGAAGAAACCTCAATGGCATGCATGGAAGACAAAGGCATGCTTGAGCAGATTATTGCAGAAGCTCAGGAGGGGGAACAAAAACATGGCGTTCGCTCAACACCAAGTTTTGTGATTGACGAAACACTCTATCGGGGCGGCATAACCGCTGAGGAAATGATAAAAGTCATCGACACCCTCGCCAAGTAATTGTTTCGCAAACGAAAAATATAGAGGAGCGAGCATGGCGAACATCGTCCGGCTCAAAGTAACAGGATTTAAATCGTTTGTGGATCCGGTTGAGGTTGCTATTTCGCCGGGCCTAACCGGCGTAGTAGGTCCAAACGGATGCGGAAAATCTAATGTTGTTGAAGCTTTGCGCTGGGCAATGGGCGAAACATCGGCAAAGCAGTTGCGCGGAGATGGCATGGATGATGTCATCTTCTCCGGCGGGGGCGGACGTCCTTCTCGAAATCACGCGGAAGTCACAATAGGCTTAACTGATCCAGATGGTGCGTTTCCCGCACCATGGATTGGGCAGGCAGAGTTAGAAATTTCTCGTCGGATAGAGAGAGGTTCGGGATCCTCATATCGAGTAAACGGCCGAGACACGAGGGCGCGTGACGTCCAAACGCTTTTCGCTGATTTGGCTTCTGGCGCGCGCTCAGCTGCTATTGTCAGCCAAGGTCAAATTGGCGCATTTGTGCTCGCTAAACCAGAACAGCGGCGCTCTATTCTTGAAGAGGCTGCCGGTGTAGCGGGCCTTCGGGCTCGCAGACATGAAGCTACTCTTCGCCTAAATGCAGCCGAAACTAATTTGGAGCGACTGGAAGATATACTAACTGGTTTTGACAACCAATTAGCTAGCTTACAGAAGCAAGCAAGGCAGGCTAATCGCTTTCGCAAGCTCTCCGATCTAATCCGAGCAGCGGATGCAGCAGCATTTTTAGCTCGCTGGCGCTTAAGCGAAACAGAGAGAACTCAAGCCTTTGAGAACGCTAAAATTGCAGAATCCGCTGTAGCTGAAGCAGCCTCTGAAGCTGCTCGCGCTGAACGACTTGCCAGCGAGGCAACTGCCGCCCTTCCTGCCGCGAGAAGACTGGAATCAGAAGCAGCAGCAACTCAACAACGTCTTAGGCTAGAGTTAGAACGTATCGACGCTGAGCGGCGGCGGAGGGCCGATGCCAGAGCCGCTGCTCAACAACGCTTGGATGATGTTGGTAGGGATAGAGAGCGGGAAGAAGAAAGAAAAACATCTGCCGAACGGGCCTTAATCCGGCTCAGTGAGGAAACAACCACCCTATTAGCGACAGCAGCTGATCTGGACGATCCAGAAAAGCTTGACTCTCGGATCAAAGAAGCAACGGCCATCGTTGCCGAAAAAACAGAGGCCGCTAACCGGGCTGCAGATCTAGCCGCAGAAATAGAAGCCAACAACCGAGCATTATCTCAACGCTTCAGGGATGCTGAATCCAGACTTGAGCGCGCCAACTCTAGTCTAACTGCAGCAGAAAGAGCTTACTCTGAAGCAGAAAAAAAGGCTCCTCCTGCCAATGCACTGGAAGATGCAACTGCACAAGCTGACAAAGCTCGAGAAGCTTTAGCTGAAATTTCTGAAGCTGCCGAAAGTTTCAAAGAAGCTGTCGAAACACTGCGCGCAAACCTTGCGAGCGCTCAGGAAGCTCGTGCTGCCGCCGCCAGTGCAGAAGCAGCACTTACTGCAGAAACCAAAACTCTCTCTGGCCTACTTGAAAATCAATCCACTCCCGATCGCGCTCCAGTGCTCGACCACATCAGAGCAAAAGAAGGGCATGAGACAGCTCTGGGTGCTGCCCTGGGAGATGATTTAGAGGCTTCACTTGATCCAACTGCCGGGTCTTTTTGGGGTGAAGCGGCAACCAGATCTAAAGCTGATTTGCCCTCGGGCACGCAGCCGCTTAGCGATTTTGTTTCTGCTCCAGACCAATTACTGCCGCGACTGAGCCAAATTGGTTTCGTTGAAAGTTCTGCAGCAGCAGAAGCCCTTGCACCCTCTCTTGCCCAAGGCCAGCGGTTAGTCTCAGCTGAAGGAGGTCTTTGGCGCTGGGATGGGTTTGTTCGAAGACCGGGGGCAGAGACAGCAACTGCGCGCCGCCTAGCTTTGAAAAATCGTTTAGAAACCGCCGAAGTTAACAGAAAAAAGGCTTCCGAAGCTACAGCTGCAGCGCTCGCTGTTAGCGACCTTGCAAGGGCAGACCTAACCAAAGCGGAAGCAGACGAAAGGGAAGCCCAAAACTCTGTACAAGCTGCAAGAAAAAAGCTCGACGAACATCAAAACGCTGCGGCACATGCCGAGAGAGATAAGGCCCTTTACACAGCTAACATAGCGGCAAAGGCAGAAGCTGTTGCCAATGCACGTCAACAGGTGGAACTTGCCTCGGCAGAGTTAAATGAGGCGTCGCGATTGGCAAATGAAATTGCCGAACCAGATACTGCAAGGTCTAGTGCAGAGAATACACGCGCCGAAGCAAACGCAGCCCAACTCTCTTTGTCAGAAGCGAAGGCCGAAAGACAGCGCTTAGAAGCCGCTAAAGCCGAAAATGCTCGGCGCCTCAAGGCCGTTACAGATGAAGAATTAGAGAGGAAAAATGCGATATCAGCCGCTGAATCGGCTCTTTTAGCGCTAGCCTCTAGAGCAACCGAGGCTGAGTCTGCAATTGCTGCAGCCGAAGAGGGTGATAACAATGAGGATTCAGACAGAGCTCGTATCCTCGATGCCCTTGAAACCGCTGAATCAAAACGTCGAGCCTTAGGAGACGCCTTAGCTAACGCTGAGACAGAAGCCTCGCGGCTTGCTGCAGCCGCAAAGACTGCCGATACTGCAGCAAGCAGTGCTCGAGAGGCTAGAGCAGTTGCTGCCGCCAAGGCTGATCAAGCTCGTGTGTTTTCTCAAAACTTGTTAGATCGCATAGCCGAAAAATTGGATGCAACACCTGGCGACCTCGCCAAAATAGCAGGCGTTGATCCAGAAAATCCTCCCAGTGATCTCGACGCTTTAGACCGAAAGGTAGAGCGACTTAGACGTGAACGAGAAAATATGGGTGGGGTAAACCTTAGGGCTGAAACTGAAATAGAAGAGATCGAAGAACAATCCGAAACAATCCGACGAGAGCGCGAAGATCTCATTCAAGCAATATCAAAACTAAGACGGGGCGTTTCTGACCTCTCAGGAGAAGCCCGACAGCGTCTTCGACAAACGTTTGATTTGATAGATAAAGAGTTCAGCCAACTGTTCCAGCGACTTTTTGGCGGTGGTCGCGCCCGCCTTGCGCTGGTTGGCTCGGATGATCCCCTCGAAGCAGGCCTTGAAATAATGGCAAGCCCGCCAGGAAAGAGTCTTCAAACCCTTTCACTGCTCTCAGGTGGGGAACGTGCATTGACTGCTTTGGCACTTGTTTTTGCAGCCTTCCGGTGCAATCCGAGCCCAATTTGCGTTCTTGATGAGGTAGATGCGCCACTAGATGATTCGAACGTAGATCGGGTGTGCTCACTTCTGGAAGAGATGGCTTCTGAAGGACACACTCGTTTCCTTGTCGTCACACACCATAGAATGACAATGGCTCGTATGGATCGTCTATACGGTGTAACCATGCCGGAACGTGGCATTTCCCAGCTTGTATCGGTAAATTTTGATGACGCCGCAGCAATGAGAGAAGCCGGCTGATGCTGAACCAATCAGATGCGACAAACCAACGCTGCGGCAAGGGCCTTTTAGCCCCCCACCTATCCTTGACACTACTTCGACCACCCGCCTAATGTCCGCCCGCCTGACGGATAGTTTTTGTTCGTCTTTGCAAGTCTTATTTGTTGGCAGATGTTTGATGCTCAGCCACCAAGTAGGAATGGGTTGAGGGGTCTTTGTGATGGTCAATGATGACCGTTTGCAAGATTTAGGTCAGCGGGTAAAGGCGGCGAGAACACGGCGGGTGCTGCAAACTCAAGGCGGCGGCTCTGGTCGCGGTCGTGCAGCAAACGGCATGGCTGTTGGGCTCAGGATTGTCATCGAAATGGTGGCTGGCTTGGCAGTAGGTGTCGGAGGAGGTCTGTTTTTGGACTCTTACTTCGAGACTGCGCCGTTTTTGCTGATCGTTGGGTTCATTCTTGGATCTGGCGCGGCGTTTGCAAATGTGATTAGAACAGCTCGTGACTTAGATGCTCGAGCAGCCAGAGAACGTGCAGCGCGAGAAATCGCCGAAGACGATAAGGGATAGCGAGGGGCCAGTGGCAGGAAACAAAGGCTCACAAGCGGCGGAAAGCCATGGTGGTGGAGGTTTAGACCCTCTCCATCAGTTCGAAATTCATCCGATTCTGGATATCCAGATTGGTGGATTGGATATCTCGTTCACCAATTCGTCTCTATGGATGGTTATTGCCGCGATCGTCTCTTTTAGCCTTATTCGGTTTGGAGCGGGTCCAGGTAGCCTTGTCCCTAGTCGTTGGCAACTAATCGCTGAGTCGCTGTACACAACAATTGCCGATATGGTGCGTGACAATGTAGGAAACGATGGAAAAAAATATTTTCCGTTCATTTTTACGTTGTTTATGTTTCTGTTGTTCGGAAATGTCCTTGGTATGATCCCAGGGTCGTTTACGTTTACCAGCCATATCGCCGTAACCTTTGCTTTAGCTGCATCAATTTTTGTGGTGATCACCGCAATAGGGCTTGTTAAGCATGGAGCAAAATTCTTTTCACTGTTTTTCCCTCACGGGGCGCCCATAGCGACAGCGCCTATCCTTATTCCTATCGAATTGATTTCTTATCTTTCACGGCCAGTTAGCTTATCAGTACGTCTGTTTGCCAATATGATGGTAGGGCATACTTTGCTCAAGGTAATAGCGAGCTTTGCTATCATGCTGGGCGTGGTCGGTGGTATTGCTCCACTAGTGCTACTAGTGGGTATTACCGCATTAGAATTTTTGGTAGCTATTCTGCAAGCGTACGTGTTCACAATTTTAACATGCATATATCTGCATGACGCGTTGCACTTGCACTAACCTTTTTTCCAATCCTCACTACGTTAATTGAAGGAGTTAAAGTTATGGAAGCGGAAGCTGCAAAGCTCATTGGTGCTGGTCTAGCCGCTATTGGCATGATCGGAGCAGGTATCGGTGTCGGCAACGTTTGGGCTAGCTACATCACTGCTCTAGCTCGTAATCCAGCTTCAAAAAGCGAAATTGGCGCCAACATCTGGATTGGCTTCGCGGTTACAGAAGCTATCGCGCTTTTCGCTCTGATTGTTGCGCTAATCGCACTCTTCGCCTGACCTCAGCGTTCTGGTCAATTCGAAAGCTAACGCTTCAGAGGTGGCCAGTTAGCGGAGGCATAAAGCAACCGCAATAAAGGCAGGGGTGTTCGATGCCGCAATTTGATCCCACGTGGTTCGTAAGCCAAATCTTCTGGCTAGCGATAGTTCTGGGCGTGCTTTATTGGCTTATGTCGAAGCACGCTATTCCGCGCGTACAGGCCGCGTTAGAAGCGAGAGCTGAGCGTATTCAAGGTGACCTTGATCGCGCTGCTAAGCTTCAGCAGGACGCAGCCTCGCTGGCTGAATCACATGCTGCCACGATTTCAAAGGCTAGGGATGAAGCTCGTGAAGCACTCCGGGTAGCGCAAGCTGATACCCAAGCCGCTCTTGATAGCCGTCAGGCATCTTTAGCTGAAGAGATTGCAAAGCAGACATCTGAAGCAGAGAAGCGGATCTCGGCAGCCAAAGATGAAGCTATGAGCAACGTAAGGGATATCGCAATTGATGCGGCGCAAGCAATCGCGGAGCGCTTAACCCATAGTAACGTTGACAGCAGTAAAACAACTGCTGCTGTTGACTCTGCCATTAATCAACGGACCCACTAGGTAAGTCGGGAGAAAGACGACATGGAAACCTACATCGTCGGCCTGGCGCTACTAATCTTTTTAGGTCTGGTGTTTTGGAAGGGCCGGAAAGCTATTGCTAACGGCCTAGATCAAAAGATTGCCCAAATACGCGCAGAAATAGAAGAAGCTAGCTCTCTTCGGGAAGAAGCTGAGCGTTTATTTGCTGAAAATAAAAAATTGGCAGAATCCGCGAGCGATGAAGCAAAGTCTATAATCGTGCAGGCCCAGGAAGAGGCTAAACGCAGCCAAGAAACCGCGATTGCTGCCTTTGAAGCTAACGCAGAACGTCGTCGTGCCCAGGCGCAATCGAAGATTGCACAGGCCGAGGCGGAGGCATTGCGTGCAGTTCGTGCGGAAGCCGCTTCGGTAGCTATATTGGCAGCACGCGAAGTTATCTCCTCCGAAATGGCTAACGCTAAGGCAGACCCCTCATTAGACTCTGCAATAGATGAGCTTCCTTCTAGGTTATCTTAGTACAAGTTCATTCGGTTTTATGCCGTTCAAGGGGTAACCAGCTGAGCAGAACACCACATTCATCGAATAGTGTTTTGATCACGGGCGCAGCTGGTTTCATAGGATTCCACACGTCTGTAGCATTCCTTGAAAGAGGTGCCTCTGTAGTAGGCATCGATAATATTAATTCCTATTATGACCCTTCCCTTAAGCGAGCTCGCCTTGAGATCTTAGAAAAGTTCTCCAACTTCATTTTTCTTCAGGAAGACATTTCTAAAAGGGATGCGTTTAAATCAACGTTGAACAAGATAGACATTAATGGCGTGGTTCACCTCGCAGCACAGGCGGGGGTGCGGCACAGCTTTGAGCATCCGGAAGAATTCAT
>VMBT01002096.1_pt1 | contig 10137 bp, 4 predicted proteins | sample 4404301 | NCBI WGS metagenome assembly VMBT01 (sample SAMN12238535, study PRJNA552566) | marine metagenome | isolation source: Coastal seawater | place: USA: coastal Georgia, Sapelo Island | collected 2008-08/2009-08
GACTAATCTAATGCTTCATCGAAATTATACAAGGTCATTGTTCGTAAGGATCCCATGCACCCGTTGAGACGTTGTGCTTGAGTAGACTTCCATCTGGGTTCTGTACCCAAACATCCCCATTGCCATCTCGCCAGACTTTTTGACCATGTTCGTTTACTTGTGCATCTGGGGGTGCTTCGATTTTCGGAACTGGTGGTGGTGCATTAGCCAGAAGACTGTCAATGTCAAATTCATCCACATCTTCGTTAGCTTGTGAGGTGTCTTGGGTTTCGGTAAGTACCTCTCCCTGCACCTCTGCCTCATGTGTCAAATCCATTCCAACCTGTTCAGTAATCGGTTCATCCATTGATTCTGTCATGGATTGTTCTGCTGCTTGTAAGTCAAACATTGTGGCAGATGGAGTTTGAACTCGCTGAGGCTCAGGCTTGGATTCGACTTGGGGTTGGGTAGTTTGGTCAAACATTCGGTCCTCCGCCGATACTCTCACTTCAACCCCGCCTATCTGCCGAACCTCGTGAGTGCTGTCATCAACTTCTGCTTTCTCCGGACGACCTCGAATTGCCATTCGAACGCTTAGTGCAATTACCACGAGTATGACTAATCCGATAACTATGTGAACTGCTACCTGGCCATAGTTTTGGTAATATTTCAGTGTGGGGAATCTATCGGAATTGTCCCCTGTTCCATCGCCATCACTATCCAACCATTCTGTTGGATCTTTGGGGAAAGCATCGACGCTGTCATTGTAGCCATCATTATCATAATCAGCGACCAGCGGATCTAATCCGCGTCGAATCTCTTCTTCGTCTAGAATCCCGTCCCCATCATCATCAGTGTCAGCATTATCTCCAATTCCGTCCCCATCGGTGTCCAACCACTCCGTTGGATCAAACGGAAGCTGATCTTCTGTATCGGAATAGCCGTCATTATCGTCATCACTATCCTCTGTAGCGTCTTCACAACCATCTTGATCCCAATCGTTGGATTTTCTGCTAGTCCAATCCAAAATTCCAGTGTCGCATCGGTCAATGTAGTCAATTATGCCATCATTATCATCATCTTCATCTAGGAAATCTGGCATTCTGTCTCCATCGTAATCTTGACGACAGTCCTCGACATCATCTGACCCTTCAACCATAGTAATTCGGCCATCTGGACATGGCAATGGCTCAGTTGCTCCTTCCATGTCTGTGTAGTAATCTAGAGGTGCTGGAGTCTGAGATATTGCTCCAGTTGTATTGACAAAGTAGCCCAAACTAGCTAGTTTACAATCAGTCTGTTGCCTTTGATTTTGGTAACTTCCCTCTTCACATGGTATTTGTGCAGGAGAGGCAGGGTCCGGAACGTAGTTTCCGGGTTCTGCATCTAAGCAACCAAAGGCAGTTGTTGACCCTGAGTTGGAATTGAATGTGCCAGCCTCACAGGCAATTTGAGCGGTGGCGGCTTGTGTATCTACGTAATGACCAGGGGCGGCCATCATACAGCTGGACCAACCGCCATTTGGCTGATAGTAGCCTAAATCACAGGCTTGCTGTGATGCTGAGCCTGCGTTTTCTACGAAGAATCCAGGGGCGGCATCCATGCAATCATTTGAGGAAGTAGACCCTGTGGATGGGTTGTAAGTTCCGGCTAAACATGCTGTCTGAGAGGATGCGAAGTGAGAGTCGACGTAGTACCCTGGTTCTGCAGGGTTACATTGTGTCCCTCCTCTCTCTCCCTGATAGGAACCCATTGAACATCCAATTTGACCTGTGGCTCCTTCGCTTGGAACATGATAGCCAAAGTCCGCATCAATACAGCTAGACTGTCCTGGTGCTGGTTGGTAGCTTCCTGCTGAGCAAGGCAACTGTTCAGCAGAGCCAGAATCTGCTACGTAGCTTCCTGCATCAGCTGCAATGCAATCTGCGGAGGTTACTGAGCCAGAATTCGGATTGTAAGTTCCAGCAAAGCATGCTGTTTGCATTGAGGCTGCTTGTGAATCAACGTAATGTCCGGGATTTGCTGTATCACACCCTGTCGAACCTTGGGAACTCTGCCAGGTCCCCACAGAGCAAGGCAATTGCTCATCGGCTGCGGAATTGGGCACATAATACCCAGGAGAGGCAGCGTCGCAGGCAATTTGTCCTTGTATAGAAGAATAGCTACCGGGAAGGCATTCTTCTTGAACGACTGAGCCTTCCAAGCCGACGTAATGACCCATATCTGCTAGAGTACAATCTGATACATCATCGGCCAGGAAATTAGGGTTGTAGGAACCTGCAGCACACGGAGTTTGGGTGGTTGAAGCAGTCGTGTCCACATAGTAACCGGGTTCTGCTTGGAAACATTCGGTTTGTCCTGGCGATGGTTGGAAATTCCCTGGAAGGCATGGCTGTTGGTTGATTGAACCTGTTGAATTGGTATAGTAGCCAGCGGAAGTTGTGAGACAACTAGTTTGGCCACTAGATGGTTGATACTCACCAACTGAACAAGCGGTTTGAGATATTGCACCTACATCATCAACATAATAACCAGGTTCAGCATTTTGGCAGGACCATTGACCAGAAGATGGCTGATATGTCCCAAGCGAGCACTCAGTCTGATTGGTAGCACCTTGGGTTGGGACATAGTGACCTGGGGCAGCGTCAATGCATTCCCTTTGACCTGAGTTTGGTTGGTAGGTCCCTCCATTACAGATTGTCTGATTTGCTTGTCCGGTTACAGGTACGTAATAACCAGGGTTTGCAGCAAAGCAAGTGGACTGAGCAGAGGATGGTTGGTAGGTTCCAACTGTACATGCAGTCTGAGCGGTTGCTCCAGTCCCGTTGACGTAGTGACCTGGGCCTGCGGCTGTCTGCGATGTTGAGGCCGGATATGCTACGAAATAACCCGAAGACGCTATGATGCAGCCTGTCTGCCCTGAATTTGGTTGATAATATCCAGCAGCACAGGCATTTTGAGATGTTGCGCCCGAACCGTAAACATAGTGACCGGGTGAAGCTAGATTGCAAGATGTTGAGCCGGTTTGATCTTGCCAAGTTCCGGGAGAACACGGAGTAGAATCTATTGCAAACTCTGGATTAATTGACGTAGTAACCGAGCCAACCTGAAGGCCTGATGCGCTAGTTGACCTTAGGTCAATTACAAGATTGTAATCATCTGTATTGTTGAACCCCGAAACATAACTTACTCTGATGTAATACATCCCGCTAGAATTGTTTACAGAGGAGGTTGAAACTTCATCATAACTCATATTTGATGAGCTACTGGAATTTGATGAATCAATTACTTGGTAAGTTGAATTTAGCAACTCCAAATCATAATTTTGCCCGGCTGGTGATGTCAGGTTAGCAGTAAACCATGTTGTTCTGCTCAAATTGATAGAATACACATCTATGTTATCGGAACCACCTGTGATTGAAGCGGAATAATTAGCACTCATCGCCGACAATTGTAATGCCGTTGTGTTACTGTTTCCTGCGTCTCCTCCTGATTGATCTGCATAGAATCCAGCAGGTGCAGGTGAGCAAGAAGACTGGCCTATATTGGAGGTTGAGTAACCCGTCGGACATTGTGTCTGCGACAACGAAGCAGAGGAATCGACGTAATGGCCAGCGGATGCATCGAGACACGAGGCTTGACCAGTAAATGGCTGGAAAGTTCCCGGTTGGCATTCTGTTTGGATTAAACTGCTATCAGATGCGGAATAGCCTGGAGAGGCATCAACACAAGTCAATCGGCCGAACTGACCATCTGCGCAATCTGTCCATCTTGCGGGGTTTGTTGGATAATCGTCATCGGTATCCAGTGTACCGTCACCGTCGCTGTCTCCAGTTTGGTGTGTGTCGAATAAATTACGAATCCCATCACCATCAAAGTCCTGCTCAGTATACGCAACATGGGCCCCATCGGTGAATGTCAATTGGTGAGGATTGAGAAGTGAATTAGATGTATTATCAAATTCACCGGACTGAGCCCCCCAACATTGCAATGAATCATCTGATAACAGGGCGCAAGTAGAGTCTGAACCAGTTGCTGCTGCTAGTACGGTTAATCCTGAAGTTAGGTTCACATGTACAGTTGAATCTCCTTCTCCTGGAAATACGTTTTCTGCTGTACAATCGGAATTAATGGTCGATGAACACGTTCCGTCTCCTAATTGCCCATGGGTATTGACACCCCAACATTGCATGGAACCATTGTCTGTAACTGCACAAGTGTGGGAACCTATTCCATCCAGCATTATGGCTTCTGTATTGAGCCCTAAATCGATGAGATGAATATTTCCTGAAACTGCACCGTTGTCGGAGAATACGGTATACTTGTTACCCCAACAACCAACTGAACCATTTTCAAAAATCACACAAGACGATAAACCCGACGTCACCAATGAAACCGCTCTAAGACCTGTGGAATGATTGACCAAAACTGGGGCCAATGAGTTATTGGTAGTGCCATCTCCTAGTTGACCTCTTACATTGTAGCCCCAACACATTACATCGCCTAGATGAGTTATGGCACAGGTATGATGCTCACCGGCTGAGACCGCTACAGCATATACGCCAGAACCCAAATCGATATTTACTGGAGATACGCGATTATCAGTAGAATCATCTCCAATTTGACCGAGGTGATTCCTGCCCCAGCACCACAAACTAGAATCCATTAGAATTGCACAAGTGTGGTCTTTCCCTTCGTCTACAACAATCGGTTCTTGATTCAATGTAACATATCCTGAGGACTCAACCGTATTTCCAAGCCCAAGTTGTCCATAATTGTTTGAACCACTGCAAAACAGAGAATAATTGGATAGAATTGAACATCTTCCTGAGGTAGATATGAATGAGTTTTCACTGTAAACTGGACTGCCCTCAGACCATTCAACAGAAGTGCCATTTGCTAGTATAACCATTGGGCCATCGACACCGATATCCAAGATGGAATGAGAGAAAACGGACCCCGCCTCACTACCTCTTATGTTCAAAGTAGGACCGCTGGACTGGGTAAAGGAATTCTCACTTTGTTCCGCTAGAGTGGGTTCTGATTCCTCTCCACCTGATAGATATCCAAGCATTGGAATTCCAAGAAACAAAATGCAGATTCCTAGAGCAACGATTCTCTTCGTTTCCTCGTTCAACATGGATACTGCCGTGATTGCTGAGATTATCACTATTCCCTATGCCTGAACGGGTTGCATCATGCCTTTAGCACCTTCAGAGCCAGTCCGTAGGACTGGACTCCTGCATCCTGCAAGGCTGTTTTTACGTCGCTGAATGGATTTTCAGGAAATTTCCGCGACGCCTTTGCTCGATTGGAGACTATGCGCCATGCAGCCTTACTCCCAATACCAGGTATTGCCTCGAGTTGAGATTGACTTGCGGTGTTAATCGACAAGTTTGTTTCAACGCCACTTAGACTGCGCATCCCATGTCCGGTGACTATGATGTTGGATTCGGTTTCAAGTGGAACTTGATAGGGAGTTCCAACTAAAATTGGGTAAGCCCCAATTTGTCTTCCGAATGTTATACCTGCTCGACCATAAATTGAGGCATCTCTGTGAGTCTTATCCAAAATCTGTTCAGGCCTTCTAATCCGATCATCATGTGCCTCCCACCAGATTCCTTTGAGTTCAGTTCCAATTGGGAACATCTCCTCTAGTAGTGGCTTGTCAATTTCTTCCCTTATGCTGCGTTTGAAGGCCTGAAATGTATCCTCAGGAATCTCTTGAAAGCCTTGGCCTTCTACCTGTCTGATATTTATCCGCCGTAGCCACAATCCTTCTGAACGGAGAGAATCTAGTAGGTCACGATTCATTTGGTAAGATTCTCTCGTTTCTCCGTTGAGTCCGGCAATGAAATTGAGACCAGGAAGCAACTTTGGCAAACCTCTCTCACCTCTATCTCGACCAAATTGATTGATGTGGCGTATGGCGATTTTGAGTTGTTCTGAATCGCAATTCAGCCAATTTGTCTCGTGTACTCTAGGGTCTGCAGATTCGAGCCCAAAGGAAAGTACTGCGCCATCGGAGAGAGTCGAAATTAGTGATTTAGTGATCTCCGTTGCAGGTTCCAAATTTTCAGCAACAATAGACGGGTTTGCATTGTCAACATGGAGGATTTCTAATCTCTCATCTTCTCTTAATCCACTCAGCACTTTGGAGATTGGTTCTGGATTAGGAATGGGGTATTCTAGCTCCACCACACCGTCTGCCTTGTAGGTGTAAATGTCTGTAGCACCACCAATACGAACATGCCGAACTCCATTATCCAGAGCGGTTGTGATTTCGGCAATGACGTCATCCTCATCCCTCCAAATCGGGACTCCTTTCTTGGGTTCAATACAAAACTTGCAACCTCGCTTGAAACGAACGCAGCCTTGATACAATTCTACTTCGTAAGTCAATGGCCCCGAACGACCATCTTCAGTGAATAGATCTGGATGATTTATGACACATTTTCCAGACGCTCCTTTCTTTGCCCAATCGTCCCATTGTTCCGCAGTTCTACGTTTGTGAGACCAATCACCGCTCGCCAGATAGTAATCCAATGTGGCATCTGTATCTTGCACTGCGCAGAATAAATTTATTCGTAGTGGCATCCATCCGTCATATCTCCAATGACGGATAGCCCAGCCACCTGCTAGCACGGGTTGTTCACTTGGAAAGACCGCAAGAAAATCATCTAATTCTCTTCTTGATATAGGAGTCCCTCGAACATACTTCCCAGGAACTACAGCTCCGGCGAGGACAACAGCACCATCGAGCTCCGAAAGTTCTCGCTGAAGTTCTTGTCTTTCTGACGAATTAGCAAGTTTTTGTTTGTGGAAAAGTCTCCACTCATCAATAGTCATGTAGGTGTATGGAATTGACCTAGATTCTAGAACGCCACAGATATATCGGATATGAAAACCAAGATAGTTAGGAACACCAAATGCTGCTGGTTCATCCTCATATCCATCAAGGACCAACCATCCTTCCATTCAATCCCTCAGTCTGTCGGATTGCTTTTGGGTATTCACGACTTCGCCTTCGAACCATGATTGAAGCGATTAAATCGCATCACCGACGGTTGCGACGACCTCGGCCACGAGAGCCTCGGCCTCCGCCATCATTAGATTCCTGTACGCTGATTTTTCTGCCATGAATTTCACTTCCGTCTAATTCCTTAATCGCCTTCTCCCCGGCTTTGCGGCTGGCATACTTGACGAAAGCAAAACCGCGAGATTTACCTGTATCTCGATCTTTGGCAATACTGCATTCTGTAACATCCCCATGAGCCGAGAAGATATTTCTCAACTCATCTTCGCTAGCGTCGAAAGACAAGCGAGCAATGAAGAGTTTGATTCCAGCGAGTTCAGCTGCTTCCGAACGTGCTTTGGTCAATACTTCGCGTTCAGCAGCAAGTTCTTCCTTTGTGGCCTTACCATCTTTCACTTTGTCCATGCAGTCCTTGCAACGGATAGGCTTCCCAGCAGTTGGTTCGAATGGAACGGTTGTATCTACGCCACAAAGTGTACACTTACACTCGTGCTGAACTCGTTGTCTTCCAGCCCCACCGCCGCCTTTTCCTGTAATTGCAGAGCGCATCCGCATTGCAGCTTGAGGAGCTTGATGGCTTGGACCACGTCGATGGTCGGCCATCGGCGAAAGATATGGGCGAGCACCTTCGTGACCTAGATTACCTTCAGCTTCTGGAGACCATCTCTCTCCTGCCCTGTTTAAATCCTGAATATCTTCACCAAGAGCATGACCGTGCCCAAATCCGTTGGATAAGGCTCGATAACCGGAATAATCACACCGATTACAGTCTACATTGAAGTCTTGCTTGTCATCAGATGTAACCAATTCATTCCCACATGCAGGGCAAATAGCCCACAGGACTCCCAATTCTGGTGAACCTCGTGTACTAGCCTTCAGATTTGGCTCAAGTTGGGTGATTCGGGCACGGATTAGGTCCCGTGACCTCATAGCGTCGCCTGGTGAAGGGAGAAATCTGTCAACGATTTCAGTCACGAAAATATCAGCAAACAGATTCTCGGCAGAAAGATCTCGATGTCCACCATCCTTTTCGATATGCAGAATGCGAATCATTGCAACCTTTGGCATAAGTTTTGTAACTTCTGCAATTACATCATCGCCTATCTGTGGAGAATTTGTCTCGGGACGGTTAGCGTTTACTGAGATTGTATCGCCATCGGAAATAACTGTCCCGCTGACTAGGGCTATTGCACCTGATTCAGTCTCAGAGAGGCCGGAACCTAGGCTAGCACCAGCTGGCACTTCGACTTGGTTTCCTGGTGTGACAAAGTCACCAGTACTAGCACTCATCGAGGGCGCCCACCAGCCAGCCCCCTATGAACGGTCCGGCCGTGCGTAGCACGATAAACTCGAGAAATTAGGGGTGCTCCGGTGGTGATAAACGCCAGAATCCTGCTCTAGTCTTCCCTTGACGGCTGTAGTGGTGAGAATAGGCGGCGGGTAATGCGAAATCTGTTTCCCAGTATTTTTCGGCTTTCCATCCGACCGATTCGAATATTGCTTCAATATGCGTTGCTTCAGCACTATGAATCAGATGAGAAACCACATTTGAACGAATTATTGCTTCTAGAAAAGGTCGATCTGATTTTGCTTTTTGAGTGCCCCAAGGAGGATTGGAAATAATCAAGTCTGCACCAGTCACATCAAGAGAATCATCGACTGTTTTACAGATTATTTCCACTGAATCCGAAACACCTGCTTGCTCAATCGACTGAAATGCCACTGAGCAGGCTTCTTCGTCCGCCTCCACCAAAACTACCTGAGACACACCCATCAGTGCTGCCCCCACGCCTAAAACTCCGTTTCCCGCACCTAAATCAACAATGGATGAGTCCTCAGAGATATCTCCGAATGCAATAATTTGTGCTAGCCAAGAGGCGGCAATATCGCCAGGGGTTGAATATTGTTCCAATTCTATATTCCTGCAAGGATGTGGGGGTAGAGAGGAAAGTAGCATTGCAAGTTGGCGCTGGCGCACGGTGTGGGTAGGTAGTCACTCTATTGGGATGTACGGTCAAATCTCTTGTGCAAGTATGGTATTATTGTCATGCAAGAGCCCGTCGGCTAGTAACTGTTCTGCAAGTAATACAGAATATCCTGCAGCACCTCGTATCGTATTGTCTGCCATTAAAGAAAATCTCAAACTTGTGCCTTCTATTTCCACCTCTCCCACGGCTACTGCCATACCTGCTTTTAGGTCAAGGGCGGGGTTTTCTATTTCTTCAAAACCAACCCATCTATGACTTTCGTCAAGCTCTCCATCAACGAATACTATTGGCTTCTTTGCTGCAGAAGGAAGGTTGAGCTCTTGGCTTCTAGAATGTAATTCGCGCCATGCCCGAACGACTTGATGAGCGCTAACCGAATCATGGAACTCGACTTCAATCCGCGCATAATGACCGTGATCGCGGACTACCCTTTCACATGAGGCTTCGATTTTGAAATCACTAGAAAGTATCTTTTCTAATTCAGTAATAATCGATTCAGCCTCTCCTGGAATTTCGGGTGAGATATTATGGCCTGCTCGACCTTTGGCCAGAAGTAATCTTCCACCTCCTGAAAGGGCTTGCTGGGTGGCTATTCTAACAGATTTAACCCTAGCAATTTCTATCAATGGTGAAAGGGTAATCGCAATAGGTAAAACCATACAATTAGAACATGAGATTAGGCGCCCTTCAGAACTTCCAGATTGTTTCTGAAGAAGATTTAGATCTTGGATATTGACTTCCGGAACGATTAGCGGCACATCCGGTTGTAAGCGATGAATTTGTGCATGAGAAACTACTAGAAAACCTGCTGCGGATAAATTTCTTTCCACTCTTTCAGCTGGTTCATCAGGTAGTGCTGAGAAAATAATTCTAACACCCAAACTATGGAATTGCTCGATCAAATAGGGAATATTTTCCAAGCCTCCAATTATTATGTCAGTTGGAGGCGGTCTTTCCTCATCTAAACTCCAACGACATTCGTCATAAGGAGTTCCGGCGGTTTCCGGTGAGCCGACTACTGCTACGGGCTCCAGCCAAGGGTGAAACTGCAGCCGCTGGAAGAAGCGTTGAGCAACAAGTCCAGTGGCTCCGAGAATGGCACACCTGACTCTTCCATAGGCGTCCATCAAAGTG
>VMBT01002099.1_pt1 | contig 10125 bp, 6 predicted proteins | sample 4404301 | NCBI WGS metagenome assembly VMBT01 (sample SAMN12238535, study PRJNA552566) | marine metagenome | isolation source: Coastal seawater | place: USA: coastal Georgia, Sapelo Island | collected 2008-08/2009-08
CCAATGTTCCATAATATCAATTTCTCCACATGCAGGCCACCCAACTTGATAAAAGTTTGATCCAAGTAACCAAAGTGCTGGCCATGTGCCAACTCCTGTAGGTAATTTGGCTCTTATGTCAACTCTTCCATATTGGAATTCAAATTTATCCCTTGATACAATTCTTGCAGAGGTATATTCGTATCCAGCCATATCCTCTCTTTTGGCAGTAATCTTTAAAACTCCGTCTTCAACCCTAGAATTATTTAAGCTACTTGTGTAATATTGCGACTCACCATTGCCCCATCCCCAATCTCCATTACCGATTTCATGAGTCCATGTATTGGAATCTACAGCACCACTATAATTAAATTCTTCTGACCAGGTTGCCTCAGGTGCTTCACCCTCTACATATAAATCAAAAGTTTTAAAAGTACTCGTATAATGACCTGTAGAAGAGTATGCGTACACATATACAGTATGAGAGTTTATCCCTTCATTTGTGTATGAATATTGAGTTTGACCATTAGCTGATTCTTCAGTAATCCCGCCGCCAAATCTAAATTCGTAATTTATAGCGTCAGTAGCTGATGCACTGCAAATGATTGTTCCTGATCCATCTCCGTTAGGGTTTGAATCAGATTGTCCAACAATACTAATTTCTAAACTTAAATTAGATGGAACGATTGCTACTGGGTTATTATCTGAATCATTATCAGAGTTAGCAGGTCCATCAGAAGAACAAGCAATTACAAGAAATAAAGATAAAATTGTGATTTTAAGATTATTATTCATTTTTAAGTTTAAAGATTGACAAAGATAAAAAATAAGAGAGAAGTTTATTAAACTTCTCTCTTATAAATTTGAATAGTAAATGATTTTATTCTTGGTTGGTTAGTTTAGTGTACCAAGCGTTATTATCAAAGCCAATAGTTTTCAATGAAATCTCATTTGAAGTCCAATTGGTTATTCTAAATGTGTGATCTCCTCCAACATAGAATCCGGCAAAACCATTTCCAGTTAGATTTAGCACTAAGTATCCATCTTGCTCAGAAATACTCCAGCCAGATGTAAAATTATCCGTCGCGTAATAAAAATACTCACCCGCATCAATTTGATCTTGTGGTCGGTCTTGTGGGCCTGAAAAATCGTTCTCTAGAGGAACATCTTTACCCAAAATACTTCCTTGAGTTTGATATTCCATACTTCCGTCAGAAGAAAAAACCATTCTATCATCATACATTCCAGTATCAGCTTTGTCAAACGGTCCAGCACTATACCAAACGGGAATATCATCTCCAACAAGTGTGTGGTTAGAGTCTGCAGCGTGAACACCTAAATGTGCAGCCGATTCAGCCATAACTCTCCAACTTCCAGTTGTTAATGCTGCAACTAATTCTGCAGGCGGCTCAAATGTGTAAAGAACTTCAACAGATGTAGCTCCATTAGACATAACACCAGCTGTTCCAGAAGCAACAACTTCTATTGTGTAAACGTGAACTCCTGTAGTTGTAAATCTAGTTGTAAAAACACCACTAGGAACCATTGTTTCTACACCATTTTGAATGAATTTATATGTAATGGCATCAGCTGCAGTAGCTGTAAAAGTCACATATCCACTTCCATCCCCATAAGGATTATCTGCGTCAGCTCCTTGAAGTGATGCAGAAATAGTTAAACCTGTAGGGCTTAAAATATCTCCAAATTCATAATCTTCTTGTTCACACGAAGAAAAAACAAACAGAGATAAAACAATTAGTAAAAAATTTATTCTTTTCATAGTTTAATTTATTAGTCAATTAATTGAATTTCATCGAACATATATGTGCTTCCAGTACCTGGGTTACCAAAGTCATAGAATACAATAAACGTTATATATTCAAGATCAGGAGCTTCAGAAAAATCATAAATCAATGTTTCCCATTGATTCGCAACTGTAGTTGTAACATCAACTTCATGTGTAAGACCTGCTACATTACCAGCACTTGTTTCTAGTTTAACTTTTACAACTCTCCCAACTTCAGGTGAGTAAGATTTTAAATGTATTTGACTTGCTCCGTTAAAATCAATAACATCAACTGCAAATCCAGATCCAGCCCAAACTTCAGCTCCTTCTCCTTTTACAAATTGATAAACATTAGCTGTTGTATTTTCACCAGATGGATCAGGGTTAGATGCAATATCTTGTCCACCATTACCTCCAAAACTAAAACTACCAGGGGCTTCACCTTCAAAATTTTCAATGCTTTGAACATATTCTCCAATTCCAACCTCAAGATCGTCAAAGTAATAAGTTTCGCCTGCACCACTATTACCGAAATCATAAAAAACAATTACGGTAATATAGTCTAAATCAGGTGCTCCTGAAAAATCATATGTAAGGGTTTCCCATTGATTAGCAACAGTAGTTACCATATCAAATTCATGTGTTAAACCTGCAACATTACCAGCACTTGTTTCAAGTTTGATTTTAACAGTTTTTCCGGCTGCAGGAGCATAAGATTTAATTCTTAGAACATTTGTTCCGTTAAAATTAATATGTCCTCCACCAACTCCAAAACCAGAACCAGCCCAAACTTCAGCACCACTATCCTTTGTAAATTGAAATACATTTGTTGAACTATTTATTCCCGTATTGTCAGGGTTTATTCCTAGCTGTTGAGCTGAATTTCCGCCAAAACTGAAACTTCCTGGAGCTTCACCTTCAAAATCTTCAACTGTTGAAAAACCGTCAAAAACTGGTGGATCAGTTATAATAACTTCTTCTGAATATTGAGTTGTTGCTGAACCACCACTTAGAGCTGTAACGGTTACGTTGTATGTGCCAGGTCCCTCGTACGAATGTGAAAGTTGTTCACCGATTTGCATTGGAGTGGCATCATTTCCAGCTTCATCACCAAATAATACTTCAAAAGAAGCAGCATAGTCAGCTGTAGCTGATACAAGTATGTTGTACGAACCTGAAGAACTTACAATATCAACAATCAAGTTCTCGGGAGCGATAAAAGATACCACAACAGTTACAGTTCCTTGAGCTGTTGAACCATCAAGAGCTGTTCCAGTTATTATAGCCTCATATGTTCCTTCTGCGTAAAAATGCTCTGTGCTATTACCAGGATTAATTAACCCTGAAATATCCGAGCCATCACCATAATCAACATGAAAAGAAACTACTCCTTCTCCAGTTGGTGTTAGCGTAACCAGGCCTGTATTATCTTGTGTAATACTAACCATAGCTGAAATATTTGCTGGTTCAGAAATGGAATCAACAAAGTCAGCATTACTTTCATTTTCATCAACACAGCTAAAAATAAAAGCGGTTAATAAAAATAGTCCTATAAAATTTCTTAAAATTCTCATATTTATTGTTGTTAGTTTAATATCCTGCGTTTTGTGTTAATCCAGAAATGTCAACTTCTTGCTGTGGAATTGGAAATACTTCATGTTTTCCTTCGACAAATCCAGCTATTAATGATGAAGCTCTTCCTGTTCTAACTAGGTCAAAAAATCTGTGACCTTCAAGAGAAAGTTCAAACTTTCTTTCTTCCCAAATTGCCTCTGTAAGCGCAGTACCAGAAGCAGAAATATCATGATTCTCATCTCCAAATGCTCTTCTTCTAACTTGATTCAAAAATTCCTGAGCAAGCCCGTCATCAATTCCTCCACGATTATATGCTTCAGCAGCCATCAATAATACGTCGGAGTATCTTATAATTCTAAAATTTGAGAGATAATTTAATTCAGTTTGACCTCCAGATTCTCCTGCTCTTGGAATATATTTATTATTAAAATATCCTGTGTGATCATAACCTTGGGTATAAGTTGCATTATTTGCAGTTGCAAAAGCTTCGATATCTAAAACTGTTGCATCTCTTCTTGAATCACCTTCCTCGAAAGAATTATAAAATTCTTCAGTAGGAACATTAAAACTCCATCCTTGTGCGTACTCAGGTCCACTCCATCCTCTTGGGCCATTCATAATTATAGCATAATTTCCTTCACTACAATGTGCACAACCCCAATCATACCAGTTTGACTGGTTAGAATATTGGATTTCAAATACAGATTCTGGACCATTCTCTCCAAATCTTAAAAATTGACTTCCGTAATCAGAAACTAATGAATAGACACCAATTACATTATCAAGCGCAGATGCAGCTTCACTAAATTTATCTTGATATAGTAATACTTTTCCAAGTAACGCATATGCAGTATATTTATTAACTCTACCAACCTGAGATTGTGAGTCAGGTAATGATGCAATTGCGTTTTGTAAATCTAATTCTATCTGTGCATATACTTCTTCTTTTGGAGTTCTGGTAAGTGTACCTGCTTCTCCTGCAGTAAGTCTAGCTTCGGTGAATAGCGGAACATCACCGAAGAACTTGACTAATTCAAAATAATAATATGCTCTAAGAAAATAAACCTCACCATACATAGCTTCTTTTCCGTCAAAATCTATATTAGCTTTATTTTCTTCCATATAATTAGCTCTATTAACCCCTTCATATAAGAATTGCCATATCTGTCTAAGTACATTATTTTCAGGGTAATGGGTCATATCATCAACTTGTTGAATCCCAATATAATCAGTGGCACTTTCACCACCACACAATGAAATTTCAGATGCAATTGCACCAAGCTGAATATTGAAAAATAACCATTGAAGAACATCATAGGTTCCAACTAAAGCAGCATCATAATCAGCTTCTTGTTGAAAATAAATTTCAGATGTGATTTGATAACCTTCAATAGCTTCATAATCTACGTGATCAGTACATCTATTTAAAACTGAAGTAACTAAAATCAGTAATAATATTGTTTTAAAATTTTTCATAATATTTTAAATTAAAATTTAATATTTACTCCCATTGACCAAATTCTTGGTTGTGGGTAAGTTCCGTAATCGATTCCAGTGTTAAGAACTCCACCAACTGATATTTCTGGATCATAACCAGAATAATCAGTTAATGTAAGAGCATTTTTGACCTGAACATACGCTCTAACTTCATCAAACCCCCATATGTCAGTAAGTGACTTTGGAAATTGATAGCCTAATTGTATATTTTTAATTCTTAAATAACTACCATCTTCAATATATCTGTCAGATGCTCTGCTGTTATTATTTGAATCAACAAATGTCACTCTTGGCTCTTCAAAACTTGTTCCTGGACCTGTCCATCTTGCTAAAGTAGATGCAAATCTATTAGTGTAATTTAGATTTCTCTCGTAAGCTCTGTATATATCATTTCCAACAGAAGCATATGTAAAGACACTTAAATCAAAAGCTTTATAATCTAAATTTAAATTCCAACCAATCGTAAAATCCGGGAAAGGATCACCAATCTGTGTTCTATCAGAATCATTAACAATTCCATCTCCGTTAACATCTACAAACCTTATGTCACCAGGAACAGCACCATTTTGAGTTGCATGATTGTTTACTTCTTCTTGAGTCTGGAAAATTCCGTCAGTTACATATCCAAAGAAATATCCTGGAGAATATCCCTCTTCAAATCTAACAATGTTTCTGTATGGAATACCATAACCAGCTCCCCATATATATTTATCTCCATTATTAATAGATATAACCTCATTTTCAGCGGTTGTGAAATTTAAATCAGATGAAATAGATAAATCACCTACTGAAGTATTTAACGAAATTGAAGCATCAATTCCAGTGCTTTCAGTACTTCCGATATTTGTAGTTGGATATGAAGGAACACCTAGATATAATGAAAGGTTAGGACTAAATAATAAATCATCAACTGTTTTCTTAAAATAGTCAACAGATAAAGATACTTTATCATTAAATATTCTTGTATCAATACCTACATTCATTTGAACTTGGTTTTCCCATGAAACATCATCATTAGGTATTGATCCTAATGAAGAACCCGGTGTGATTGTACCATTAAATACATAACTTGGGAATGTTGAAATCAATGAAAATTGAGGGCTTATATTATCATTTCCTAAAGTACCATAACTCGCTCTAAATTTTAAATAATCTAAGACAGGAACATCATCAAAAAAGTCTTCCTTTGATACAACCCAACCAACAGAAGCTGAAGGGAAAAATCCAAATTTATTATTCTTTCCGAAAGATGTACTACCATCTACTCTACCCGTAAAAGACGCATAGTATTTTTCATCAAAATCATATAAGACTCTACCAAAGTAAGATAGATTTCTGTTTACATACTGCCATGATCCTGATGTTTGCTGTGTAGCATTTCCAGTAGCAGCACTTACATCAGCGTAATCCCATGAGTTAAAAGGAACATCTTCATTAGTTGCAGAAATGTTACTTCCTTTACCTTCTCCGATTGAGAAACCAGCTACTGTTTGAAAATTATGATTTTCGTTAATCGTAAAGTCATAGTTTCCATATAATTCATAAGTATAATTGAAATAGTTAGTATAATTTTCTGTCACTCTATTATGAGTAGAAGTTATATTACCTTCACTATCAACAGAAACTATAGGAGTTAAATCAGGATTAGCATTTGTTTGATTATGTCCTGCACCATAAAACTGAAAAGGAATAAAAGCTTTACCAACCACATCAACATATGTATAACCAAATCTAGATGTAATATTAAAGTTTTCCATTAATTCGTGTTGTAGCTCTATCTTTCCTTGAATTTTATTAACCTGATTTTCATTATAAGTATTTTCTATCTGAGCAAGAGGGTTGATAATTTCCTGTGTGATCGTTTCGCTAATTCCAAATGAACCATTCTCATAAGGATTCACAGTTGGGTCAAAATTCAAAGCATTTGACAATACACTTGTTATACCATTCTCTGATAAACTTTTTCCTTTAATGTTCGAATAATTAGTGTTAACCAAAAGTTTAGTTCTATCGGTTAAATCCGTATTAATATTTGTTGTGAAATTTGTTCTATTAAAGAAAGATTTCTCTCCTCCACCAACAACACCATCTTGACCTGTATATCCAGCAGAAACATAATATGATGTTTTTTCGCTACCACCTGATGCTGTAATTGAATGATTTACAATTGGTGCATCCACTAAAACTTCATCTTGCCAATTAGTACCAACTCCAAATTGTGAAATATTTGGAAAAACAATACCTTCTCCAGCGTTTACACTAGCTTCATTTAAAATAGCCGCATATTCACTTGCATTAAGAACATCAATAGTTCTTACAACCTCTTGTGTACCCATTGAAGTGCTAAATGTAAATGAAGTATCAGTATTTCTTTCGCCAGATTTTGTCGTGATTACAATAACTCCACTACCCCCTTTAACACCATATATTGAAGCTAAGGCTGCATCCTTTAAAACATTTACAGATTTTACATCATTTGGGTTTAAGGAATTTAGATCGTCAATTGAAGCAGAAATACCATCAATGACTACTAATGGATCATTTCCAGCATATGATGTAATACCTCTAATTAGCACGGTTGGTTTTGATCCTGGAGAACCACTAGAAATAATATTTATTCCCGAAGCCTGACCTTGTAAAGCGTCTTCTACCCTAACAGGTGATGAAGCTTCAATAGCATCAGCATTAACTGTAGAAACAGCACCAGAAATATCACTTAATTTTTGTGATCCATATCCGATTACAATTACCTCATCTAATTCACTTAGATCCTTATCCATCGAAACTGAAATATTATCAGAAATAACATCAGTTGACGAAATTTTTAAGTTCAAAGTCTTATAGCCGACATAGCTAAAAACTAAAGTTGAACCAGATTCAAAATTTGATATGGTGAAATTACCATCAAAATCAGAAACTGCTCCTTGATTTTGTCCTTGAACAACGATGTTAACACCTACTAGAGGTTCACCATCTTCAGAATCAGTTACAGATCCCGAAATGCTCTGCGCTTGTATACCTGTACAAACAGCAATAAAAGCAATAATAAAGTTTAATATTGGTTTTCTCATGTTTAGATTAATTTATTAGAGGCTGAATTTAATGATTTATGATACTTTTATTTTGATAAAAATCAAAAAAAAGGCTTTGATTATTGAATTTTTATAAAAAACCCATAATAATTATTAAAAATTCAATAAAAAAAACGTTTTCGTAAAAATTCAATAATTCAACAATACTATTTAACGAAAACGTTTGCGAAAAGATAAAATAAAAAAGCCTCCCAAAAAGGAAAGCTTTCATTAGTTATAAAACCTCTTGTAAATTAATACAAGTTCAACACAACGCAAAGATAGCTATTTTTTTAATATACCAACATCATATAGTTGTTTTGCAGAATTTACAATTTCAGAATCTACACTCTTCGGATACCAGCCAAGAATATTATTTGCATTGTTTGTGTATAATGTTTCTACAGATCCTAATCTACTTGCAATTAGTCTTAATGACGGAATAAATAGGGCAGTAAATTTTAATAAAAAATTAGGAATTGAAAATCTCGGTACTTTTTCAAATCCAGCTTGATATAGAATACCGCACAAGTCTTTTAATTTGATTGTTTTTTCAGAAAGTAAAAATCTATTTCCATTGGAGCTCTTGTTTTCCATTGCCATAATATGTGCTTCTGCCACATCTTGAACGCCAACCACACTAATGCTTAAGTCAGGAATAAAAGGCAAACTAAATATTTTTTTTATGGTTACTCTATTGGACATACTCAACACTCCAGTCAAAGATGGCCCCAAAACTAAAACAGGGTTAATAGCACAAGCATCTAAATTTGCTTTTTTGGAAATCTCCCACATTTTCTTTTCAGCTTTTGTCTTACTAATTTCATAAGGCATTATTTTCTTATTGGATAAATCTGTCCAGTCATTATCATTATGCTCATTATTATGTTTTTTTCTTCCATAAATTGCAGCATAAGAGGAAGTTTGAACAAATTTTTTAGCTCCATTCTTGATAGCAGCATTAATACATCTTTCCATTCCTTCAACTGCGGGTTTTACAAGAATATCTTCATCTACTTTTCCAGGTATAACTGGTGAGGCCATATGTAAAACAAATTCACAATCTTTTAAGGCATCATCCCATCCTTTATCATCTAATAGATCTAAAATTTTAAAATCAAGATTATCAATACTAACTCCGTTTTTAACTAAAGAATTTTTTACCAAATCAATCTTACTTGACTCCCTTACTGAGGTAACAACATAGTACCCTTTTTTGAGTAAAATTTTAATACAATACATTGCAATATATCCAGAACCTCCACTAACAAATACCTTTTTCATAATTTAAAATCAAACATCTAATGTATAAATTTTTTGGTATAGTATTTGGAAATTCTTCATTGTGCGATATTTAATTTTAATTTTAATCTTTATTTATTCTTGTGAACAAGATGTCATTGACGAAGTGATATATCTACCGCAAACATTTGATATGTTATCCTTAGGCGATAGTTATACAATAGGTCAAGGTGTTTGCGATGAATGTAGTTATCCAAGACAATTAGTTGATTCTCTTTCAACCCTACATCCTGATGATAATTTTAATCTTGATGTTATAGCTCAGACTGGGTGGACTACTGATGCACTAATAAATAATATCGACGTTTCAGCTATAGAAAAAAAGGATATCATAACTCTTCTTATAGGGGTAAATAATCAATATTGGAATTTACCATTTTATCAATACGAAGCTCAATTCGAAGAATTAATAAATACCTCAATAAATTTAACTAAATCTCAATCTGCAAGTGATGTTGTTGTAATTTCTATTCCTGATTGGGCATACACTCCAACAGGGCAAACATTTAACCCACAATATATTTCAAAACAAATTGATGTATATAATGAGTTTGCAGAAAATTTCTGCTCAGAAAATGATATAAGCTATATACATATAACTGATATTACTAGATTAGGAATCAAGCAACCTGAATTAGTCTCGTCTGATGGTTTACATCCCTCAGAAATTGCCTATAAATTATTTGTTGAAAGAATACTGCCAATTATTGAAGAAAAAATTTATTAAAATTAAAAAACCACCTATAAGTTGTTCAGAATTATTTTGACTTTCAAAAAAATTTCTTCCAATACCATAACATAAAAAAGCACCTATAAATAGTAATCCAATTATTCTGTCTTTATGAATTTTTTTAGTATTCAATTTTCATTAATTAATTTTTTAAAGAGTAACTACATGACCTCATTCCCTCTTTG
>VMBT01002101.1_pt1 | contig 10121 bp, 9 predicted proteins | sample 4404301 | NCBI WGS metagenome assembly VMBT01 (sample SAMN12238535, study PRJNA552566) | marine metagenome | isolation source: Coastal seawater | place: USA: coastal Georgia, Sapelo Island | collected 2008-08/2009-08
GAATACCGGCCTGTCACGCCGGGGGTCGCGGGTTCGAGTCCCGTCCACTCCGCCATTCTTAGGCGAATACGTTATTCGCCTTTTTTTAATGAGAACCAAAGCCTATAAAAAGGGTCTTTTATAAAAGTTAGTTAAGTTTTTATTATGCTTGAAAAAATAAGAAATTCTAAAGATTCTAAATTAGCCAAGGTTATCCTTGTCATTATCATTATCCCTTTTGCACTTTTTGGTATTGATTCATACCTAAGTTCAATCACCACCAATAATTATGTGGCAAAAGTAAATGGCCAAGAACTCTCCCTTCAGCAGTATCAAAGAACAGAAGATATCATTCGCCAACAAATGACTGATGCCAATACCGATCCGTCTCTCTTTGAGAGTAATCAGTTTAGACAGGCGGTTGTTGATAATATGGTCTCAACCGAGTTAATAAGCCAAGCCATTAATGATTATGGCTTTAGTATCAGTGACGAGCAATTAAGGGATTACATTGTTGGCATGCCAGACTTTCAGGTGAATGGTAAGTTCTCTCAAGATAGATACGATGAGATTGTGCGCTACAACAATATCTCTCCCAAGCAGCTCGAAGAAAAAATTCGTAATGACTTAGCAGGTCAACAAATAAGAGATTCTCTTAATAATTTAATTTACACACCAGATGAAGTTATTCAGCCATTAGTGAATTTAGCTTACCAAAAAAGGGATATTAGTCTCTACGAAATTTACCTTGATGATTACAAGGATAAGATTAAACCCACTGATGATCAAATGAAAAAATTTTATGAGGATAACAAAACCTCTTTTACAAGACCTGATCAGGTAAAAATAGAATTCATTATTTATTCAGTAGCAGGTCTTGTACCAAAGACTGTGATTACTGATGAAGAAGTCAAAGAGTTTTATGCTGCCAATAAAGATTCATTTCAATCAAATCAAGAGCGTAAAGCTAAGCATATCCTCTTTGCGTTTAAATCGGACATGTCAGAATCTGATAAAGCAAATCTTAAACAACAGGCTCAAAAAACATTACAGGCAGTCAAAAAAGATCCTAAAACGTTTGAAGCTAAGGCAAAAGAATTATCACAAGACCCTGAGTCAGCTAAGAGAGGTGGGGACCTTGGTTTTTTTGCTCGCGGCGTCATGGTCAAACCATTTGAGGATACTGTGTTTAACATGAATAAAGGAGACATCTCAGATATCGTCGAAACAGACTTTGGGTATCACATCATCATGCTGTCTGATATCCGTGGTGAAGAGGTAACTTTTGATTCATTAAAAGCTCAGATTAAAGGGCAAATGCTCTATGGTAAAGCTTTAGAAACGTATGCATCCAATGTAGATAGTTTTAGTAATGATGTGTATGAAAACTCTGATAACTTATCTTTTGCTGCCAAGAAATATGATTTAGAAATTCAGACCAGTGAATGGTTGTCTATTGATGATGCCAAAAGATTTTTTAATAACGATGCCTTTGCGAAATCAATTTTTAGCCCAGAGTCATTAGAATCTAAGCGAAATATCCCTGCGCTTGAGGTTTCAACTAACAATCTAGTTTCAGCGCGTGTGATTGAGTTCAGAGCCTCCGACCAAGAACCTTTTGCTGATGTTAAGAATAAAATTAATGATTTTTTAATAAACCGTGACAGCCAAGAATTAATTATTAAGGATGGAAATCAATTGGTTGAAGATCTAAAAGCGGGCACTAAAAAAGTAAAGTGGCTTGATAACTTAACCATTGACAGAATCGACAAGCAAGGATTATCAGACAACTTGGTTAATAAAATCTTTCAAATCAGCGCCGATTCATCGCCTTCCTATGCAGGTTTGTATGACCTCAAAGGAGAGTACTACGTTATCAGATTAAATAAAGTCATTAATGATAAAGTTGATGATGAATTATCAGTGGATTTGTATCGCGAGGAATACGAAAAAGCTCTGAAAGCATCTGTGCAAGCAGCCTATATTGATGATCTAAAATCCTCTGCCGATATTGAAATTAATCAAATGTTATTCAATTAATCGATTGATCCTGCGGCAGTAATATTCATTCCGCCATCAACATACATAATTTCACCAGTAATACCTGAAGCTAAATCACTGCATAAAAAGGCAGAAGCATTACCAACCTCTTCAATCGTCACATTTCTTTTTAAGGCAGCATGTTTTTCATTAAAGGTATACATCTTATCAAAGTTAGCAATACCTGACGCCGCAAGTGTTTTGATTGGACCGGCTGATACAGCATTTACTCGGAGACCTTTGGGCCCTAGGCTATGCGACATGTATCTTACATTTGCCTCTAAACTCGCCTTAGCTAAACCCATCACATTGTAATTGGGCATGGTACGTTCTGCACCCAAATAACTAACGGTAAGCAAAGCACCATTCTCGTTTAGGTAAGGCAATGCTGCCTTGGCAAGCGCTGTAAAACTATAAGAGCTTATGTCATGTGCAATTTTAAAGTGTTCTCGACTTGTATTTTCAACAAAGTCACCATCAAGCGCATCTTTAGGCACAAAAGCAATGGAATGAACAAGAATATCAAATTTTGGCCAATGATTAGCTAAGTGCTTAAAAACATCATTGATCTGATTATCATCTGCGACATCACAGGGAAGCACAATTTTTGAGTCAAAGTCTGATGCAAGCTTTTCAACGCGACCTTGATGTTTTTCCATTTGGAAGGTGAAGGCTAATTCAGCTCCCTGATTCTTCATTGATTGTGCAATACCGTAGGCAATTGAACGATCGCTTAAAAGTCCTAGAATAAGAACCTTTTTATTTTCAAGAAATCCCATGATAACTCTTTCTTATTTATTTTTATTTTTAGGATCCAAGATGTCTCTTAATCCCTCCCCAAGCAAATTATAACCTAATACGGTAAATAAAATGGCAAGGCCAGGAAAAAGAGAGAGCCACCAGGCAAACTGTATATACTCTTTGCCATCAGTTAAAATATTTCCCCATGAAGCCGTAGGAGCTTGAACCCCTAGGCCTAAAAAGCTTAATCCAGATTCAACTAATACCGCACTGGCAATGCCTAAAACTGAACTTACAATAACCGGGGTTAAGCTGTTAGGTAATAGATGGTGAAAAATAATTTTAAAGTCTGAAGCACCCATGGTTTCTGCTGCTAAAACAAATTCTCTTTGTCTTAAGCTGAAAAATTCTGCCCTTACTAATCGCGTGACACCCATCCATGAGGTTAATCCAATGACAATCATAATGTTCCATATGGAGGGTGTTAAAAATGCGATTACAGCTAAAATAAGAAAGAAAGTTGGAATGGATAGCATGATATCAACGAGCCTCATAATTAAAGAGTCTACCCAGCCACGATAAAACCCTGCAACAGAGCCTAAAATAATGCCTATTAAGGTTGCTATTCCCACAGCGACAAATCCTACTAAAAGTGAAATTCTTGCACCATAGAGCATTCTTGAAAAAACATCACGACCGAGCCCATCAGTGCCCATAAGATGAGCAGGTGAGGGTTCAACCAAGATAGATTGAATATCAATATAATTTGGATCATAGGGAGCGAGTATGGGTGCAAAGAGCGCTAAAAAAAAGATTAATAAGATAATAATTAGGCCCGATAGAGCTAAAGGGTTTTTTAGGATTGCATTCATTGAATTAATCCTTTTCTCACCCTCGGATCTGCCCATGCGTAGCCTAGATCAGCTAAAAGATTACCAATAAGGGTCAAAAAAGAACCAATGGTAAGGATGCCCATGATGACGGGGAAATCTCTCATAAGCACGGCATCGTAAAATAGTTTTCCCATACCAGGGATTGCAAATATAGATTCTGCGATGACAGAACCCCCAATAAGCCCAGGAATGGATAAGCCAACAATGGTAATGAGGGGTAAGATGGCATTTTTCAATGCATGAACAAAGACCACTCTTTTTTCATTGATACCTTTGGCCCTCGCGGTGGTAATAAAATCTTGGTTTAATACCTCAAGCATTCCATTTCTAACATAAAGTGAAATTCCAGCAAGGCCGCTTAGGGAGGAGATAAATACAGGCAGCGCTAGATGCTTTAGAAGATCTAAAAATTGTGCCGTAGCACTTAAATTTAGATAGCCTGGGCTATGAAGCCCTGAAATAGGAAGCCATTGGTTAACAACCCCCGTCCAATACATTAAAAGCAGAGCGAGCCAGAATCCTGGAATGGCAAAACCAATAAATACAAATAAAGTAATCGATCGATCCACCCAGGTGTTTTGTCTAACAGATGCAAGCGTCCCTAGTACGATAGAGATACTAAATATAATTAAAATCCCAAGTAAATTAATCATGAGCGTTATGGGTAATGCTTCTTGAATCAGACCTTTGGTGATATTTCCATTTTTATCTTTTTCCTGCCATAAAACAGGTCTTTGATGGGATGAAAAGGAATTACCAAAATCAAGCTTACTAATCCTTTGTAACCATAATCCATACTGGACTATAACGGGTTTATCCAGGTTATATATCTCGCGTAACTTTTGCCTAGACTCCTCGGATGCTCTTGGATTGAAAGACGCCTCATTGGAAGTAATATCGCCAGGTGCAAGGTGCATAATGAAAAAAGATATAAGGCTAATTCCAATGAGCATTGGAATCATCCATAAAATTCTCTTTAGTAAGTACTTAAACATTTTAGTATGCTATCTCATTTCGTCTTAAAGACTTGGGTATAAACCATTCTTGGGTATTTTCATAGATCCCCGCTGGTGGTGCGGGAGACTTGATCCCTTGGACACGCTTATTAATGGCTGATAAACCATAACCTGCAAAAAGGTATACAACCGGCGAGTCCTCGAGAAGAATTCTTGAGAATTCATGATAGATCTTCTCTCTCTTATCCAAATCTAACTCCCGACGCCCATCCTCAAGTAATTTATCCACTTCGTTATTTTTATACCCAATAAAATTAAATTGCCCCGGCCCTTGCTGAGAAGAATGCCAAATATTGTATTGATCAGGGTCAAGTGAGAGGCTCCATCCAAGCACGACAACACCAAATTCACCCGTTTTAATAAATCGATTAATAAAACTAGCCCATTCAATAACCCGGATACTGACATCAATACCAATCTCTTTAAGCCTTCTTTGTACTAATACGGCCGTCATCTCTCTTTGTTTGTTTTGGTTGGTGAGGATTTCAAATTCGAACTTTTTACCATGACGCTCTAAAAAACCATCTTTATTTTTAGTAAAACCCGCTTCATTTAACAATCGAAGAGCTTTTTCAGTATTGTAAGGGTAGGGCTTCAAACTTTGATTATTCCAACGCGTGCCAGGCTTATAGGGGCTCGCTACAGGCTCACCAAGCCCTAAAAGCACACCTTGGATAATTTCATCTTTATCGATCGCATAATTAATTGCTTGTCTTACACGGATATCATTAAAGGGTTCTTTATTTAAATTAAACCCAAGATAGGTGTAACCGTTACCTAACTCTTTGTAGAGCGCAATTTTTTTCTTCAGGTCTTCTCGTGCTGGAAAAACACGTTGGTATTGAATAGGATTAATATTCATCAAATCAATATTGTCGGCAATGAGCTCTAAAAACTGAGAGGAGGTATCGGGAATAATTCTTGATGTTAAGCGATTAATATTTGCCTCACCCTGGGTGCTCAAAGGATTTTTTTTGAGGCTTACCTGTTGACCACTGACCCACTGATCAAGTTGATAAAAGCTAGATCCTGTTGGCTTTCTTGAAAAAAAAGTATTGTTGATATCTTCATTTTCTAACAAATGTTTAGGTAAGATTTGTAAGGATGCCCATGTATCTAAAGCTGGAGCGTAATTTTCTTCGTATCTTACCGAAAAGGTTTGATCATCAATAACTCTTGCTTCTTTAACTAATAAATAATCTGACGAGTAGGGTGTGCGTGTATTAGGGTCCGTTACCAACTTCCAGGTAAAGTAAACATCATGACTGGTTAAGGGTTGTCCATCAGCCCATTTAAGGTTGGGTTTAAGAGAAAATATAATTGTTTTTTGGTCATCGGATATTGACCATGATTGAGCTAATTCAGGCTCTAATTCTAAATTTTCATCATATTTAATTAGTGTATTAAAAATATTTCCTGCAATAGCAGAGGAGGCTGAATCGCCAGCAATCATGGCAATGAGATTGCTAGGTTCACCAATCATGGCATTAATGATTTCACCACCTGATTCTTTTTCATAAGATTCTTTATAATCAATATCTTGAGAAGTATTATTAGAGCAGCTTATTAAAAAAAATAAGGATATAAATGCAGCAAAATATCTTAAAAACATTTTATTTTGGAATATCGATAATATCGCCTGCACGAATTCGGCTAGAACGTAACTCATTGAATTCCATGATCTCCTTAACAGTTACGCCATATTGACTGGCAATTTCACTCAAGGTTTCACCTTTTTCAATATGATGGGTTTCAATGGTTGTGTAGTCAATCAAGCCCCCTGATGAGGTTGGGAATCTAGTCGCTGCATCCTCGTGCTTAGGTATAATCATAATACTTTTACTAGACATCCTTTTATTGCCACTTACCTGATTAACTCTAGCTAATACCCTCCAATCAACACCAAATTTTTTCGCTATTAATTTCACTCGTTCACCTTTAATGGGTTTATAAACAGTCCAGTTGGTTAGGGGTTCTTTCTTCTCAAATAAATTTAGATTAAATTTCTCCACGGAATAGGTGGGTAACAAAACCATTTGGCTATCACCATGCATGGATTTGATGGTAGGGCGCTTATGTTCAGCATTAAGCAATTGGAACTCCTCAAGCGGTATATCTGCAAAGCGAGTTACTACCTCAATATCTATTTGATCGGGGACTTCAACCTTTGCAAAGTAGGGCTGATCATAAATGTCTTGTAGATTTAATCCATATTTAGTTGGATCTTGAATGATATTTTTTATCGCAAGCAGCTTTGGAACATAATTTCGAGTTTCTATGGGTACATTGAGATTATAAAAACCAGTGGGGCGCCCACGTCTTTTATTTTTCTTAATTTGCCTACTTACACACCCTTCACCACAGTTGTAACCAGCTAAAGCTAATTCCCAACTTCCAAATTCACCGTAGAGTTTTTCTAAATAATCTAAGGCAGCATCGGTTGAATCAAGAACACTTTGCCTCTCATCTCGCCACCAATCCTGTTCAAGGCCATATAGTTTTCCTGTTGAGGAGATAAATTGCCAAAGACCGACTGCCCTGGCTCTTGATTTGGCAAGGGGGTTAAAAGCACTTTCGATCATGGGTAAAAGTGCAATTTCCATGGGCATGTTTCTTTTTTCAACTTCATTAACAATGTGATAGAGATATTTTTCAGAGCGATGGATCATCCTGGCGAAGTATTCGGGATGAGATGCATACCATTTTTCATGCCGTTTGAGTCTTTTTAAACCTTTCTTGCTTAGTTCTTGGGTGATCTTATAACCGTTATTAATTCTCAACCATAAACTTTTGGCGGGCTCAAAAGCATGGGTTGCGGTCAGGTCTGCCTCTTCTTCTAAGGATGCGGGTAGGGGAGTATTATTTGGCTCGTCTTTGAGAATAATAATTTCCTCACCCTTCACGTTAGTTAATGCAAATGCACTGCCTGATAGGGTGAAAATGCTTATGAGGCTTAAAATTATTATGAAAAACTTTTCGTTAAAATACATCTTTTTGTTGTCTAATCTCTTTAAATTGGTTTACATCTTTGGCCAACAAAAAAGGATTTGTTTCAAATTCTTCTTTGAGACTGGATGGTAACGTTACCTCTTGATTTAAACATGATTTTAGGCGATTCAATAGCTTTTTATTTGTTGGATTTAATGATAGGGCAAACTCAATATTTTTAACCGTGTATTCATGAGCACAAAAGACTTTCATGTCGGCATCAAGTTTTTTGAATTTTTGTAAAGACTCAAACATTTGATTATAAGTGCCCTCAAAAATTCTCCCGCAACCGCATGCAAAAAGCGTATCACCACAAAATAAATTTGATTCGTTAATATAGACTATGTGATCTAAGGTATGTCCAGGTGTTTCTAAAACCTTAAAATTCATTGAGGTACCATCTATTTTGAATTCTTCACCCTCACCAACGGCTTTGTATGGAAATGAAAAATTCGAATCTCTTGGGGCATAAATCTCAATGTTAGGATATTTTGTATATATTTCATCAACACCGCCCATATGATCTAAATGTTTATGTGTAATGAGTATGGATAATAAATTTAGCTTTGAATGACTGATAAACTCTAGAACAGGTTTAGCATCACCGGGGTCAACAATGATTAGATTTTGATCTTCAATCATGGCCCATATGTAGTTATCTTGGAAAGCCTTAATCGGAGTAATTTGTGGTTTATTTGATGATTGATGTCTTATAATCATAAGCGTACAAGTTTACTATGTTTTCATGATATTTTTATAGTTATGAGTTGGTTCAATTCAGTTTCTGGCAGTCATCTTTTGGATATTGAAAAGAAGGTTATTGTAAAGGCCTTAGAGGAAAAGTTTGGCTACTTCGCCGTGCAATTAGATTTTAGTGAGTTTGATTTTTTAAGCACCTCGAGAATAACGCTGCATCTATCCAATGAGGGTAAGTTCGAAAACATTAAATTTTTAAATGATGCGTTACCCTTTGATCAAGATTCTATTGACCTTATATTATGCCCACACACATTAGAAAAAGTGAGTGACTATCGAAGCTTTTTGGAGGGCTGCTATCGGGCTATTATTCCTAATGGTTATTTGGTCATCATGTCATTTAATCCCTATAGCTTTGCGGGACTGAGAAGTGTCTTAGGCTTTGAAAATGTATTTCCCTGGAATACGAACTTTGTGTCGCTCAATCGCTGTCAGTTGATGTTAAAAGAGGTTGGTTTTACCATCGATGAAGCCAAGTTGTTTAACTATCAACCTTTATTTAATGACCAAAAGGTTTCATTTATTTCATCATTTGAGAGTGTGGGTGATCGATGGCTACCTTTCTTAGGAAATATTTATTGTATAGTGGCAAAAAAAGATGTGCCCGGCATGACGCCACTAAAACCAAAGTGGAAAACCACAAAAAAAGCTCGCGTGGCGACAGATAAAACATGATAAAAATATACACAGATGGTGCATGCAAAGGTAATCCAGGTATTGGTGGTTGGGGCGCCTTGCTTGTTCACAATGAGCAATCGATTGAGATTTTTGATGGAGAGCTTGAGACCACAAATAATCGAATGGAGCTCAAGGCTGTGATTGAGGCGCTAAATCATGCCACATCTATGAACGATGACGTTCAAATCTATACAGACTCCTCCTACGTGCAAAAGGGTATTCAGGAATGGATCCATAACTGGAAAAAGAATGGTTGGCGATCCAGTAATAAGAAGCCTGTAAAAAATCAAGATTTATGGCAAGAGCTTGATACGTTAAACTCTAGTTTAAAAGTTGAGTGGTTTTGGGTGAAGGGTCATGCTGGTCATCCTGGGAATGAGAGGGCAGACTTTTTGGCCAATGAGGGTGTGAAAAAAATTCAACAAGGCATTTTATGAGACAAGTTTTTCTAGATACAGAAACCACAGGATTAGATCCTAATCAGGGTCATCGAATTATTGAAATTGCTGCCGTTGAATTTAACAATCGCCAATCAACGAATAAAAAATATCATTCATACATCAATCCTGAGCGCGAGATTGATGCAGCAGCGGAGGAGGTGCATGGGTTGTCCTTGGAATTTCTTCAAGATAAACCACTCTTTCAGGATGTCGCCCAAGATTTCTTAAATTTTATCCAGGGTGCTGAGTTAATTATTCATAACGCACCTTTTGATGTTGGATTCATCAATGCTGAATTAGGTCGGCTAGGCTTAGCAAAGCTTGAGGACAATGAAGTCCACATTACCGATTCATTGCAGTTTGCTAAGGACCTCAGGCCAGGGCAGAGAAATAGTCTAGATGCACTCTGTCGAGCTTATGACATTGATAATTCTGAGCGAACACTCCATGGAGCCCTGCTTGATGCACAACTTTTAGGTGAGGTCTTTATCGCTATGACAAGGGGCCAAGAGGCGATTTCGATGGACTTTGTCGAAGAAAACAGTGCTTTGACAAAGAAAGAAATCGATTTTACTAAATTAAAAGTCATC
>VMBT01002105.1_pt1 | contig 10104 bp, 9 predicted proteins | sample 4404301 | NCBI WGS metagenome assembly VMBT01 (sample SAMN12238535, study PRJNA552566) | marine metagenome | isolation source: Coastal seawater | place: USA: coastal Georgia, Sapelo Island | collected 2008-08/2009-08
CCGCCGATCTTCTCGTTCATGTGGTCGACTCATCTGCACCCGATCCAGACGGACAGATCACCGCAGTCCGTGAAGTGCTGTCTGAAATTTCAGCCGATGATGTCCCAGAATTCATCGTCTTCAACAAGTCAGACCTTGCGCGAGACGTCGCAGATGATCTGCTAGCCGATTATCCGGGGTCGGTTGCAGTGAGCGCAGTGACCGGTGAGGGCATCGACCACATGTTGGCGACGCTCGGTGATCGCTTGCGGTCTCTCGATACGGTCGTTGAACTGCTCGTGCCGTGGGATCGCGGTGATGTCATTGCATCAATTCATCGTGAGGGTCAGGTCGTGTCGACCGTTGAAGGCGAACATGGAATGACCATTCGTGCTCGCCTTTCTGACGCATCTGCGGGTCGATTGGACGAGTGGCTGGTGTCGAAATCATCGGAGGCCGCGAGCAACACTGCAAGTGAAGCTGCCGTCAGGCAAGATGAGTCAATGCACAGCAGTCGACGTGGTGACGAGGGTTCAAATGACCGCTGAACCATTTGTCCCGCCTCCATATCCCTACGATCGGCTCGACCGCTTAGCGCCGCTCGCTAGCCACCACGATGGTGGCGTTGTTGACCTGTCGATTGGCACACCGTTTGATCCGCCGCCTGCGTCGGTCATTAATGCGTTCGGTTCTTCGGGGGCCGAGCGCGGGTACCCGGCATCAATTGGTTCGGCGCCACTTCGTGAAGCGATATCAGCCTGGATCGATCGGCGATTCTCGATCGACGTTGCCACTTCATCGATAGCGGCTTGCATCGGCACGAAAGGGTTCGTGGGGACGCTGCCCCAATGGATGCGGCTTCGAAACCCAACCCGTGACACGGTGCTGTACCCAGCGATTTCGTATCCGACGTATGCAATGGGAGCAACACTCGCGGGGTGCCGGGCTGTTCCCATCGCAGTTGATGCCTCTGGCCAACTGCGGTTGGATGCAATTGACCCTGACGACATTGAGAGGGCCCTCCTGCTATGGGTGAACTCACCGTCAAATCCAAGCGGACAGCTTGACGACTTGGACGCAGCGGCGATGTGGGGGCGAACGCATGGCGTCCCAGTGTTTTCCGATGAGTGTTATGTCGAGTTCACCTGGGATGGTCGTCGCCGAACCATTCTTGAGAACGGCCTCGATGGGGTTGTTGCCGTGCATTCGCTGTCAAAGCGTTCAAATCTTGCCGGAGCGAGGGTGGGCTTCTACGCAGGTGATCCAGACCTCGTTGGGTACCTGAGCGAGGTGCGTAAACATGTCGGCATGATGGTGCCTGGGCCGGCACAGTCGGCAGCGATTGCTGCGCTGGGAGATGACGCTCACGTCGAGGAGCAGCTACAGCGTTATCACGAGCGGTTGACGTTGATGGCCAATGTGCTGTCGGAGTGGGCGAAGTGTGATGTGCCGATGCCGCAGGGCGGTTTCTATTTGTGGATACCAGTTGGCGATGCGTGGGCGTTTGTTGAGCGGTTGATGACCGACGGGGGAGCACTCGTGAGCCCTGGAGAGTTCTACGGCGAAGCGGGATCTGAATTTGTAAGGGTTGCAGTTGTTCAACCATCTGAGCGCATACAGCTTGTTGCTGACCGTCTCTCAAGATCTGTGTCGTGAACGAAACAGGGGCATCACAAGCACCTCGTCGTGGCATTCTGCTGATGTTTGTGGCGGGAATGTTGCTTGCCCTTGGTGTCTTTTTGGTGGTGCTCGCAAGTCGTCAGGCAACCGATGTCGATGTTGCGGCGGCGCGCGTGGTGAGCGGATGCGAATCGATCGTTGAGTTGCCGACGAGCGGTCGATATCTAGTGAGCGTTGAGATCTCGGGGCCCTCGCTGTCGGCGGAGCAGGCCTGCCGTGAGATTCCAGCAGGCTTACGATCCGGTGAACTTGAATCGGTTCGGATGCTGTCGCCGACAGGTTCGAGGGCGGAGATTCCGGTTGCGGCGGCGACAAGCCGGATTGTTGCTGGTGGTCAGCGGGCGTCGCTGGGCGTAGTGGAGGTCGATGTCGCAGGGGAGTATGAGATTGAGGTCGTGGGCGCCGAAGATGTGGTTGTCACGATTGGTCCGGACCCTTCAGGGGTGCGAACCCGGGGCTGGTGGTGGGGGATCGGTTGCCTAGTTGCGGCGGTGGCCTGTCTGCTTGTGGTCCGCCCTCGTTCGCGTCAGCGTGCTGGTGCTGCTGAAACCAACCAATGGTCGGCGCCTCTGGCAAAAGATCGTTTGGGGTGAGGCTGGGTTTAGAGACGTCGCATCACGGTGACGACACGCCCGAAAATTGACACATCGTCGGATGGAAATTCCATTTCGCTCATCGTCGAATTCGCTGGGATGAGCACGACGTTCGACCCCCGCTGTTCGTAGGTCTTCACAGTGGCTTCATCGCCGGGTATTCCAGCAACAACGATGTCGCCGTTGTTGGCAGAGGTTTGCTGCATCGCGATGATGAAGTCGCCGTCGAGAATGCCAAGATCGATCATCGAATCGCCGCGAACGCGAAGCATGAACAGTTCACCATCACCTGCGAAGTCGAGCGGTATCGGGTGCACCTCTTCAACATTTTCTTGTGCAAGCACATCGGTGCCGGCTGCGACATCACCGATAAGGGGGACGTGGCGCATGGGTCGGCGTTCCATTGCGACTCCGGAGGATGGGTCCCACGTGACTTCGATCGCCCGAGGTTTGGTGGGGTCTCGGCGCAGGTACCCCAAGCGGGTAAGGGTATTGAGGTGGGTGTGAACGGTTGACGGTGACGTCAGGCCGACCGCGTCGCCAATCTCTCTTACCGAAGGCGGGTACCCATGGTCTTGAATCTGGGCCTCGATGAACTCAAGGATTTGCCGCTGGCGAGCTGTCATGCCTTTTCCAGTCATGCACACATCGTACAGGCGTTCGATCACGTAGTCAAACACCTGTTCGTCGAACAAATGTTTGCTTTGGGGGTTGACACGAACAAACGTTCGTATACACTGTTCTCGAACAGGTGTTCGCTATGAGGGTCATACGAACACTGAGTTGACATACGAACTCGCTGTCACACCCCTTCCTTACGGTGTGTTGTATCGAGAGTTCGACGGTTTCGAGGAGATACGACATGAGCACATACGCAATTCCAACATCCGATCTCACGGTTCGGCGTCACACCGCCCAGATGGCGCTACCGGTTCGGCGGCCGACGGCAGCGACGTACCGTCGCCGTCGCCTTGTTGTTGGTGGAATCCTTGCGTTCATGACAGTTTCCGCTGGGCTCGCAGTGAACGAGGTGCTGGCTGGCGCAAGCGGTGTGACCGCCTCCGCCGCAGTCGCCGGTGCAGCACCCGTTCGCTCAACCGTTACCGCCCAGCCAGGCGACACGTTGTGGGCCATTGCGCGAGTTCATCACGGCGATATCGACCTCGACCGATATCTAGATCGGCTCATCACGTTGAATGGCGGCCCATCGATTCAGGTTGGCCAGGCAGTCGTCCTTCCCTGACGACCACCTGAACGGCCCCCGACTGGTGGCCATCCACCGTCCGTCGTGGTATCGATGGCGTGTCCTGCAGACAAAATCATGAGAGCCCGACACTTTTCGCCATTTGCCCCACATTGGTGACGGCCCACGACTACTGTGTGGGCGTGCGTTGCCCAACTTGCAACACCGATGACACGCGGGTCGCTGACTCACGGATGGCTGAAAACGGCTCGTCGATTCGGCGTCGGCGTCACTGCAGTGGCTGCGGGCATCGGTTTACGACGTTTGAACGAATTGAAGAAGTGCCTCTGACCGTTGTGAAGTCATGCGGTCGTCAAGAATCGTTTGACCGATCGAAGGTCGAAAGCGGAATCGCCGCAGCCGCAAAGGGAAGAAATATCGACGACGATGTGATCGCCACGATGGCGAGTGACGTCGAAGAAGCGGTCAGGGTGTCTGGTTCGGTTATTCCCGCTACTCAGATCGGTGTTGCGGTGCTCGAGCAACTTCGAGTGGTTGACGAGGTTGCCTACCTTCGCTTTGCGTCGGTGTATAAAGAGTTTGATGGAGCGGCAGACTTCCACCGCGAAATCGAACTCCTTACGAAGCAGCCTCAGACCGCCGAAGCCATCTCGTAAAGAGACAGTCTCCGTCGGTGACGGCGTGCTGCAGTCTGAACCGGTAGGCGTGCTCATCCGTTGACTCAATCATTCGTTGACCGGCGCCCCCGATGAGTTGAGGGGACATCGTGAGGTTGATCGCATCGATGAGGTCGAGCTGATGCAGTGAAGCGTTCAACGTTGGACCTCCCTCCAGCTGAACAAAACCGTCGTTCGGCACGAGAGTTTGGAGTTGATCGATTGCGTCAATGAGGTCGACAGACGTCTCACCAGCGCGTATCGACCGAATTTCATCGGGGAGCGTGGCTGACCGATGGGTGACCACCACTGCTTGACCAGACTGAAACAACGGACTCTCCCAGTCGAGTGAGCCTGAGTTCGTCACAACGGCAACGGTGAGGTCGGGGCTGACGGGAGTTCCATATCCTTCGCTTTGAACCGTGCCGGCAGCGACAAGCACGCAGCCAGACGCAACTCGAAGTGTGGAGAGCACCTTTCGGTCAGCGGTGTTCGAAAGGCCACCCGAGAGTCCGTCGAGAGAGATTGATCCGTCAAGCGACGCAACCATGCAGAGCTCGATCGGCGCGCGCCCGTTGCTCAGTTTTTGCCGTGGGTGCTCGTACAGCCTTGCGACTTGGTCATCGGTGAGAGGGGTCATCGCATCGGACACGTCTCCAGCATGGCATTCGATTGAGCGAAGAGACCGGTCATCCCCACACTGTCCCCAAAAGTTTTCACGTCATCCACAGGATTTCTTAGTTGTCCACTTTCGTTCCACAGGGCTCCGTATTTAGGGTGAGACCAGTTCGCAGTACCGGTGCGCGGAGGACTATGTCGGGGGGTCATGAGGTTCTCTGATCTGGGGTGAAAATCCCTGAACCTGCGCACCGGTACTGAGTTCAACATCGGTGAATGCGTCCAGATTTTTCGACTTTCTTTGAGCGGTCGTTGACACGGGCCTAACTACAATGGTGTAATTGCAGACCGCCTTCAACACAACCAGTTGTGTCAGCGGTGAATTGAAAAGTCAGTGTTACCCAAGATCTTGTGTTTGGAAATCAGGGTCGATTTCCAGCCAATAGGGGAGAAGGCCACACCGCAGACATGGCGGTAGTCCTATCTCCAAAGTCAACGGGTGGGCGGAAATGGTTAAGGAAACGCAAGGAGTAGAACATGTCATTGGCATCAGAGAACACCACCGAACTCGCAGCCCCTGATGGCACTATTGGCATTTCTCGATTGTTTACTTCTCCGGGAGTAAACCCCTATGACGAAGTGGTGTGGGAGCGTCGTGACGCACGCATCACCAACTGGAAAGACGGCAGCGTTGCCTTCGAGCAACTCGACGTCGAGTTCCCAGAAACATGGTCGGTTAACGCAACGAACATCGTTGCGCAAAAGTACTTCAGAGGAACGCTTGGCACACCCGAACGCGAAACATCACTCCGCCAAGTGATTGAGCGAGTCGTTCGCACCATCACCACCTGGGGCCGAGAGGGTGGATACTTCGCAGACGATGCCGAAGAAGATGCATTCGCTGACGAACTTCGCTACATCCTCGTGACGCAGCGGGCAGCGTTTAACAGCCCTGTGTGGTTCAACATCGGTGTCCCAGGGGTGCGCCAGCAGGCGAGCGCATGTTTCATCTTGTCGGTTGACGACACGATGAACTCCATCCTCAACTGGTACCGAGAAGAGGGAGTCATTTTCAAAGGTGGCTCTGGCTCAGGTGTCAACCTGTCGAAGATTCGTTCCAGCGCTGAGCTGTTGGAAGGTGGCGGCACCGCCTCGGGCCCGGTGAGCTTCATGCGGGGCGCCGACGCATCTGCCGGAACAATTAAGTCTGGCGGCAAGACCCGCCGGGCAGCCAAAATGGCAATCCTCAATGTTGAGCACCCCGACGTTGAAGAGTTCATCTGGTGCAAGGTCAAAGAAGAACGCAAGGCACGCGTGCTTCGCGATGCCGGCTTCGACATGGACCTCGACGGTGCTGACTCGTTCTCGATCCAGTACCAAAACGCGAACAACTCAGTTCGTGTTTCCGACGAATTCATGCAGGCAGTTGTTGACGATGCCGACTGGAGCCTCGTAGGAGTGGTGACAGGTCAAGTCATCAAGACGATGAAAGCCCGTGACATGTGGCGTCAAATCGCAGAAGCTGCGTGGGAATGCGCCGACCCGGGTCTCCAGTTCGATACCACGATCAATCGTTGGCATACAGCAGCAACAACCGACCGTATTAACGGGTCGAACCCATGCTCGGAGTACATGCACATCGATAACTCGGCGTGCAACCTTGCATCGATCAACCTCTTGAAGTACCTCGATGCAGACGGCACCTTCGACGTTGATGCCTACCGGCACACCGTCGAAGTGGTCTTCACCGCCCAAGAAATCCTCGTCGGGCGGGCTGATTACCCGACCGAGCCGATCGCGGAGAACAGCCGTCGGTTCCGTCAGCTCGGTCTTGGCTATGCAAACCTTGGGGCACTGTTGATGGCTCTTGGCTACGCCTACGACTCACAAGAAGGTCGTGCATGGGCCGCCGCTCTTACCTCGCTCATGACCGGCCATGCGTACGCAACAAGCGCTCGCACAGCAGCCCGTCTCGGAGCCTTTGAGGGTTATGCCGATAATGCAGAGCACATGAACCGAGTGCTCGGAATGCACCGCGATGCAAGCTATGAAATCGAGATGGAAGACGTCGTTCCCCGAGATCTCGTCGCTGCAGGACAAGCCTCTTGGGAAGCAGCAGTGCGCGACGGAGCCCTCAACGGTGTTCGTAACTCTCAAGCATCAGTGCTCGCACCCACCGGCACGATCGGTCTCATGATGGACTGTGACACCACCGGCATCGAGCCAGACCTTGGACTCGTCAAGATGAAGAAACTGGTCGGCGGCGGAACGATGCAGATTGTCAACCAGACGATCCCACGAGCACTTTCTCGTCTCGGATACACGGCTCAGCAGGTCGATGACATCATTGCGTACATCGATGAGAACAAGTCGATTCTCGGTGCGCCACACCTCTCGGCTGACCATGTGGCAGTGTTCGCCTGCTCAATGGGTGACAACACCATCCACTATGAGGGTCATGTTCGCATGATGGGTGCAGTGCAGCCGTTCCTATCTGGAGCGATCTCGAAGACTGTCAACATGCCAGAGGAGGCATCGGTCGAAGACATCGAGGCGCTACACCTTCTCTCATGGGAACTTGGCCTCAAGGCCGTAGCGATTTACCGCGATAACTGCAAAGTTGCCCAGCCGCTGTCAACCGCAAAGAAAGATGACGACTCTGCTGACGACGCGGTTGCCGAAGCAGCATCGATTGCCGACAACGTCGTCGAGAACATCGCTCATCGTCCTGTCCGTCAGAAGTTGCCTCGCACTCGCACCTCAAAGACATTTGAGTTCCGTGTTGCTGATTGCAAGGGCTTCGCAACGGTTGGTGAGTATGCGCATGGCCAGCCGGGGGAGATCTTCCTCACCGTGTCGAAGCAGGGTTCAACTCTTGCAGGCATCATGGACGCCTTCGCCAAGTCGGTCAGCTACGGCTTGCAGTACGGAGTTCCGTTGCGGGCGTACGTTGAGGCGTTCACCAACATGAAGTTCGAACCAGCCGGCATGACCGATGATCCAGACGTTCGTTTTGCTGGTTCCATCATGGACTATCTCTTCCGGCGTCTCGCCCTGGAGTACATGTCATATGACGAGCGGGCCGAACTCGGCATCTTCACCGTTGCTGAGCGCACGCAGCCAACGCTGCCAGGTGTGGAAGAAATGGCGGTCGAGTCATCAACCGGCTCCGAAATGGTCGCTGACCCCAAGTCGGTGCCATCAGTTGATGAATTGGTCGCAGGCCTCGAGTCTGGGGCGATTGCGCCAACCGTAGAAGACAACACACCAGCTCGGGGTGTTATCAACACACCGATTGATGCGCCAATGTGCATGCAATGCGGGGTTCACATGGTGCGTGCGGGTTCATGCCATGCATGCCCGTCATGCGGCAGCACCTCTGGTTGTAGCTGACAGTTCACCTACCGATATCTCATGATGAGAGGGGCGTGCAGTGCACGCCCCTCAATCATTTTTCACCACACTGCACATGGTGCCGGATGGGGTGGCGATTCACGTCATCGCATAATTTAGATGCATGGCTGCAACCGATGAACTCGCACACATTGATGCACTGATCGATGAATTGTTGGCGGAATGTCCACTGCCGGCAACACCTATGCCCGAGTTTCTTGGAGCCCAATTCGACCGAGGTCTTGCCTGGGTGCATTTTCCGACTGGGCATGGCGGTCTTGGGCTTTCACCCAAGCATCAGACCCATATCAACAGCCGTCTTTTTGCGGCCGGAGCGGCAAATCCGTTTTTCTTGAACCCCATGGGTTACGGCATGTGCGGCCCGACCGTCGTTGAGTGGGGAAGCGACGATCAGCGCTCCCGTTACTTGCGGCCTCTGTTCACTGCGAATGAGATGTGGTGTCAGTTGTTCTCAGAACCAGGGGCAGGTTCAGATGTTGCAGGCTTGTCGATGACGGCGGTGCAAGACGGCGAAGAATGGATCTTGAACGGCCAAAAGGTGTGGACCTCCCTTGCTCATATCGCGAAGTGGGGTCTCGTCATTGTTCGCACCGATCCAACTGCGGTGAAGCACAGCGGTATCACCGCCTTCGTTGTTGACATGCATGCTCCCGGAGTCGAGGTTCGTCCGTTGCGGCAGATGACTGGCGGTGCCGAATTCAACGAGGTGTACTTCACCGATGTGCGCGTGCCGGCCGCAGAGATGCTTGGCAGCCCCGGTGAGGGGTGGCGGGTGAGTTTGACGACGCTCATGAACGAGCGAACCGCTATCGGCGGTTCGACGCCGCCACGAGGTGCTGGCCCGATCGCTCACGCGGTCGAATTGTTCAACGAGCTTGATGATGCTCAGCAACCCTTCTACCGCAATCGTTTGATGGAGTTGTGGTGTGAGGCCGAAGCAATTCGCCTCAATAACCTGCGCGCTGCAGCAAACCGCAGGATGGGTAGCCCGGGCCCTGAAGGCTCAATCGGCAAAATGGCAGGCGCAGAGCACAATAAACGGGTGTACGAGTTCTGCATGGACCTGTTGGGCCCCCAAGCTCTGCTGTATGACGACTACGCCTCTGGCGGCGAGGGTTCTGGCCTTGCTTCGATCTCTCGGGTTGCGTTTTTACGGAGTCGAGCGAACACGATCGAGGGTGGCACCGCTGAGATCATGCGCAACATTCTTGGTGAACGAGTTCTTGGCCTTCCTGGTGACGTGCGTGTCGATCGTGATCGACCTTGGAAAGACGTACCTCGTAGTTGATCTGGGGTGAGCCCCCAAGCACAATTGCTGGTCATGAAGGGCTTCGACATTGTTACTGTGACCCCATGAGCACACAACTTCTTCTCTTGCTCGGTGCAGTGCTTTTGGCGGTCATCGCTGCTTTGGTGTGGTGGCGACGAGGGAAATTGCAAGAGCTTCCAGTGCTGAGCCCGCAAGCGGCCGGATCAGCACCAGATGGCACTGAGGTCGTCATCACCGGTCTTGCGGGAGGAGAATCAGGTTCAAGCCCGTTCACCGGTGCGTCAGGCTTGCTCTTTGAAGCCGACGAAGTCACAGAGTGGACTGAACCAAGCAGTGATAACAAGGGCGCAAATCGACAGCAGCGGCGCACGAGAAATCTAGGAACTTCAGGCTCGCTCGCGTTCATTGAAGAGGCGGGCTCAACGATTGATGTTCGGTCGGGCAGCAACTTTGATATCAGTGGCTTTCCTGAAACCCGCACGGCAAGCGAACGCGGTATGCAGATGTCATTTGGAGGCGACTCGACATTCAGTCTGTCGTCAGGTGACCGCCGTACCTGGGTGGAAGAACGCGTTGTACGAGCACAAGATCGAGTGTGGGTACGTGGCGTCCTTCGCAGCGGGGCACTCGATGGATCTGAAAAGAAACTCCAGGTGTCGGGCACATCTGTCGATGCCCAATTGCGTCAAC
>VMBT01002114.1_pt1 | contig 10079 bp, 9 predicted proteins | sample 4404301 | NCBI WGS metagenome assembly VMBT01 (sample SAMN12238535, study PRJNA552566) | marine metagenome | isolation source: Coastal seawater | place: USA: coastal Georgia, Sapelo Island | collected 2008-08/2009-08
GCTGTCCAACCACCGTCGATCGAATACGCGGACCCAGTAATTGATGACGCATCGTCTGAAGATAAAAACAAAGCAAGCGCTGCGATCTGATCTACTTGAACGAACTCTCGTGTTGGTTGACGTTGAAGAATCATTTCTTTAGTCGCGACATCTTGAGTAACGCCATGCTCCCTCGCTAAAGTTTCAATTTGCGTCTCAACCAATGGCGTCTTTACCCACCCAGGACAAATCGCATTACATGTCACACCAAATTCTGCCGCCTCAAGTGCAACTGTTTTAGTCAAACCCACCAACCCATGCTTCGCTGCGACATACGCCGATTTATTCGGCGACGCAATTAATCCATGAGCGGATGCGACATTAATAATTCTGCCCCGCCCTTGCTTCCTCATTTGCGGCAATGACAATCGTGTCGTGTGAAATGCCGCTGTCAAGTTCACTGAGATCACTAGGTCCCACTTATCAGTCGGAAATTCGTCAACGGGGGAAACATACTGAACACCGGCATTATTAACGACCACATCTAACCTACCAAAGGTTGTAATCGTGTCCGAAACAAATGTTTCAATCTCGGAGACCTTAGTCATGTCCGCACTCGAATATAAGACCTTCACTTGGTGATCCGTCTCCAGCTTGCGGCAAATGCGATCGATCTCGATGGAATCGCCAAATCCATTGATCGCTAGATCATATCCTTTCGCTGCGAATGATCGGGCCATTCCAAGCCCAATACCCGAAGTCGCACCAGTAATCAGTGCTACACCTTTTGTTATTGCATCGTTATCCAATTTCACCATCCTCTAAAAAATTCAAAACCCCCTCTAGAGTCCGTTCAGTTTGATCGACATGTGGGGAGTGACCGCAATCTTCCAAAATAAGGGTCTTAGCTAATTGTGGAATGACCGATTCAATACTTGTGAGTTGTCTCAATGTCCCATAGGGATCTTGATGACTCTGAACCAGTAAGCACGGGCTCTTAATATGCTCTACGTATGACTCGATATTCCATGTTCGGAAATCATCGTTGAGCCAAATGTCGTTCCAACCACGAAATGCTGACTCAACATCGCCATGATAACGACTGAGTTTCTTCGGCAAATCGCTCGATTCGAAAGCGACTTTCGCTTGCCGAATGCTCTCAAGAGTGAGCTCCTCCACAAACACATGTGGCGCCATTAAAATCAAAGCAGAAACGTCAAAACCGCTGCCTGCATGGATTAATGCAATAGAGGCGCCATCACTGTGACCAAATAAAATCGGTGATTTAACGTCAACATGCTCCAAAAAGCATGGCAGCACGTCACGTGCCTCCCGATGCATGTAATCAACTGATCGAGGTTTTTTAATCGGTGTCGAGTCTCCGTAGCCCTCGCGCGAGTACACGATAACGCGCCTCTTGGTTGCTCGAGCTAACTGAGTAGGAAAGTCCTTCCATAATGCAACGGAGCCCAAACCCTCGTGCAACATGACGATCGCATGACGCGCTGAATCGTACGAATTCTCTCCTTCAATGACTTGGTACTCAAGCGACACATCACCATATGAGAATAAACCGGTCACTGTATTCATCACATCAACAACGAACATTTTCCATCAGGTGCAGCCCCTATACACCCAGCCAAGCGCGAAGATTAACTGGATCCTCAATCAACTCTTGAGGCGCACCATTGAACACGATTTTCCCCTTCAACATCACGACACTCCGGTCACAAATTTTTGACAGCGAAACGAAATTCTTGTCGACTATCAATGAAGAGATACCGGTATCGCGAATTCGCCTCATTATTGACCAAATTTCTCTCGAAATAATAGGTGCTAATCCTTCAGTCGCCTCATCCAAGATAATCAAATCCGGGTTCGACATTAACGCGCGACCAATGCTGAGCATCTGTTGCTCGCCTCCTGATAATTGCTGCCCACCGTGTTGCAGTCGCTCACTTAACCTTGGAAAAGTGTCCAACACCCGATCATATGTCCAATCTTTCCGACCCGTTGGCCCCTGCCTTGCGGCAATGAGTAGATTTTCTTTAACACTTAAGTTAGGGAAAATTCCGCGTCCCTCTGGGACATATCCGATTCCCAGTCGCATCAACGCATGGGTGCGTAATTGGGAAACATCTTGACCCCGATAATCAATGGAACCAGAGCTCTTCTTAACCAATTGCAATAACGTTTTGATGAATGTCGTTTTCCCCATACCATTACGGCCAACCAACGCTACTGTTTCGCCGACTTTGATATCGAAATTGACACCGCGTAACACGTGACTGCTGCTGTAGTGTGTATGAACATCTCGAGTCTCAAAGAGCAGTTCAGTCATTATCACTACCCTCTCCGAGATACGCCAACTGAACGGCCTCGCTATTTCTAACGGCATCAGGAGGGCCGCTCTCAATGACTTCGCCGTTCACCATGACGGTGAGCGAGTCAGCTAGGGCGAACACCGCATCCATATCGTGCTCAATCAATACAGTCGCATAATCTGTCTTGATGTTGTTGATGAGATCAACAACTTTTGAAGACTCCTCCGCGCCCATACCCGCTAACGGCTCATCTAGCAACAGTACCGTTGGCGCCAACGATAATGCGATAGCGATCTCGACCAAACGTTGCTCACCATGCGAGAGCTCACCAACGTGGCGATCAATGACGTGACCTAAATCCACCCTCTCGATCACTTCTTGAGAGACTCGATCTATCTGAGTAAACCGTTGCGCAGAGCGGAACATTTTCGTTGCGACGCCAAATCGACGTTGAGAGGCCAGATTACAATTCTCGAGCACAGTCAGATTTGGGTAGCTATTATTTTTTTGATACGTACGACCGACGCCACTTAGACTCATGTCAGCCGCACTTAATCCGGTCAAATCTTTTCCACTCAGGAACACCTGACCATGCGTTGGCGACAGCTCTCCAGATAACAAATTCACCAGCGTACTTTTACCCGCTCCGTTGGGGCCAATGACAGCGTGAATTTCCCCCTTAGCGCAGGACAGCGACACGTTCGATACCGCATGAACGCCTCCAAAGGACTTCATCAAACCTAACGCGGCAATTCCCTCCGTCATGACGAATGATTTTCCTTATTGGTTTGCTTGTCTACACTCGATGGAAAACGGATACCTGCCAAACCCCTTGGCATAAAAAGCGCGACCCCGACGATCACGATTCCCGTCATCAGCTGCCAATGTTTTGTGATGACTTGAAAAATCTCTTCTAGGAACATCATCGACGCAGCACCCAAGATAGGGCCAAGCAGGGTACCGAGTCCACCGAAAATCACCATCATCAAAACATGCCCCGATAAATGCCACCCCACCATTTCTGGATTGACCACCCCAAACTGAGCGGCAGACAAAAAGCCAGCCAGCGATGCGATCATCGCAGCAACTGTGAAGTTCACCAGCTTAAAAAGATAGGTGTTGTAGCCAAGCGCGGTCGTACGGTGTTCATTAATTCTGATGCCATTGATGACCCGACCATAAGGAGAGCTGAGCATCGTTCGGATCAGAAACAACGAAATGGCCATCATCACGAGTGCAACATAATAAAAGTGGATCACGCTCGACAGATCTAACTGCCAGTAATCAAGAATCTGAAACGATGGACGATGGTCCAGATACATTCCGTCGGATCCACCCGCAAAATCTGTGTCATGGAGTAAATAAAACAACATTTCACCGAACGCTAATGTCGCCATGATGAAAAATATACCTCTCGTTCGCAGCACCAACGCACCAATGATCAAACCAAGACACCCTGTCGCGACGATACAGATTGTGAGGGAAAGAAAAAAATTCGACGGACCATCTGGATTCGATAACAAAGCCAAAACATAACCAGAGAAACCGAAAAACGCTGCGTGCCCCAGGCTTACCAGACCTGTGTAACCTACGAGCAGGTTAAGACTACTCGCAAAGATGATCATGACCAAAATCTTGGAAATGAATTGAATATAAAAACGATCGAATAAAAATGGAACCAACAAAAGAGACAGAACCAGAACAGGGATCAAACACTTATTTAGAGAGCGGCTCATTTCGTGCTCGCCCCAAAAATACCCTGCGGCCGAACGATCAATATAATCGCCATGAGCAAGAAGATACTCATTCCAGATAGGCTGGGGAAAATATTCATACCCAATACATCGAATTGAACAACCTTACCGAATGTATCTAGAAGGCCGACCAGTATCGCAGCGAGTAAAGCCCCTTTTATCGACCCAAGACCGCCGATGACAACAACCACAAAACTCACAATTAAGACTTGATTGCCCATGCCGGGAAACACAGATGACACTGGGCTTGCGATCATACCTGCGAATGCAGCAAGACTAACCCCGAGCGCAAATACAAACCGATAGATCAACCCAATATTAATACCTAGTGCAACGGTCATCTCTCGGTTAGATTCTCCCGCACGCACCATCATCCCTAATCTTGTGTGGCTGATGAGAAAGTACATTAAGCCTGCGATCGCAATACAAACCAGTGACAACCAAAGACGGTAAAAGGGATAGGACAAACTTTCTGTTAACTGGAACGTCCCCTCGAGAATTGACGGTATTGCCACACTGTGAACATCATCTCCCCAAAGGATACTGCGCAACTCGGAAAAAATCAGGATCAACCCATACGTAAGAAGTACCTGTTGCAAATGATTCTTGTCATACAGAAAACGAATAAAAATCCATTCAAGAATTACCCCGAGAATAATCGATAACACCACGCCTAGGGCTAGAGCAGACCAGAAACCTCCCGTCAATCCCGTCAATGACCATGCGAGATAGGCGCCGACCATATAGAAACTTCCGTGCGCGATATTGATAACTCCCATGATGCCGAAAATTAACGTCAGTCCACTTGCTATCAAAAATAGAAGCAGTCCGTACTGAACCCCGTTCATCATCTGAATTAATAATGTGTAATCACTCATACCGTTTTCACATCGCTACTGTTGGCATCCAATCACCTGGAAGTACCTCATCGACTAACCCCACGCTAACTAACTCATCGATCGCTCTATCTGCGCTTGGTTGTTGTCCCAGACTCTTAATAACGTCATCAGGTAAAACCTTAATTCGCGCAGAAGACAATACGCTTACTTTGGATGACCCTGCCGACAGTGATACAAATATTCCGCCACCACAATCCCCGAAAACGACCGTTTGAAAACAAACGCCGCGGCGTTGCTGCTTTCTCATTGCAATGACTAAGCCCGAAAAATATTCAGAGAGAATTTGCCCCTCATCCTCCAGAAATGGAGAATGACTTTGGCAACTCACGAAGATAGTCACCAAACTCACTTCATGATTTAACGAATCTATCGCGCTTGTCAATCGAGAAACACTATCGGCCTTGGCAAACTCATCTGAGGCAAATGCGAACTCTGCGTGGGTGGACAACTCGCATTCACGGGCTCGAAAGAATGCGCCTGAACCATCCCATTCCTTACCAAACATTTCCCTAGAAGTCGAAACAGCATCGTCGCCTGCCACAACGGCACGATTCCCTCCGGAAAGTAGCCTCGCATCGAGTTGTGCAAGAGATTCCTTTATATCTTCCCGAGCGTGCACCGAATCAAACGATTTCTTGATCGATTCGGATACGTCCTCGACCAACATAAACTTATTGGATACGGTTGAGCGTGACAGACCATCAATTACCGAAAACACCTCTTGAGACGTAATATCGCGATTCAAGAGCTCGGTCTCATATTTCACAATTGTGCGCCAACCAGACATAGAAAAATGAGCCTCCGGCGTAATACGGATATCCGTTCCAGAAGCTGCGAGAACACTAGCCCCACCGTAACAATGTTTTGCGATCAGTGAATAAACTCGCACCCCCTCTAACGTCGCATCGACTACTTCGCGTAAACACGCGCTGTAGGAAGCGACGGCAGCCACGCCCTCGGTCACTCTCGCACCACCTGAATTGATCATAAAGATGACGTCACGTTGTGACGTTCTTGCCTGATCAAATGCATAGTTGATTTGAGCACATTCGCGAACACCCATTGAGCCGCCGGCCACATTAAAGTCAAAGGCGATAATGATAAAACTACGCGACTCGGTCGTGGCATAACGCAACAACAGATCACCCTCAGGAGCCGCCTCTAACGAAACGTGTCCAGGAAAAAGTGCATCAAGCTGATCGCTAGTAGATAGGGTAGAAAACTTCATTACTGTTGGACTGACCGTACTACCCTCACGCCGTCACCAATCGGTAAATTCAACGCAGCGGAGGAAAATACACCCTAAGCAAGCATACGAAGCTATAGCGAGCATCCGCTTGCTGGATCTTCGAGACCCTCCCACGCCGTACCGACGACTTTATTTTCTCCACCTTCAACTTTTAAGGTGTAGAAATTTTGTATTGGATTGTGCGCACGAGACATTCGCCAAGAACCTCTGGGGCTATCAATCTCAGCGCCTTCCATTGCTGCGATCGCAACACTCCTCTGGGTCAGATCTCCATTTGTCGCCTCTAGCGCCTTTCGAAGTAATAAGCCAGCGTCGTATCCTTGCACTGCGTAGACATCCGCCTCCTCGCCGAACGCGTTGCTATACGCCATCCGAAACTCTTGATTCTTAGAATTAACGAGACCGTCAGAGTAGTGTAGCGTCGTTTTAATCCCTTCCGCCGCCTCACCCTGAGCATGTAATACACCTTCAGTCAAAAAACCAGATCCGTAAAGTGGTGTCGAAGACTTCAACCCAGCGACGTGATAATCCTTAACAAACTTGACCGCCCCACCGCCAGCAAAGAAACACGCAACTGCGTCTGGCTTCAATGCGGCAATCTCGGTGAGGATTGCTTGAAATTCAACATTCGGAAAGGGAACAAACAGTTCTTTGATTACCTCACCACCCGCTGCCTCAAAACCCTCTCGAAAAGACGATAACGCCTCCTCGCCAGCTCCATACTTCCAAGTAACAAATACGGCTTTTTTGTGACCGTCCTCTACCATCACCTTACCTAACGGATGTGTCGGTTGCCAATTTGAGAATGAGGTCCGGAACACGTTTGGAGCACACATCGCACCGGTTGCTGCATTCGCACCAGCGTTCGGGATAATCACTAAAGATCCCGTCTCTTTTGCAACCTTGATCATCCCCATCGCCACACCTGAGTGAACGGTGCCAATCACCACATCAACGTTGTCACGCGTCATTATTTTGTTCGCGTTATCGGTTGCTTTTGCCGGATTCGATTCATCATCAACGGTGAAGAATTCTAGTTTCTTACCGAACGGCGAATCTCCAAGCTCTCCCATTGCAAGCCTAAAACCATTTTCAATCGCCGAACCAAGCTTGGCATACGTTCCACTGTATGGAAGCATAAAACCAATCTTAATCGTATCTGACTGCTTCGAGCACCCGGACAAAGAGAGGATCGACATTCCTGCAAGGGCACCCGCACCCGTTATGAAGTTACGACGATTGATCTCGGACATTTTTTCCCCTTATTGATATTTTCTTTGTTATTGACGCAGTTTGAATCGTTGAATTTTACCAGTCGCGGTTTTAGGGAGCTCATCGACAAATTCAATCCAACGCGGATATTTAAATGGTGCAAGCGACGCTTTCACGTGATTTTTTAGTTCGCTCTCCAAGTTCGCATCAGGCGTGTTACCCGGTGACAAAACCACGTATGCTCGTGGTTTTATTAAGCGATCGGCGTCTTCGCTACCAACCACAGCCGCTTCGAGCACTGAAGGGTGCGAGACCAATGCTGCTTCGACCTCAAAAGGAGACACATAAAGCCCGCTTACTTTCAACATATCATCAGAACGCCCACCGTAGGTGTAATACCCGTCCTCATCACAGCTATATTTGTCCCCCGCCCTCGTCCATTCACCAACGAACGTATTGCGCGTTTTGTCGCGTTGGTTCCAGTATGAACTTGCCGAGCTCGGCCCTTTAATTTGCAATTCTCCAAGCTCGCCTGTCGGAACCTCCGAGCCATCATCCCCCACGAGACGAATCTCATATCCGGGCACGGGTTTACCAGTCGAACCGTATCTGACCTCACCAGGTCGGTTCGACATAAAGATATGCAACATTTCGGTCGAACCAATCCCGTCGAGGATCTCCGAACCAAATCTCTCACTCCATCGCTTACCCAGCTCGGCAGGCAATGCCTCGCCAGCGGAAGTTGCAACCCTGACAGCGATATCACCTGATGCCGGCAAGCGATCACTGGCTAACATAGAACCGAACAAAGTCGGGACACCATAAAAAATGGTGGGTTGGTGACTGATAAGTCTCTTGAAGACGGCTTCTGGGGTGGGGCGCTCTGCCATCAGCACCGTCGTCGCGCCAACGGACAGCGGAAATGTCAAGCCATTGCCCAACCCGTAGGCGAAAAATAACTTAGCCGCGGAAAACACAACATCCGACTCTTTTATTCCGAGTATCGGTTTCGCGTAATATTCCGCCGTGTAAATCGCACTGGAATGTGCGTGGATCGTGCCCTTCGGGGTTCCCGTCGAACCAGACGAGTAAAGCCAAAAACACGAGTCATCCGCGACTGTCGCGGCAGGAGATAAATCGTCGGATGCCCGATTCATCAAATCTGACAGGCTATTTAGATTCCCATCGTATTCCCCCGAGACGATCACGTGTTGGATGTAAGGGCTCTCGTCGATCGCTCGGTGCATTGTTTCGAGAAGCCCACTGGAGACGATTAATGCTTTCGCTCGACAATCTTTCAACATGAACGCGTAATCATCAGGGGTAAGGAGAGTGTTCACGGCAACAGGAACAATTCCGGCCTTGATTGCGCCAAGAAACACAGAGGGAAAGTCAATGGTGTCATGATGCGCAATGACTACCCGATCCTCGATATTTAAACCGAGTTTGAGGAGCGCATTTCCGGCTCTGTTAATTCGCTTATCGAGTTCTTCGAACGAGTAACTCCCATTATCGTCGATGTAAGCGACTTTTTCCGCCCGGCCAGCTCGAAGATTCTTATCGATTAACTCGTGAGCTAAATTGAAATCTCTAGGAATATCGACTAAAGGTGGCGATACGGTTTCATCGACGGTGTAAGGCATTGGATCACTCGTAGGTATTTATCGGCAAGTAACTTTGACGGGGGATTCGACGATCACGAATTAGCCGAGACGATGGGTGGAGCGATGACTAATTTCATCCACTCTTCAGCCCATTCAGCAGCCTCTTCCTCCGGCATTGTACCCGTGCTCGCGTCATGGTACAGAGGCTCACCTATTCTCTGCGCCCCCATTTTCTGCAGAAGATCATCGATTCGCTTACCCCCATGGCAAAACGTTTCAGCGTAGGTTCTGTCTCCGAGTGCGATTAAGCCATATCGGACGCTTGAGAGATCAGGCTTTTGATCTTCAATCAAATTAACAAAATCACGGGCATTGTCTGGGACGTCTCCTTGACCGTAGGTCGAGGTAGAAATTAAAAAAATTCCCTCATTGTCAAAGATCTTCGGAGTCAACTTATCCATATCGCGTGTCTCCACCGGAATGCCGTCACCATCAAAGCGCAATTCTAAGTCTTGAGCGACCAGCTGAGCATTTCCGGTCATTGTGCCGATAAGGATCGTAATCTTTTGTAACATTTTTTAGTCCGTAATATATGGTTTATGCTATAAGTGAGCGCTAACTATTAGCTCTAAAAATGATCTCACACGATTAAAATTTGGAACTATTATGCATTATTATTCACTAACAGTAAATTAAAAGTGAATTATTATTCACTTTATCGTGGAATTAGCGTAATATTCAATGGTGCAGATGATGACGAACAACACACAAATGAATGGCAATCCGAATGACAAGGAGCTTTTGAACGAAGAGTTCTTGCGCTCAGTTGGCGAACGAGTCAAAAAGACGCGAAACGAGCGTAAGTTGACTAGAAAAACCCTGTCAGAAAATTCCGGCGTGTCCGAGCGCTATCTCGCTCTCCTCGAGTCTGGGAAAGGTAACGTCTCGATTGCGTTATTAAGACAGCTCTCACACTCTCTCGGCGTGGAACCTGAATCTTTAATCTCCGCGTCTCCATATATTGATTCGGATTCTCGTTTAGTACTCGGCCTCCTCTC
>VMBT01002115.1_pt1 | contig 10078 bp, 10 predicted proteins | sample 4404301 | NCBI WGS metagenome assembly VMBT01 (sample SAMN12238535, study PRJNA552566) | marine metagenome | isolation source: Coastal seawater | place: USA: coastal Georgia, Sapelo Island | collected 2008-08/2009-08
TACCGATAAATCAGGCCATTTGGCGGCAGTCCGAAACCAGCAAAACCGGCGCATGGCATCACCGACTTGTCGGGCTTGTTGATCACCAGCTTGGCTTCGTTGATGGGCCCACTCTTAGCGAGGCCGAGCTTGATGAGTGGCATTTATCAGCACCCGCGGGCGCCCTGCCAGCCGCTGGCACCATTGCCGAATATTGCGCCATTGCCGATCAATATACCGGCAAGCTGGCGCGCCATATTGCGACTTATGGGGGGGCGTGTTTGATTGTCGATTACGGGCGTGATGGGTCAAGTGGCGACAGCCTGCAAGCGGTTGCTAACCATCAGCCAGTTGACGTTTTCTATCAACCAGGCGATGCCGATTTATCGCATTGGGTTGATTTCGGTGCCTTGCGCCGCGCCGCAATTGCGGCTGGTGCGCGTCTTGTCGGGCCTGTTACCCAAGGCGACTTTCTCCGCGGTATTGGCATTGCCCAGCGCACCGAGGCATTAGCAAGACTGGCCGATGCCGAGACCCGCCGCGGCTTGCTTGCCGCGGTTGACCGTTTGGTGAGCAGCCATCAAATGGGATCGGCGTTCAAGGTCGGGTTGTTATTGCCGCCCGGAAACGGGTTACCGCCGGGATTTGCAGTTGAAGATGAAACGGAAACAGCCAAATGAGCAGAAAAATGCCAGTAACGCTCGCGGGCGGCCCTCAATGCTATCAACATGATGATTGGCTGACGGATCAAGCCAGTAGCGCGCAAAATAGTAACCGGCAAAATAATGCTGGGCAAATCAGGCATGGATTTTTCACCGCCAATGGGGGCGTCAGCACCGGTCTTTATCAAAGTTTAAATTGTGGCTTTGGCTCAGATGATCAACCGGCACTGATTGCTGAAAACCGGCGCCGTGTCGGTGCCAGCCTTGGGTTTCGTCCTGAACAGATGTTTGGCCTTCGCCAGACCCATTCGGCCAGCGTTGTTGAAATCACCGCCACCACCGATGCCAGCAAAGACGCCCGCCCCGCCGCTGATGCCCTCATCACAGATGCCGAAAACTGCCTGTTGGCAATATTGACCGCCGATTGCGTGCCAGTGCTTTTTGCTGTTCCCGCGCTTGGCCTTGTTGGCGCGGCACATGCGGGTTGGCGCGGTGCGGTTAATGGGGTTTTGGAGGCCACCATTACAGCAATGATGAACAAAGGCGCAGCAGCGGCAGATATCGAGGCCGTTATCGGCCCTTCGATCCAGCAAGCCAGCTATCAGGTGGGCGATGATTTGCGCACAAGCGTTCTAGCCGCCGATAACGACGCCGATCATTTTTTTCAGCCGGATATCGACGATAAATACCGCTTTGATCTTCCCGGATTTGTGCAATCACGCCTGCGAAAGGCGGGGCTGACCAAACTGCATGATCTTGGCATCGACACATATGGCGAATCATCTGGCCTATTTTCCCACCGGCAGGCAACACACGCCGCTTTACCTGACTCGGGACGACAAATTTCGGCCATAGGCCTTGTGAAAACGCCCATCGGTGAAACCTAGTTGAGGGGGCAGCAATCATGCCGCATCTATATATTTTCCTTGGATTGATGTTTCTTGCGCTGCTGGCGTCCTGCGTCATCAGCTAGACATAACCGCATAGTTTTTGGCGAAATTGCGGCTTATCTTCTTGCCCGTAGCGTGGCTGATTGCTATAGCAAGTGCCGGAGCCATCACGGGTCATCCTACACAAGGTTTTGATGTATGAAGATTTTATCCTGCAATAGCAACAGGCCGTTGGCGGAAGCCATTGCCGCCTATTTGGATGTCCCGCTTACCAAAGCCGATGTGAAACGGTTTGCCGATATGGAGGTTTTCGTCGAAATTGGCGAGAATGTTCGCGGTGAAGACGTTTTTGTTGTGCAATCGACCTGCTTTCCGGCGAATGATAATGTGATGGAATTGCTGGTCGCTCTTGACGCACTGCGACGCGGCTCTGCCCGCCGAATTACCGCTGTTATCCCGTATTACGGCTATGCGCGCCAAGACCGCAAATCAGGCCCACGCACGCCTATCTCTGCAAAATTGCTGGCGAACCTGATCACCTCTGCTGGCGCCGATCGCGTTTTAACGATTGATCTGCACGCTGGCCAGATTCAGGGCTTTTTTGATATCCCAACCGACAATTTATTTGCCGCTCCGGTTTTCGTTAGCGACATCAAGGAACGTTATGACGGCTCTAAGCTGATGATTGTTTCACCTGATGTTGGCGGCGTTGTGCGGGCACGGTCACTCGCCCGCCGGCTTGAGGCTGATCTTGCGATCATTGATAAACGCCGCCCAAAGGCAGGCGTGTCTGAAGTGATGAACATCATTGGCGATGTTGAAGACCGCCATTGCATCATGGTTGATGATATCGTCGATTCCGGTGGCACGCTTTGCAACGCTGCGGTCGCCCTGATGAAGGCTGGCGCCCTGTCGGTTGATGCCTATGTTACGCACGGGGTTTTATCAGGTGGTGCGGTCAGCCGTGTTGCGGCATCACCGCTGAACTCGCTGGTGACAACAGACTCGATTCCAGCCACCGAAGCAGTCCGCGTTGCCCGCAATATCCGGCAATTATCTATCGCCCCGTTATTGGGTGAGGCGATGCTGCGGATCAACGAAGAACGTTCGGTCTCAACACTGTTTTAAGGCACTGTCTGATTCGCGCGTGAAAACGCAAAAACGCTTGTATTTTCCCAGTAATCAGCCTATACCTCCGCTGCCGCGCACCCCTGGAGGCGCGGTACATTGTTTTATAAAAAGGAGTTAGCAATGTCTGACAATACAACCATTAGCGCAGAACAGCGCGAACGGGTCGGTAAGGGGTCCGCCCGTGCGGTACGCCGTGCAGGTCGAGTCCCTGCCGTCATTTATGGCGACAAAAAGGAACCATTGGGCATCACCCTAGAAACCCGTGAGATCACCAAGATCGTTCATCAGCCTGGCATTTTCGGCCGGTTGCTTGATATCAAGGTTGGCAAAGACAGCCACACCGTTCTGACACGTGATATTCAGTTTCATCCGGTGAGCGATAACATTCTTCATATGGATTTCCTGCGCGTATCAGGTTCAGCCAAAGTTGCAGTTGCGGTTGCCGTTGAATTTATCAACGAAGATGATTGCCCGGGTATTAAGATCGGCGGCGTTCTGAACGTTGTTCGTTACGAGGTTGAACTGCTGTGTCCGGCAACAACAATTCCGGAAAAGATCACAGTTGACCTTAGCGGGTTAAAGATTGGTGACTCGGTTCATATCAGCACCATCGACTTGCCAGATGGCGTCACCCCGACGATCACTGATCGTGACTTTACCGTGGCGACCATCGCCTCACCGGGCGGCGGCGTGAAGAACGAAGACGAGGACGACGCCGAGGGCGATAGTGGCGGTGACGCCGCAGCCGAAAACGCTGAGGCATCCGACGAATAGGCATCAGCCTATCCAACCCAAAACGGGACAATCATGCGTCTTTTTGCAGGACTGGGAAATCCCGGATCATCATATGCCATGAACCGGCACAATGTCGGGTTCATGGCCCTTGATCATCTTGCCGATCAGCATGGGTTTACCCCTTGGAAAAAAAAGGGGGCATCGCTGATCAGCGATGGCCGTATCGGGTCAGAAAAAATCCTTCTTGTGAAGCCGCAGAGCTTTATGAACAAATCCGGCCTTCCAATTGCCGAGATTGCGCGGTTTCACAAGATCGACATTAATGACATTTTCGTATTCCATGACGAGCTTGATCTCGTTGCGGGAAGATTGCGGGTCAAGGCCGGCGGTGGGCATGGCGGGCATAATGGCCTTCGCGATATTGACCGGCATATGGGCGTTAATTACTGGCGTGTTCGCATCGGCATTGGTCGCCCGCCACATGATGCTATGGATGTAAAATCATGGGTTTTGGCCGACTTTGGTAATGACGAGCGATCGGGCTGGCTTGCACGCTTGCTTGAGGCAATCTCTGATGAGGCCGAACGGCTTGTGACACATGATGATGGCGGTTTTATGAGCCGTGTTGCCTATCTGGCACCGGCCCCGCAAACGGGTTCTTCAGGTGACAAAGACGGTAATAATGACGAAAAGAAAGACCGTCCTGTCTCCACCCGACCAAAACAGACTTAAGCAAAAACAGCATTTAACGGATATGGGGTTTACCAGATATGGGATTTAATTGTGGCATCGTTGGCCTGCCAAATGTAGGAAAATCAACCCTGTTCAACGCCCTGACCGAGACAGCGGCAGCAGAGGCGGCAAATTACCCTTTCTGCACAATCGAGCCTAATACAGGCCGGGTGGCAGTACCTGACCTGCGTCTTAGCGCGCTTGCTGCGCTTGCCAGCTCAAAGAGCATCATCCCGACCTATCTGGAATTTGTCGATATTGCCGGCCTTGTCCGCGGTGCCTCCAAAGGTGAAGGTCTTGGCAACCAGTTTCTTGGCAATATCCGCGAGGTTGACGCGATTGCCCATGTGTTGCGTTGTTTTGAAGATAGTGAGATTACCCATGTCGATGGTGATGTTGATCCGGTTCGTGACGCCGCCACTGTCGAAACTGAATTGATGCTTGCCGACATTGACTCGCTAGAACGCCGCATGGCTGCGCTTGTCAAGAAATCACGCGGCGGCGACAAGGAGTCCAAAGCCGATCTGGCACTAATGGAAAAGATCTTTGCGCATCTATCGGATGGCCTGCCCGCCCGCAGTACAAAGAACCTGACCGACGATGAAACCCTGCGCCTTCCCCAACTACAGCTGCTCACCGCAAAGCCGGTTCTCTATGTTTGCAATGTTGCTGAAGGCGATGCTGCGGTTGGCAATGAATATTGCCAGCGGGTTGCCGAAAAAGCTGCCGCCGAAGGGGCCGCTTCTGTAATTGTGTCAGCTGCAATCGAAGCCGAAATTGTTCAGTTGGACGAAGCTGATAAAGCCGAGTTTCTGGGCGAATTAGGCCTTGAAGAGGCTGGGCTGGCGCGCCTGATCAGAGCCGGATATAGCCTGCTTGATCTTTTGACCTTTTTCACTGTCGGCCCGAAAGAAGCCCGCGCCTGGACCGTTGCCAAAGGCGCCCGCGCCCCGCAGGCCGCCGGCGTTATTCATACTGATTTCCAGCGCGGCTTTATTCGTGCTGAAACCATCGCCTATGATGATTATGTGTCATACAAAGGCGAAAATGGTGCCAAGGAAGCTGGCAAGCTGCGCATCGAGGGTAGTGAGTATAAAGTCGTTGATGGCGATGTGTTCCATTTCCGCTTTAACGTCTAGGCACTAATCCTGATACTGGCTCGAACAGAGCCGCGCAAAATTCCAAACAAGAAAAAACCCCGCCACATGGACGGGGTTTTTTTATGATCTTGTTTTAGTGCTGCTTAGTGGACGTCTGCCCACACCCGACGCTTTGCGAGGTATGAGAAGATCACAAAGATGCTGAGGAAGAATACCGCGGCAACACCGATCCGCTTGCGCACTTCCATCTTTGGCTCGGCTGCCCACATCAAGAACTGCACGAGATCGCTGGAAATCGCATCAACCGAATTATCGGCACCGTCGCTATAGGTCACATCCTCGCCATATAACGGCTGTGGCATTGCAATCAAATTACCAGGGTAGGCTGCATTGTAATGCATACCCTCAGGCACGGTTACGCCCTCAGGGGCCTCTTTATAACCGGCAAGCAGGCTGAAAAGATAATCCGGGCCATTCGCACGTGCCTTGGCAATCAATGACAGATCCGGCGGCAAGGCACCGTTGTTACCGGCACGAGCTGCATTGTCATTCGGGTAAGGCGATGGAATACGGTCGGCCGCGATACCGGGACGCATAAACATCTCGCCATCGTCGTTCGGGCCATCCTGCACCTCATATTGTGCGGCAATCGCCTTGATCTCGGCATCATTATAGCCAAGGTCGGCAAAATTGCGGAACGCAATCAGCTCGAGTGAATGGCACCCAGCACACACTTCACGATAGGCCTGAAACCCACGCTGCATAGCGGCTTTGTCAAAGGTTCCAAACGGCCCTGAAAAGCTCCAATCGCGTTGCTGAAGCTCAACATTACCACCGGCTGCCATTGCTGGGCCTGCCAATGTGCAGGCAAGCATTGCTGCAAAGATACGTTTCAACATTACGCTGACCTCCCCGATGATCCAAGCACCGGTTCCGAAATGGATTTTGGCAAAGGTTTCGTTGTTTCGAACATGCTCAACAACGGCAGGATGACGAGGAAATGCAGGAAGTACCACGCCGTCGCAATCCGTGACAATGTGACATAAATTCCCTCAGCCGGCTTGCCACCAAGATAGCCCAGCAAAATAGCATCAATCAGGAACAGCCAGAAGAAGATACGGAATAACGGACGGAACCGCGCCGAGCGAACTGGTGATTTATCCAGCCACGGCAGGATGAACAGCACCGCAATCGCACCAAACATCAACAACACGCCGCCCAGCTTGTCAGGCACTGCCCGCAAGATCGCATAGAAAGGCAGGAAGTACCATTCAGGCACGATGTGCGCTGGTGTCTGCATCGCATTGGCTGGGATGTAATTATCCGGGTGACCCATTGCGTTCGGGAAGAAGAACACGGTCATTGCAAGCAGCAGCAAGAAAACCGCAATACCAACCATATCCTTCATTGTATAGTAAGGATGGAACGAGATTGTATCTTGCGGGCCGCTGGCATCGATACCAATCGGGTTGTTCGATCCAAACCGGTGCAGCGCCACAATATGCAGAACGACCACGCCAGAAATCACGAATGGCAGCAGATAATGCAGCGAGAAGAACCGGTTCAAGGTTGCGTTATCAACCGAAAACCCGCCCCAAAGCAGCGTCACAATGCTGTCACCAACAACCGGAATTGCCGAGAATAGGTTGGTAATCACTGTCGCACCCCAAAAGCTCATCTGGCCCCAAGGCAGCACATAGCCCATGAAGGCAGTCGCCATCATCAGCAAGAAAATCACCACGCCCAAAATCCACAGCAATTCACGCGGGGCTTTGTACGACCCATAGTAGAGGCCGCGTAGAATGTGGATATAGACAACGATAAAGAAGAAGCTCGCTGTATTCATGTGAATATAACGGATCAGCCAGCCATGGTTCACGTCACGCATGATCCGCTCGACTGATTCAAACGCATAATCAACATGCGCAGTATAGCTCATCGCCAACACAATGCCGGTGACGATCATGATGGCCAGCGCCATACCGGCCAGCACACCAAAATTCCACATATAGTTCAGGTTCTTTGGAACCGGATAATCATACTTTTCATGATCAAGCATGGAAAAGACCGGCAACCGATGGTCAATCCATCGCACAACCGGATTTTGAAACTTCTCAGCAGACATAGCTTTTCATATCCTCCAGAAGGGAAAACGGATTAGCCGATACGGATAACCGAGTCGGACAGGAAATTATAAGGCGGGACTTCTAGGTTAGTCGGGGCTGGCCCTTTACGGATCCGGCCTGACGTATCGTAATGTGAGCCATGACATGGGCAGAACCAGCCGTCATAGTCACCGCGTACCTCACCAGTTTTCTGGCCAAGCGGCACACAACCAAGATGCGTGCAAACACCAACGAGAACCAGATATTCAGGCTTTTCAGCGCGCGTCACATCGTCTTGAGGATCACGAAGATCGGCAATGTCAGTCGCATTGGCCCGGGCAATCTCATCAGCTGTACGATGCCGGATGAAAACCGGCTTGCCGCGCCATTTCACGGTGATTGACTGTCCAACGGCAATTTTCGAGACATCTACCTCGATATTCGCCAGCGCCAATGTATCGGCGGCAGGGTTCAACTGATCAATCAGTGGCCATGCAACCGCAGCAGCACCAAGACCTGCCATCGCATAGGTCGCCACAACAAAAAAATCGCGACGTCCGGGTTCCTGAACATCACCTTTGGCGGGGTTTTGGTTTTTATCCGATTTAGCCATATTGTCCTCTTTAACGCTGTTTTCCGCACATGATTTTCGACATGATATAAAGTCGCTTCGGTCTTGGCAGACCGACCATGACGGCCGGCAAAATTTATCGTTGATTTCCTAGCATGGTCAAAGCCTGTTTTCCTACCCTAATTTTGCATGATTTTGCCAAAAATTTACCAAAAGCGGCTCGACAGATTGTTTCGACATGGCAAAACCACTAAGGCCACCGAACTTCGGGCGGTAGGCTCATCAGAATTGCCTCGATATTACCGCCTGTTTTCAGGCCGAATAACGTACCCCGATCATAAAGCAGGTTAAATTCAACATACCGGCCGCGCCGCACCAGCTGGGCGTGGCGGTCGTCATCGGTCCATGGCAAACCCATCCTCGCCTTGACGATTTCGGCATAGCCATTTTTGAATGCAGTACCAACATCGCGGGTAAAGGCAAAATCCTTTTCCCAGTCACCGCTGTTCAGATTATCATAGAAGATCCCGCCCGCACCCCGTGGTTCGTCGCGATGCGGCAAATAGAAATATTCATCACACCATTTTTTATATTTCGGGTAATAATCAGAATCATGGCTGTCACAGGCCGCCTTTAGCGCCGCATGAAATTCTTCGCCAGCCGCCGCATCCGGCAATAGCGGGGTCAGATCACCGCCGCCGCCAAACCAGTTCTTCGAGGTCACGATAAAACGGGTGTTCATGTGCGCGGCGGGCACATGGGGATTGCGCATATGGGCAACCAGCGAGATTCCCGACGCCCAAAACTGGCCATCATCCTCAGCACCACTGATCTGGCCCTTGAAATCATCAGAAAAAGTGCCGAAAACAGTCGAGATATTCACCCCTACCTTTTCAAACACACGGCCATGCATAAGGCTAATTTCGCCGCCACCGCCACCATCACGCTGCCAGGGTTTGCGATTGAAACGGCCGGCGGCACCATCGCGGTCGTCGCCAGCATCCTCGATGACTTCAAAAACACCACAAATCTCGGCACGAAGGGCTTTGAACCAGTCGCTTGCAGCATTCTTTTTTTGCTCAATTGACGACATGGTCTGGCGCGCCGTATCGGCCATGATTACCCTCACCTAATTTCCAAATAGCCATTCCAGTAATGCCGGTTTCGCAAGCGTGAAATTTGATCTGACCCACCGCGCCTCCGCGTCCTTTAACATCTGACCCAGACCCGGGCCATTGTCAACGCCATGCGACAATAAGTCTGCACCGCAAAGTGGGTTTTCCGGCGCCTGCCAACGACCAATTTCGGCAAGCCGTGCGCCCGACACTGGCGTTTTGTTGCGCCATGATTGCACCGCATAAAGCATCGCTGCCATATCGCCAAGATAATAAGCCGCCTGCCGCCACCTGGCCCCAGCCAGCATCGTCATATTTTCGTCATCAAGACCCTGATCCAGTCGGGCCAGCCATCTAGTTTCAGCCCGGCTTAACCGCAACCGATCAGATAAAGCCGCCGCTGAACCAGCTGGCATCACCGCTGCCAGACCACCAAGCCACCCATGACCAACGGCCCTGTCCAATTCAGCAATAGCCACCTCGGCCGCCGCATCGAAAGCCAGCCCCGCCGCATCAAGAGGGACGCCAAGCGCGGCCTGATCAATCGCCGTGTCATTCATCATCGCGACCCCAAGGGCGAAGCTGTTGCCACGCAAGATACGCCGCAGCTCATGACCAACACGCTCGCCCGACAGCGCCGCGCAAAGATGCGCGTTTTGGCGCAATGCGTCCCGCGCGTCAGGGTCAATGCCATCAATGCCAAAGCGCGGCAAAAACCGGCAATAGCGCATCATCCGCAACGCATCTTCCTGCACCCGCTGACCGGCATCACCGGCAAAGCGCAAGCGGCCGGCTTGTAAATCTGCCTGCCCCCCAAGCGGATCAAAAATTGCACCATCAGCATCCAGATAAATCGCATTAATGGTGAAATCGCGCCGCGCCGCATCACGCGTCCAGTCGCGATCATGCGCAACGATTGCATGACGGCCGTCGGTTTCAAGATCTACGCGCGTTTGGGTCAGCTCGATTTGATCATCACCATCAAACAGCCTAATCGTGCCATGCTTTAGGCCGGTTTCAACCACCCGCATCTGGTGCGCGCGCATATGGCTTGCAAC
>VMBT01002118.1_pt1 | contig 10067 bp, 10 predicted proteins | sample 4404301 | NCBI WGS metagenome assembly VMBT01 (sample SAMN12238535, study PRJNA552566) | marine metagenome | isolation source: Coastal seawater | place: USA: coastal Georgia, Sapelo Island | collected 2008-08/2009-08
GGCTACCGGAGCTTCCACACCTTCACCGAGGGAACCAACCTCCGAGCGTGGCTCTTCCGGATCCTCACGAACGTCTACATCAACCGCTATCGAGCCGCCCAGCGACGTCCCGACGAGTCAGATCTAGCGGACGTGGAGGACATGTACCTCTACCGGCGCGTGCCCTCGATGGAGTCGGCGGCCGCGTCGCTGTCGGCCGAGGAGCAATTCCTCGACCTCTTCACCGATGACGAGGTGAAGACGGCGCTCGAGAACCTCCCCGAGAGCTTCCGCCTCCCGGTGTTGCTCGCCGATGTGGAGGGTTTCGCGTATCGGGAGATCGCGGAGATGCTCGAGGTCCCCATCGGAACCGTCATGTCAAGGCTGCATCGGGGAAGAAAGGCGATGCAACGAGAGTTGTACGAGTACGCACAGGAGAAAGGGCTCACCGCCTGAGCCCCCCGACCCCACGGAACCGACCTCATGTCCGAATGCGCCGACACCCTGAGAGAGCTCGAGCCCTACCTCGACGGTGAACTCGCCGACGAGGTCCGTCACCACGTCCACCACCACCTCGACTCCTGCCCCGACTGTCAGCAAGCCTTCGAGTTCCACCTCGAACTGAAAGAGGCGATCCGCCGCAAGTGCCGCGAGGACGGCCTTCCCGAATCACTCGTGAGCCGTCTTGAGGTGTGCCTCACCGAGGATTTCGACGGTGACGGAGTGATTGGCAACGGGGCCTGAGGACTACGCTGACCTCATGCTCGCAGCGAACATCTGGCACTGGTGGATCGGTGTCATCCTCGCCCTGACGGGAGTCGGCGCCGTGCTCGGGCTCGTCGTCGGCTATCTGAAGTCGGTCACCGCCCTGAAGCACCCCCTCGGTCGCCGCCAACGCGACGCGGAACTCTGATCGACTCCGTCGGTCCTCTCATCGCCGAACTCCTCGGCCGTTGCCGTTTCCCGCAATCGGGATCGCCCGCTGACTGCGCGTTCTCCGGGGGCGCGGACTCCACTGCGCTCCTCATCCTGGCCCGAGAGGCCGGACTTCGACCGGTCGCCCACCATGTCGATCACGGCATCCGACCGACCTCGGGTGACGAAGCGCGGCGGGCGGCATCCATCGCGGAGTCACTTGGAATCGACGTCGAAGTGCATGAGGTGACCGTCGAACCCGGCCCCAATCTTGAGGCCCGCGCCCGCGAGGCCCGTCTTGCCGCGATTCCCGCGGGCTCGATGACGGGACATACCGCGGATGATCAGGCCGAGACGGTGCTGCTCAGGCTTCTGCGCGGCTCCGGGCCGACCGGTCTTGCCGCGATGCGACCCGGCCCCGAGCACCCGATCCTCGGTCTCCGCCGATCGGAGACCGTCGAACTCTGTCGGCGCATGGGGATCGATCCGATCGTGGATGAGTCGAACTCGGATCCGTCGATTCGGCGGAATCGGGTGCGCTCCGAACTGCTCCCGCTGCTCGCTGACATCTCCGAGCGCGACCCCGTGCCGCTTCTGGTGCGGACAGCGACGCTCTCGGGCGCCGAGGGGGATCTCCTCGACCGTCTCTCCCGCCACCTCGACCCGACCGACTGCCGCGCGCTGCGAGAGGCTGAGCCCGTCCTCGCCCGGCGTGCAATCCGGCGCTGGATCAGCGACGAGACGGGCTATCCGCCGTCCGCCGGGGCGCTCGAACGCGTCATGGAGGTGGTCCAAGGCACCACAACCGCCTGCGAACTCTCTGGCGGAATCCGTGTCGCACGGTCCAGTGGGCGGCTTCGACTCGCCTCGGGCAGGGCGGGGAACGAGTAGCATCTGCGCCGGATGCAGCCCATTTCCAACCTCGAGGCCCCGTTCCGGGGAGCCGTCTGATGCCGCCGAAACTCCGCGGTAAGTGGGCGCTCGGCATCGAACCCCGCCACTTCACGTGGATCCTGAAGGACAAACTGGCGATCTGCGAGCGTCCGGGCGGCTTCGGCGACAACCACCGCCGGGTGCGCAGGCAAGAAGAGATCATCTGGATCCGAGAGAACGGCTTCAACTACGTCGTCTCGATCATTCAGGCACCGCACAACCTGCACAACTATGAGGAACTCGGCATGCCGTATCGGCATCGGCCGATGCGCACCGACGATCTCGATGCCTGGCTGCGCTCGTTCTACAACGAGATCGACGATCTCGTCCGCGCCGGTCAGCGTGTCGTCGTCCACGCCGAGGAGCTCGGGGATCGACTCGTCGGGGTGATGGGCGGATACATCCGCTGGGCAGGACTGGTCGAGGGTGACACCGAGACGATCACGGTGACCGAGCAGTTGACCGGCCGCAAACTCGACCCGTTCGCCCGACAGCTCATCATTCGAGCTCACGAACTCCGTTGACCAGCCGACCCGGCCGCGCCCCGGGCCCCGAGGTCGACGCGCTCATCATCGGAGCTGGACTCTCAGGACTGGTCGCCGCCCGCCAACTCCTCGCAGCAGGGCTCTCGGTGCGGGTGCTCGACAAGGGTCGATCCGTCGGCGGTCGCCTCGCCACTCGTCGGATGGCGGGAGCCGTCGTCGACCACGGCGCCCAGTTCTTCACCGTCCGTGGTCCCTCGCTGTCCGCCCAGGTCGATGACTGGACCTCGCGAGGACTGGTGAGGGTGTGGTGCAACGGCTTCGACGGCGACGATGGTCATCCGAGATATATCGGTACAGCCGGGATGAACTCCCTCGCCAAAGACCTCGCGGCCCGAGTCGACATCCGGGTGCCCTCCATGGCGGTCGCGACCCGCTTCGACGACCTCGGTCACTGGGAGGTCACGACCGATGACGGGACCGTGCACCGGAGCGCTTCCCTGCTCTCCACCGCCCCGGTGCCCCAATCGTTCTCGCTGGTGTTCGAATCGGTTGAAGGGCTACCGCGAGAGGTCTTCGACGCCGACTACGACCGAACACTCGGACTACTCGTCGTGCTGGACGGCCCGAGCGCGGTCCCACCCCCTGGCGGAGTTCAGCACCCCAGACCGGGTGTGGCCTTCGTCGCCGACAACTCATTAAAGGGCATCAGCCCCGTTCCCGCGCTCACCGTCCACGCCGACCCCGAATGGTCCCTCGACCGGTGGGACGCCGACGCGGATCTCGTCGAGTCCGAACTCCATCAGCTGGCCGAACCTTTCATCGGGCAGGCCAGCATCGTTGAGGCGCAGGTCAAGCGTTGGCGATTTGCCACCCCGAGACAGCCCTGGAGTGAACGGTGTTGGATCGACGATGAAACGAGGCTCGTCCTCGGAGGTGACGCCTTCGCCGGCCCACGATTCGAAGGAGCCTGGGACTCAGGGGTTGCCGCAGCCGAGGCCGTGGTCACTCTGTGCAGATCACGTCGGTGAGTTGCCGCTCCACCAGCGTGTATCGCGACACGAACGCCTCGCCGAGCTCACGTCGGAACGCGGTGAACGACTCAAACTCGGTCGCGCAACGTCGGGCAAGCACTGGGGCGTAAGGCAACTGCAGGCCGTCGGCGAGGGTCGCGAGATCGTCGTCGAGCGACACGATCGGCCCGAAATCAACCACACCACCAGGTTCGACCGGCTCGATTCGGAACCAGACGACCGCCTCGCCGAGCAGGTCGGCGACGAGGGCACACGCGCCGATCCGACGGCCGATCGGACAGCGGTCCTCCCCCGGCGTTCCCGGCACGATGCGCGCGCTCCGTCGGTCGTCGATGATGAGCACGGTGCCGTTCACGGCGACGCCGTCACTGACGGCGAAGGGAGCCCCGTCGTCGTCGAAACGCTCGATGCGCTCGACCAGGTCAACTCGGCGGACCAGCTGTGCGGCGACCTGCTCCTCCGACACCGCCTCAGGTGCGCCTCCCACCAGAGCGGAGGCGATCAGGAACGAGGCGATGACCGCGCCGACAGCGGCGAAGAATCGGAGGCTGAAGATCTCGCGCATGAGGGCCTAGCGGGCGGTCCAGCCTCCGTCGACGATGAGGGACTGACCCGTCAGAAAAGTTCCCGCGGCCGAGGCGAGCAACAGAAGCGCCCCGTCGAGTTCATGGGGCTCGCCCATGCGCGGGATCGGTGAGTTCTGCCTGATGAAGGTCTGGCTCGACTCGTCCTGCATGTCCTCGGTCATCTCAGAGGGGAACCAACCGGGACAGAGCGCGTTCACGCGAATGCCCTTGCGCGCCCACTGAAGCGCGAGTTCGCGCGTGAGATTGACCACCGCGCCCTTCGACGCGCAGTAGTTGGCCTGCTTCACGGGGGTAGCCCCGACATGCCCGAGCATCGAGGCGACATTGATGATCGCACCGGCTCCTCGCTCAATCATTCCCGGCGAGCAGAGCTTCGCGAGATGCCACGGCGCGGTGGTGTTCAACTCGAGCACCGATCGGAAGAGCTCGACCTCCTCATCCGCGACACCAACCACCGAGGTCGTTCCCGCGTTGTTCACAAGGATGTCGACCCGACCATGGATCTGCTCGGCCTCGTCGACCAAACGCTCGCGATCCTCCGCTGAGTAGAGGTCCGCAGGGATCACCGTGACCCGCTCGAGGTCGGCTGCCAGCTGCTCCAGTCGGTCGCGGCGGCGAGCGGTGATCACCACGGTCGCACCAGCTCCGTGAAGCACTCGTGCCATGCGCTCGCCGAGTCCCGAGGAAGCACCGGTGACCAGCGCGACCAGTCCATCGAGCCGGAAAAGGTCGAGCGCATCGGCGGGCGAACGTTCGGAGCTGCTCATAGAGCCAGCATGTCACCTGCGGTCACTGGGCTGGGGTGCACGGTCGTCGTGTCGCCATCCGCACCCGCGTGGATCTGCAGGAGACGGGAGTGACCATCAGCGACCCACCAGGCGAGCCCGGGACGCGACGGCACCGGTGTCCGAGACGGCAAAGTCGCGCCCAGCAAGTCGCCATCGAGTGTCCCGCCGGAGGCGAAGACAAGTCCGGTTCGCCAACGTCGAAGGTCCCCCACCCAATGCCCCCAAGCTGACCGGAGTCCGTCCCCGTCGACGGCGGCCACGAGCACCACGCCGGGGGCGTTCCGGAGACGGTCGACGGACGCGCCGGCGTCGATGGTGAGCGCGTCGTCGACAAGGACCACACCGGAGTACCCATCGGCCACCTCGTCGAGGCTGTTCCGGACTCGAGCGGGAACGAAGCCGGTGACCGAACGCCAACTCTCACCGATCCAGTCGAGGGTGGTACTCCGCCCGGTACTACGACCGCCGATGATGAGCATGTGGCGTCCCGCGGTCAACGTGATGTCGACCGGGGCGAGGTCGTCGGCGTCGATCCCGATCTCGAGTCGAACTCCGCCAGCGACGCGAGCGCCAACCGGAGCGATGCGCTTGGTTCGGTTCGGTAGCACGCCGACGGGAGCAGGCGGGGCCACGCCGTGATCCTGCGGGTGGGTCGGAGGTCGGCGAATCTGGGCCAGCGCCGGATCGGGGAACCGGAGAATGCGGCCGGGAACCCTCGCTGGCAGCAGCTCGACAGGCGCGCCGAGGTGCTGAGCGGGTCCACTCTCCGCTCGGTACAGCAGCCAATGGGTGCACGAGAGGTCAGCGAGGCGGTGAAGTGAGCGCGTAGTCGCGACGGTCGCGATGCCGAGTGACACCCCGTCGGTGATGAGGGTGCGAAGACGCGCCACCGACTCCTCATCGCCCGAGCGTTCGAGTCCGGTGATGACCGCGTCGATACCGTCGACCGCCAACACCGTCTGGTCTCCGACGGAACCCTCGCGACGTTCGCGCATCTCCTGGTCGAGGCGGCGGAGCAGTCGCCGGACCCGCTCGGTGTCATCCACCCGAATCGGCTCACCGATGTGGGTGGCGGGCAATGCATCGGTCTCGCTCGGTCGGATCGCGATGAGGTGGGTCGGGAACGGGGTCCCGGCCATCACGGTGTGTAGGGCTGTTGTTCGACCGGTACCCGGATCGCCACTGATGATGAGGCTGCTCCGACTTGGTTCCCACCGCAGGGTCTCGAGGCTCTGGGTAGTCGGCCGGTCGACGACGCCCAGGTCGCCCGAGGCCTCACCGGTGAGCGCGGGGAGATCGGTTGGGAGTGGTGCCTGCCATGGGCGTCGGAGCGCGGGGGCCGGTGACCTGAGCGTCTCAATCTCGGCTTCGGTCACCAAAGCCGTCTGGAGGTGCCGCGCCTCGCGACCCGCCACGACGAGAACGGCGCGACCCGGTAGTGAGCGGTCGATTGTCGACGCGGCTGGGTCGCCGATGACATCCATCGAGTCCGCGATCGAGTTGACCCGAAGACAGACCCTGAGGTCGGTGTTCGCTCGCACCTCGTCATTGACGACCCCGGAGGGCCGTTGGGTGGCGATCACCAGATGAACGCCAAGACTTCGACCGCGACGGGCGATACCGAGCATCGCGCGGGACGCGTTCGGGTCGGCTGCCGCGAGTTCCGCGAACTCGTCGATCACGATCAGCAGCCGAGGGATTTGTTGGAGGCTGCCACCCGCCTCTCTGAGCAATGCCTCGCGATGGCGGAGCTCCGCGGTCAGGCCGGTCAGGACACGAGCGGTGGCGTGCTCATCGAGATCGGTGAGGGTGCCGACCACATGAGGGAGCGCGGCGAGCGAGTCGAAGGCGGCCCCACCTTTGAAGTCGATGAGGGCGATGTTGAGTCGGTCGGGGCTGGCTCGGTGGGCCGCGCTGACGACCATCGCTCGCAGCAGCTCGCTCTTTCCGGAACCCGTCGTGCCGGCCACGAGCACATGTGGGCCCTCGCTCACCAAGTCGACCACCAGAGGTGCTCCGTCCTCCCCGACTCCGAGGACCATCTCGAGTCGGCCGTCAGCCCGAGCGTCGGGTGTGGAGTCGTCGAGCAAGGGTCCGAGCTCGACACGGGCCGGGAGGCGCGTCCTGAACGAGTCGAGCTCCGGGTCGATCACACCGCGCAGTCGCGCCGCGATCGCGGAGGCGGTTCGGGTTGACACGCCAACCGCGGCGCTGAGAACTCTCTGCTCGTCGACACACCTCGCGTCGGCGATCCATCGAGCCCGCCAATCCGCCTCGACAACGAGGACGGACTCGACGCGGGCGGGGATCGCCTGGCCGGGGGAGATCGCCACGATGGCGGTGACGCCCTCCTCGGTGTCGACCGAGCGTCGCAGCGGCGAGGTGGAATCAATCAGGTCGTCGGGGTTGCTACCGAGGATCACGCGGTGACGACCTGCTGCTCCGGATGCGTCACTGTGCGGAAGATCGACGGGCAGGCCGAGCGAGCCCCGCTGATCGAGATGCAGGTCCGCCGGGCCCGTCGCGACAGCCAGTTGACAAGCGATGGATCGGAGGACCGACGAGGTGATCACCGGAGGGCCGATGACGGCTAGAACACCGATCGCCTCGAGGTCGACGATGAACGGGATGTCAGCGGTGTCGCCGCTGTCACCGGCGACGGCCGGATGGTGGTCGGCCTCGATCGCGACGACCACGCAGAAGGCGTCACCGTGAACCCGGCGTCGCTCCCAAAGCCGACCGGAATGGGCTGTGGTGACGAGATCGATCGGCCAAATGCGACGGAGTACCTGAGTTCGTCGCCGGTGATGATCGAGTACCCGTTCACGCTCAGCGGCGTCGCGCTCAGCTGAGGCGATGCGCTCACGCCGTCGTTGCCGTCGTGCCCGGATGAGATCCACCAACCATGTCCCAATCGCGGTCAGCGCACCGATCGATCCGATGAGAAGAAACATTGCGTTCTTGGTGACGAGGGCGACGACCGATGCCCCACCGAGCCCGATGACCGCGCCGACGAGCGACCCCGAGCCGATGGCGCGTGGCGTCGACGGTTGGTCGACCGCCGTCTCGGTCATGGAGGGGATCATCGCGTCGTCAGGGAACTGCCAGTCCCGCACGGGCCGCTCGACCACCGGCCCGCTCTTTCCTTCTGGCTCGGATGGAGCCGTCATGAATCGAAGCACGGAAGACCCGACCCGCTGGTCACCTCCTCGCATCGCGGTGACACGACCGCCGAGCGGGATGAGTGCACCCTCGGCACCAGCGACGGCGCCATGGACGACTTCGATCTCGGGATCGTCGATTCTGAGGTCACCACCACGGCCAACCGTGAGCCGAACGGCATCTCCACAGGGGAGGAGTCGAGCGGCATCGGGACCGGAGATCACCGCTAGGACGTTGTGACCCATGGGCGAGTGGGAGGCGAAGAAGCGCCGTCCCGGCAGCGGTGGACGCTTGAGGTGAACGTCTCGGTGAGGCGGATTCCCTCGAGTGAGGAACCAGTGAGCGCATCGGTGAGGCCATCTGTGAGACCTCTCCTCGAGGTTGGCCGGCATGAACCGACCCTCATCCGACCGAGACCAACCTCAACCCCGCCAGCGGCCAGGAGCCGAAGGGCGTCGCGGCTTCGCCCGCTCCTTGACCGCCGAATGGGAGCGCACCGCACGTCGCCACGCCGCCATTCGTCGAGCGAGATCTTGGGCGGTCGTCACCACCCACTTTGAAGACCTCCACGGTCTGCTCGCCCTCGCCGGTTATGAGCGACGCGATGACCCAGCCGCCGAAGGAGTGCTCCGACGTCTCGTCGAACAGGCCCGCTCCGACGAACTCGCCGCTCGGGTCGTGGTGCAGAGAATCGTGCCCGGGCTGATCGGTGCGACGCGGCATCGCCCGAGCGACATGACTGCCGATGAGGCACTCCAGGATTTGGTGGCCGCCGCCTGGATCGCCGTCCGCTCCTACGATCCGGGTCGTTCTCCCTCATGCATCTCGGCGGCGCTTATCAACGACGCCGTGTATCGGGTGTTCAAGTCGGATCGTCGACGTCGCGAGCAGCGACCCGAGGTGCTCGTCGACCCGCAAGAGTGGCGAAGCCTTACCGCCACCGAAGATCACGTCCTCGATCGGGTCCGAGAGGTTCTCGTCGAGGCTGCCCTACACGACATCGATCCGGTCAATGTTGAGGCGCTGCGCCGGGTGCTGCTCACGGGTTCCACCGAGAAGGTGGCAGCGGCCATGGGCATTAGCCCGCGCGCGGTGCGCTACCGGTGCAGCCGGGTCGCCGATGAGTTGGCGGCTATCGCCCGGGTGGCGTGAACTCGGGACGACGCTTCTCGAGGAACGAGTTGATGCCCTCTTGCCCGTCGGGGGTGACGACCCCCGCGGCCATCACCTCCATGGCGTAGGCGTACGCCTTTGGCTGGTCGAGGTCGACCTGGGCGTAGAACGCGCGCTTGCCCATCGCCTTCGAGGCTGCCGAGCCCCGCGTGGCCCGCGCCATCAATTCGGCGACCGCATCGTCGAGTTCGGCATCGGGCACCGCTCGATTGATGAGCCCCCAGTCGACCGCGGTCTCAGCATCGACGACATCTCCGGTCATCGCCATCTCGAGGGCACGCTTACGCCCGATCTGTCGAGCGACGGCCACGAGTGGCGTATGGCAGAACAAGCCCCCCTTGCCTCCGGGGAGAGCGAAGCCCGCCGACTCGGCGGCGATCGCAAGATCGCACGAGGCGACGAGCTGACATCCGGCGGCGGTGGCGAGAGCGTGCACCCGGGCAATGACCACCTGGGGCATCTGCTGGATCGTGTTCATCATTGCGGTGCACACCTCGAGAAGGTCACGCGCTTCATCGAATGACGCGCCCGCCATGTCACCGAAGTTGTGGCCCGCGGAGAAGACAGGTCCCTCAGCAGCGAGCACCACACCCAACGCATCGGACCGACCGACCTCGCGGAGCGCCTCGGTCAGTTCGATCATGACGTCGAGGGCGAGCGCGTTCCGCTTGGCCGGATTGGCGAGCGTGATCGTCGCGACGGTGTCATGACGCGAGACGTTGATATTTGTTCCCATCGAGACAGCCTGCCACGGTCGCCCGGACCCGTGCGGATCGGTGCGCCCCCAGGGGGTCGAACCCTGAACCAACGGGTTAAAAGCCCGCTGCTCTGCCATTGAGCTAGAGGCGCGGGCGGCGGCGCGAATTCTGGCGCGAAATGGCCGTCTGACGTGCCGTCGTCCTCGATGTAGAGGCTATCGGGCTGTCGGGGACGGCTTCGGATGGGCCGCCCGATCGGCGCGCCTCCTTGATCAGCGACCTCGTCGGCGCAAGAGTGGCGAGATGACCCGGTCGC
>VMBT01002121.1_pt1 | contig 10065 bp, 12 predicted proteins | sample 4404301 | NCBI WGS metagenome assembly VMBT01 (sample SAMN12238535, study PRJNA552566) | marine metagenome | isolation source: Coastal seawater | place: USA: coastal Georgia, Sapelo Island | collected 2008-08/2009-08
CAGGCGCTCGTCGCCGCCGCGAACCTCGCTGACCGCTACATCTCCGACCGTCATCTCCCGGACAAGGCGATCGACCTCGTCGACGAGGCCGGGTCGCGCCTGCGCATCAAGCGGATGCAGACCCCTCCCGACCTCCGCGAGCTCGAGCGCAAGCTCGACGACGTACTGCGCGCGAAGCGGCTCGCCGTCGAAGAGCAGCGATTCGAGGACGCTGGTCGACTCCGCGACGAGGAGAAGGCGATCCTCGAGGAGAAGGCCACCAAGGAAGCCGAGGTGAAGGCCTCCGGCGTGGACCTCTTCGACGAGGTTGACGAGGAGGCGATCGCCGAGGTGCTGTCGCTGTGGACGGGCATCCCCGTCTACAAGCTGACCGAAGAGGAGACCCAGAAGCTCCTGCGTATGGAGGAGGAGCTCCACCGGCGCATCATCGGGCAGGAGAACGCGGTCGCCGCGGTCTCACAATCGATCCGTCGGACGCGAGCTGGCCTGAAGGACCCGAAGCGTCCGAGCGGTTCGTTCATCTTCCTTGGACCCACCGGTGTCGGCAAGACCGAACTCGCCAAGACGCTGTCGGAGTTCCTCTTCGGTGACGACTCCGCGCTGATCACCCTCGACATGTCGGAGTACATGGAGAAGCACACCGTGAGCCGACTCGTCGGTTCCCCTCCCGGATATGTGGGCTACGAAGAGGGCGGCCAACTCACTGAGGCCGTCCGTCGCAAGCCGTTCTCCGTGGTGCTCTTCGACGAGATCGAGAAGGCTCACCCGGACGTGTTCAACACGCTCCTGCAGATTCTCGAGGAGGGTCGACTCACCGACTCCCAAGGCCGGTCGGTCGACTTCCGGAACACCGTGCTGATCATGACCTCGAACCTCGGCACCCAGGATCTCCGCAAGGCGAACGTCGGCTTCACCACCGACGACTCGGCGATGTCCTACGAGCGCATGAAGGGCAAGGTCATGGAGGCGCTCAAGCAGCACTTCCGTCCCGAGTTCCTCAACCGTCTCGACGAGATCATCGTCTTCCACGAGCTCTCCAAGTCCGAGGTGGTCCAGATGGTCGACCTCATGCTGAAGCGGCTGACCGTCCAGCTCGAGTCGCAGGGTCTGGGGATCGAGTTGACGCAGGCGGCTAAGGAGTTGCTCGCCGAGGTCGGCTACGACCCCGAACTCGGAGCTCGACCGCTCCGCCGAGCCATCCAGCGTCAGATCGAGGACGTGCTCTCCGAGAAACTCCTCTACAAGGAGTTCGGCGCCGGTCAAATCATCGTGGTCGACGTCGAGGACGATCCCGAGCGCGAGGGGAGCCGTCGGTTCTCGTTCAGCTCGGTCGAGGGATTCGTCCCGCCTTCGGCGGTCGAACTCGCCGCGACTGCCTCGGGCGAGGGCGAGAGCGACACGCCGCCGGTCGACTGACCGTCCGTCCACCGCATCTCAACTGCTCGTCCCGCGCGGTCGAGTCGATCGACCAGCAGGAGAAGAGCTCCAACGGCGACGGTCACGTGCAAGAGGGCCGCGAGTGACCATCCAGCAACTACCCCATGGCGGAGGTCGCGCCCCCACAACGCGGCGAGCGGCACCGGGACAAGGGCAATACCGAGAAGCGCGCTGATCCAACGGCTCGCTCCCCCGCCCAACATCCACGGAGGATCGGCGACCGCTCCGACGATCGCGGCTGTCGCCCAGACGCCCGCGAGCACGATCGCAGCGAGGTGGGCCACCACGCCGAGTCGCGCCAAGCGGCCCGCGTGCGAACGGGTCGCGAGGGTCACCGCCGCGATCATGAGCGCTCGCCTCAACGGTCCAACGCCCGAGATGAGCAACAGATCGCCGAAGATCCGATCAGCGGCCCGTCGATCGAGGGGCGATCCCCATGTCCCGAGCCCGTCGAGAAGCGCGTCGTGCACCACCGCCGCCGGCAGATGAGACCCCGTTGAGCCGACGAGCCATCCGAACACCGCTGGAACCGAGGTGAGATCGGTCTCGAACCGGTCGGGATCCGCGGGGATCGTGAGCGGACCGAGTTCGGGGTGCGCCACCGAGACCGGCCGCGCGAGCCTGAAGCGTTCGTGGCTTCTGCCGTCACGGATCACCGTGACCCGCTCGAGTAGAAGTCGGCCCTCGATGCGTACGACGTCATCACGAGGGCCGCGATGATCCGGTGAGTCGGCCACGGTCGGAGCATCGCCGATCAGGTGCCTGTCATGTCGTCGGATTACGGGCCATCATGGTCGGGTGCGCCGCCCGATACTCCTCATCCTCGTTGTGGCGGCGGGGCTTCTCAGCTCCTGTCGACTCGACGTCGATGTCGCCGTCACCATGGACCCTGACGGGTCGGGAACGGTCAGGGTTCGCGCCGTCGCGGACGCCGAACTGGTGGCCGCGGAGCCCGGCGTTGTTGATGGGCTCGCGGTCGACGACCTCGTTGCCGCGGGCTGGGTCCTGACTGGCCCCGAGCCGACCGCCGAGGGTGGAGCCGCCGTCACTCTCGACCATGACTACGACGACGCGGCCGGGCTCTCCGCTCTGCTCCGGTCGATCGGCGCCCCTCTCCTGTCGGCGGAGGCCACGAGAGAGTTGAACGACGACTCCACCGAGGCGACCAACACTCTGTCGGGCACCCTCGGACTTCCCGACGGAGTGTCGTCGTTCTCGGACGCACGACTGATCGACGCTCTCGGCGCGCCCCCGTTCGACGATGTGCTGTCCGATGGCACCCCGCTCTCTGATCGCCTCGCCTTCACCGTCACCGTCCTCCTCCCCGGGGAACTCACGGAGCACGACGGTCGCGAGGCCAGCACCGAGTCGGGGGCGCGAAGCGTCACCTGGACAGCGCCGCTCGATGGCAGCACCCAGCCGATCACGATCGCCTCCTTCCAGAGCACCGCCACCGGTGGGTCGTGGGCCGAGCCGATCGCGACGGCGGCGCGGGTAGCCCTCGTCGTCTGGGTGTCGGCCAGCGTGATGTTCATCGGCTGGGTGATCCTCGCGCGTCGTCGCCGTGAGCAGCGGAGACGCGCCCTGGCCTCCGACGGGCGACGGGTACGCTGAGGACGTGACTGTCGAGCCGATTCCCGCCGACGACTCGTCTACCGATGTCGACCCGACCGACATCGATCCCCAGTCGGCCCTCGACCGCCTCGCCGACGATCTGGAGGCGGTGGCTTCAGCGCTCACCCGCTTGGAGGCTGGCACCTACTGGACCGACGAGGTCTCCGGCGCGCCGCTCGACGACTCGGTGCTCGCCGCCGATCCGACGGCCCGGCGGAACGCGTGACATCCGACCGACCGGGCTCCCTCGCGTGGGTAGCTCGACTCTGTCGTGACGAGTCCACCGTGGACCGCCACTGGGCTGAGGTGCTCGGCCGAGATGCGGTGGGGAGCGGTCCGGGCGAACGCCAGCGGTTCTTGATCGCAGCGTCGCATCGTCACGCCGATCTCGCCGATCGCTGGGATGCGCGACTTCCGATCACCGATGACACCGCTCGAATGCTGGTCGACTCGCCTTCACCACCCGCAGGTGATACCGAGACCTACCGAGCAGCGACGGCCGAGCGGTCGCAACGACTGGCCGCTCAGCGCAGCGGGATCGACTCGCTCTGCGATCCCGCGACCGACACGTTGATCACCGAAGCGATCCGCTCGCTGTCGCAGCTGGTCGACGAGGCCGGCCGGGCCGGTGTCTGAGTCGACAACGCGCCGACGCGTCACGACGGCGCTCGGCGTCGACATCGACATCATCGACTCGGGACCTGGCCCGGAGCACACCGTGGTTCTCCTTCACGGATTCCCCGAGACCTCCTACTCCTGGAGGCACCAGCTCGAGCCCCTGATCACCGCAGGCCTGCGCGTGATCATCCCGGACCAGCGGGGGTATGGCGGCTCATCGCGGCCAGATGACACCGCTCGGTATCGGGCCGATCATCTCACCGGAGACATCGCGGCCATCCTCGATGACGCCGAGGTCGAGCGAGCCGTGGTCGTCGGCCACGACTGGGGGGCGATCGTCGCTTGGCACATGGCCCAGTTGCACCCGGAACGATGCACCTCGGTGATCGCCGCGAGCGTGCCCTGGACTCCTTGGCCTATGCCGCCGACCGAACTCTTGCGCGCCGTTCACGGTGACGACTTCTTCTACATCCTGCACTTTCAAGAACCCCGTATCGCGGAGTCGGAGATGCGCGAAGACGTCCGCCGTTTCCTGCTCTCGATCATCTGGGCCGCAGCGGCGGAAGGTCATGCCACCCGCGACACGAGCCCGGTGCCGGCGAGAGGAACCACGGTGACCGAGGCCTTCGAGCACCAGTCGGGGGGTCGACGCTCGGGCCCACCGCCGTGGCTCAGCGAAGCCGACCTCCAGGTGTACGTGGATCAGTTCGAACGCAGCGGTTTCAACGGTCCCGTCGACTGGTACCGGAACTTCGATACGAACCACGAGCTCACCGCTCCGCTCGGAGCCACACCGATCACCATGCCGACCTTCTTTGTCGCCGGATCACTCGATCCGGTGGTTCACGGCCGTGGCGACTACCTCGCGCGTATGGACACCGACCTCGTCGACCATCGCGCCACGGTGCTCATCCCCGAGGCCGGTCACTGGATCCAGCAGGAGGCGCCGGCGGAGTTCAACCGGGTGCTTCTCGACTTCATCGCCCAGTCGCTCTGACCCTTCCCAGTCGGATCGGACGGCGCTCCGCCCACCGCTCGAACGGATTCGCTCGATAGGCGAGTCCATCGACCACGGACACGAGGCGAGGTCGCGGCCTCGACAGGGTCAACCACCGAATCGCGCCGAGCGTCGCGCCGAGAGCAGTCCACCCGAGATAGGCGGGGGCGAAGAGCGGGCCAAGGAACCGCGCCTGCCACACGTGGGTCTCCTCGTGCTCATCGACCAACCGTCGGCGACTCTCCACCGTGACATCGCCCGCGGCGGAGATGACGTTGCCGACGGTGACCGCGTATCCGCGCCGAGGGGTGAACCCTGACTCGTAGACGTGACGGTTCCTTCGACGGCTGAGCTCGGACAGGTAGGGCGTCCGAACGATCGTGTCGATGAGATGCACGCCGAGTGAGCCGGCGGTGGTCGCCAATGCCCACGTCGAGTCGAGTGCAAACGCCGCGAGCCCGACTCGATCGCGCGAGTAGGTGGCCCTCGCGCCGGAGATGAGCCCGTTGGCGCCGCCGATGACCGCCGCGGGAGCAGCGAGGCCGACCACCGACCAACAGCCCCCAGCGAGGATCCCGCCGATCGCGCCGAGCGCCGTCGCTTCAGCGAGACGGCGAGACGGCTGGGTCACCGCTCGCGGAGCTTGGCGAGCAGACGCAGGATCTCGAGGTAGAGCCAGACGATGGTGACGAGCATCCCGAACGCAGCGAACCACTCGAAGTGGCGCGGGAGACCCTCGGCGGTTCCGCGCTCGACGAAGTCGAAGTCGAGGGCGAGGTTCATCGCCGCGAGACCGGCGACGAAGATGCTGAACCCGATGCCGAAGAGGCTCGGACTCGAGATGAACGAGACCGAACCACCGAAGAGCGAGATCAGGAGGCTGATCCCGTAGAACACCATCACCCCGACGGTGGCCATAACGATCGTCCTGCGGAACCGATCGGTCACCTTGATCGCGCCCGATCGGTACAGGCCGAGCATCACCGCGAAGACCGCGATGGTCACGCCCGCCGCCTGGAGGACGATGCCGTCGTAGAACTCCTCGTACACCCGAGAGATCGACCCGACGGCGAACCCCTGGGCGAGGGCGTACACCGGTCCGACGATCCGAGCCAACTGCGGCCGGAAAGCGATCGCGAACGCCGACGCGATACCAACGATCACGCCGAGGATCGCGAGCCCGGGCATCCCGTAACTGATCGAACCGTCGGCGCGGACCGCCGGCGCGCCGGTGGCGAGCCAACCGACGGTGGCGGAGGCGAGCAGCAGCGCGAGCAACGTGGCGGTGGCCGAGATCGTCCCCCCGACGGTCATGACCTCGCCGGCTGAACGCCACGGCGTCGACGGCCCGTCGGACACGGAGCCCCGGTATTCGGTGCCGGGCTCGGGCGGCGCCCAATTGTTGAAGACCTTTTCGTTCAGGACGGGGTTCGACATCTTGATGCTCCTTTTCGGCAGGTCAGTCGGTGGGAGACCATCTCGACCGTGCGGGCACCTCCGATGTTAGATCGCGAGTGGGTCGGGCGCCTGTCGTTCACACCGTCCGAGGTCACCATCGGCATCTCCGGAAGCGATCGATAACCCTTGAGCTCCCCTGAGGCTCGGCCCCGAATCGTCGGTATCGTGACGTGCGTCTCAGGGGAAGTTCCATCCGTCCGCCAGACCTCGAAAAGGGATTCAGAGTGGCCAAAGATCGCGTCGACCGAGATGATGAAGACCTCGTCAGGCTCTACCTGACCGACATCGGTCAATACACCCTGCTCACCAAAGACGACGAGGTCCGTCTTGCCAAGGCAATCGAGGCGGGCAAGGAGGCGATCGAGGAACTCGACGCCGGCGGCAAGGCCGTCACCGCCGCTCGCAAGCGGGAACTGCGTCGTATCGCCCGCAAAGGTGAGGAGGCCGAGCGCCAGTTCGTGCAGTCGAACCTCCGACTCGTGGTGTCGATCGCGAAGAAGTACCAGGCCTCCGGTCTTCCCCTCCTCGACCTGATCCAAGAGGGCAACCTCGGTCTGATGCACGCGGTCGAGAAGTTCGACTGGCGGAAGGGCTTCAAGTTCTCCACCTACGCCACGTGGTGGATCCGTCAGGCCATCACCCGCGGCATCGCGAACACCGGTCGCACCATCCGCCTGCCGGTCCATGCCGGCGACACCCTCGCGCGGCTGCAGAAGGCTCGCTCTCGCCTCGAACTCAAGTACGGCCGCCCGGCCACCCTGGCCGAGCTCGCGCTTGAGGTCGAGATGCCCGAGGACAAGGTCACCGAAGCGCTGCGTTTCGCCGCCGAGCCGTTGTCGCTCTCCGAGCCGCTCCGCGAGGACGGAGACGCCGAACTCGGCGACGTCGTCGAGGATCGCTCGGCCGAATCACCCTTCGAGGTGGCCGCCACCGCGCTGCTCCCCGAGGAGATCAGCCGTCTGCTCGCCCCGCTCGACGAGCGCGAGCGCGAGATCCTGAAGTTGCGCTTCGGTCTCGACCGAGGTGAGCCACGAACCCTCGAAGAGGTCGGTGAGCACTTCAACCTGACCCGTGAGCGGATCCGCCAGATCGAGGCGCGCGCCATGTCGAAGTTGCGTCACCCTTCGAGCGACACCGGCGCCCGCGACCTCCTCGCCGTCTGACCCTCCGTCAGGCCGCAGTCACGTCGACTCGACGAACTCGACGGTGTTGCCGTCGGGATCGTTGACAAGTGAGATTCGCACCCCGGGGCGGATCTCCACCGGATCGATCACGACACGAACCCCGGCGGTTCGGCACGCCTCAGCGATCTCGTCCAGATTCACGACGTGGATGGTGAAGTACCGATAGCCGGAGGCACCGGGAATACCGCCACGCGGCGCCTTGGCTTCTGGGTTCTCGTCGAAGGCGACGATCTTGATCAGCGAGTCCCCGCAGCGCAGCCGATACATCGTGCCGCCCGCACCGACTGGCATCGGCATCGACCCCTCGTCGACGAGGCCGAGCACATCGCGATAGAAGCCGAGCGCGGCCTCAGCGTCGCGCACCACGATGCCGAGATCGATGGCCCGTTGGCCATGGCGAATAAGCGGGGTCGTGTCGGTCATAAGACGGACACTACGACCGAGGCCGTGTGGCGGAGGTGGACGGGAATCGAACCCGCCGGACGGGGAACACCCGCCCCAACCGCTTTGAAGGCGGCGGCACCCACCAGGCGTGCGGACACCTCCGCCCGAGAGCGTACCGACCGGACCGACATAGCATCCTGGGCGTGGGGCTCAGCGAGGGTGGGGTGATTTTGATCACCGACACGGTGTGGGAGGCCCGGGGCGAGGAACTGAGCGCCGCCGCGCCCGGCGCGGAGTTCGTCGTCCTCGGCGAGTCACCGGTGAGCGACGCCGATATCGATCGCTTGACGATCGCGTTCTTCTCCTCGGATGCCTGGCCCGGACGAACGGCTGCCCTCATGGGTCCGGTCCTCCGGGCGCCACGACTTGAGTGGCTCCACACCTTCTCCGCCGGTCTTGATGACCCGGTGTTCGCTCGTCTCACCGATCGGGGCGTGCTCGTCACGAACTCTCCGGGGGCCGCCGCCCCGGCGATCGCCCACTCGGTGATCCATCACCTGATCACCCTCATCCGAGAACTCGACGAGATCGGACGCGATCGCGATCGACGCCGATGGCACCACCGCGTGACCGACGATCCTGCTGACCTACGCCTCGGGATCATCGGTCTCGGCTCGATCGGATCCGAGGTCGCGCGACTCGCCACCGCGATGGGCATGGACGTCGTCGGTCTCCGCCGACATCCCACAGGAACAGAGCCCTGCGCGACCTGGGCTCCCGACCGACTCAGTGACCTGCTCGCGCGATCCGATGCACTCGTCATGTGCGCCCCGCTCACCGATGAGACTCGCGACATGCTCGGTGCGGACGAGTTCGCGTCGATGCCGCGTGGTTCGTACTTCGTGAACGTCGGCCGGGGCGAATGTGTCGACGAGAGCGCGCTGATCGACGCCCTGCGCCGCGGGCATCTCGCGGGTGCCGCGCTTGACGTCTTCGCCGTGGAGCCGTTGCCAGAGGACTCGCCACTGTGGGACATGGAGCGGGTGATCATCACCCCGCACTCCTCCGGATCGACCCATCGCTCCGCCCGTCGGGCCGAGGACACGTTCCTCGACCTGCTCGCGCAGACGGCTCCCTGAGCGACGTCGCTCCGACGCGTCGCGCACCCCCATTCGAGTCCCGACCTTCCCCCGACGAACTGGGAGGAACATGCTCACTGGACTCTGGACACCTAAAGGTGGCAGCGGGACCACCGTCACCGCCTGCGCGATCGCCCGCCTGAGCGATTCCGCACTCATCATCGACACGGTCGGCGACGTACCGGCGGTGCTCGGGCTCGCCGAGACCGATACGCCTGGCGTCCGAGACTGGATGGCGAGCGACTCCCCTGACTCACGTCTCGACGACCTGGTGGAACAGGTCGACAATCAACTCGGGCTCATCCGCGCTGGCTCCTCCCGTGAACCCGTTGGAGATCGCTCCTGGATTCGGCTCGCCGAGTGGGCGGCGAGGCGCTTCGACGAGGTCGTCGTCGATCTCGGGACGGGCCGGCCGAATCAGTCGTTCCTCGATGCCGTGCGGAGCATCGCGGTGCTCCGGCCCTGCTACCTCGCCCTCCGCCGGTCGGTGCGCGATGGACTCACTCCCGACGGAATCATCGTCATCTCCGAGCCCGGACGGGCGCTCTCGGCCGACGACGTCGCCCGTTGCGTCGGCGCCCCCGTCCTCGCCACCGTGACGACCGATCCAACCGTGGCGCGAGCCGTCGATGCCGGTCTGCTCCTCTCGCGACTCCCCGCTTCACTGCGCGCCCTCTCGACGGCCCTTCCCACATGACTCCGTGGGAGGACCGGGTCGCCGAGATCGTCGCCGCCGCCACCGCACTCGACGGCGACCCAGCGGTCACCGTCGACCGAATCGTCCGCACGCGGTTCGCGCTCGCGGATGACCACCAACAGGAACGCCTCCGAGAGAGCGCCCTCGCCCGGATGACCGGTCACGGCCTCATCGGTGAGCTACTCGCCGACCCGGAGATCGACGAGGTACTCGTGCACCGGGGTCGCGAGGTGTGGACTGACCACCGGGGGCGTCTCGAGCGGCGAGCCGAGATCTCCGCAGGCGAACTCGAGGTCGTACTCGAGCGCATGCTCGCGAGCAGCGGCCGTCGACTCGATCGATCGAATCCGGTCGTCGACGCTCGCCTCCCCGACGGCTCCAGGCTCTGCGCGGTGCTTCCACCCGTCGCGGTCGATGGGACATCCCTCGCGATCCGGGCCCCCACCAGGCGGCGGCTTCAGGTGAGCGACTTCGGTCCTCCCACAGTGATCGAGCACCTGTCCTCCGCAGTCGAGTCTCGCCGGACCGTGCTCGTCT
>VMBT01002123.1_pt1 | contig 10064 bp, 7 predicted proteins | sample 4404301 | NCBI WGS metagenome assembly VMBT01 (sample SAMN12238535, study PRJNA552566) | marine metagenome | isolation source: Coastal seawater | place: USA: coastal Georgia, Sapelo Island | collected 2008-08/2009-08
TCCTCGACGACCCCGAGGCCAGCGACAACGACCGGTTCGTCGCCCTCGACCTGCTGCGCAACGCGGCGGTGGCCGCCGGAGGCGTGCTTCCGATGTGCCAAGACACCGGTACAGCGATCGTCAAGGCCAAGAAAGGTCAATGGGTGCTCACCGGAGGCGGCGATGAGCGGGCCATCGCCGGCGGCATCCAGGACACCTACCTGACGAGCAACCTGCGGTACAGCCAACTCGCCCCGCTCACGATGTACGAGGAGCGCAATACCGGCACGAACCTCCCCGCTGAGATCAAGATCGCGGCGGTCGACGGGGACTCCTACAAGTTCCTGTTCATGGCCAAAGGCGGGGGAAGCGCCAACAAGAGCTTCCTCTACCAAGAGACCAAAGCGCTGCTGAACGAGGCGACGCTCATCCCCTGGGTGTTCGACAAGATGCAGTCGCTCGGCACCTCGGCCTGCCCGCCCTACCACCTCGCGGTCGTCATCGGCGGCACCTCAGCGGAGATGGCAGTCGAGACCGCGAAGCTCGCCTCCGCCCGCTACCTCGACTCGCTCCCCACCGCGGGCTCCGCCCTCGGTCACGGGTTCCGCGACCTCGCGCTCGAGAGCCGATTGCTCGAGCTCAGCCAGCAGACCGGGATCGGAGCCCAGTTCGGCGGCAAGTACTTCTGCCACGACGTCCGAGTGATCCGACTGCCTCGCCACGGCGCCTCCTGCCCGGTCGCGATCGCGGTGTCCTGCTCGGCTGACCGACAGGCGCTCGGAAAGATCACGGCCGACGGTGTGTTCCTCGAGCAACTCGAGCACGATCCAGCGCGATTCCTCCCCGACCCCACCGAGGAAGATCTCGATGACACCGAGGTTGTTCGGGTCGATCTCAACCGACCGATGAGCGAGATCCGCGCCCAACTCTCCGCGCTTGCGGTTCGCACCAGGGTCATGTTGAGCGGCCCGATGGTCGTCGCCCGTGATATCGCCCACGCTCGAATCAAGGAGCGCCTCGATGCCGGCGAGCCAATGCCGGCCTACCTCGCGGACCACTGCGTGTATTACGCCGGACCGGCGAAGACACCGGAGGGCATGGCCTCGGGTTCATTCGGCCCGACGACCGCCGGGCGGATGGACTCCTACGTCGAGCAGTTCCAGTCAGCTGGCGGGTCGTTCGTCATGCTCGCCAAAGGCAACCGCTCGCGGCAGGTCACCGACTCCTGCCGCGACCACGGCGGGTTTTATCTCGGCTCGATCGGGGGCCCCGCGGCTCGACTCGCCCAAGACAACATCATCTCCGTGGAGGTACTCGAGTACCCCGAGCTCGGTATGGAGGCGGTGTGGCGTATCGAGGTACGGGACTTCCCGGCCTTCATCGTCGTCGACGACAAGGGCAACGACTTCTACGAGCAGGTCCGCCTCGAGGCGGCGCAACGCCCAACCAGGGTGTCGATCGGCTGAGCCCTCAGGCGAGGGCGACCAGCTCGAGCCACTCCTGCGAGAAGTAGTCGACCTGCCCGTCGGGCAGCAGTAGCACCTTGGTCGGCTGGAGCCGCTCGACGAACTCGGTGTCGTGGCTGACCAAAATCACCGTTCCCGGCCACGGCTCGAGGGCCTCGGCAACCGCTGCACGGGACGCCGGATCGAGGTTGTTGGTCGGCTCGTCGAGAAGCAACAAGTTGTTGCGGCCTGACATCAACATCGCGAGGGCGAGTTTCGTCTTCTCGCCGCCCGACAGAGTGCCGGCTCGCTGCAACACCTTGTCCCCCGACAGGCCGAACATCCCGAGGAGCCCTCGCAACTCGGTGTCGGTGAGCCTCGTGCCGACGGTGAGCGCCTGACGCATGTTGTCGAGCAGCGAAGCGTCGACGTCGAGGTTGTCGTGCTCCTGCGCGTAGTAGCCCGGCACCACGTTGTGCCCCCAACACACCTCGCCAAGGTCGGCGTCGGTCTCGCCAGCAAGGATGCGCAGCAGGCTCGTCTTACCCGCGCCGTTCAGGCCGAGCACGAGGAGTCGCTCGCCGCGCCCGATGTCGAAGCCAACGTCCTCGAAGACTTTCGGGCCGCCGTATCCCTTGCAGAGGCCGGACACCGTGAGCGAGGTAACTCCGCTCGACGGCGGATCGGGGAAGCGAACCCGCAGAGTCCGATCCCGATCGGAAACGTGCACCCGCTCCGACTCGAGGCGGGCGATACGGCGCTCCATGTTGTGCGCCATAGCGGCCTTGGTTGCCTTGGCGCCGAAACGATCCACCACGCGTTGCATGCGCGCGATCTCGCGCTCCTGCTGGGCGGCGGTTCGGGCACGGCGTCGCTCGTCCTCCGCTCGGGCCGCGACGTATTGCGAGTAGGTGCCCCGATACTCGACGATTCGTCCGGTGTCGGCCTCACCTGGACGGTCGAGGTGCAGCACGCGGGTAATGGCCTCGTCGAGCAATTCAAGGTCGTGGCTGATCACCAGCAACGCTCCCCGGAAGCCGCGGAGGAAGCCGAGGAGCCATTCCTTGGCGTCGATGTCGAGGTGGTTGGTCGGTTCGTCGAGACAGAGCACCTCCGACCCGGCGAAAAGGATTCGAGCGAGTTCGACCCGGCGCCGCTCACCTCCCGACAGCACACCTATCGGCAACTCAAGTCTCGCGTCGGGCACACCAAGCCCAGCGGCGATCGACCGAGCCTCGCCTTCGGCCGCGTAGCCACCCGACGAGGCGAACAGCTCCTCGGCCCGAGAGAAGCGGCGAACCGCGTCCTCCGATGGGGACTCCTCCATGGCGATGCGGAGTTTCTCGATCCGCTCGAGCTGCTCGTCGATCGACCGACCCGACAGCACGTGCGAGATCGCCCGTCGAGAGTCATGGACTCCAGCGATCCGAGGATCCTGCGGCAGGTATCCGAAGGCCCCTCGACGAACCACCCGACCCGACGTCGGATCCTCCTCACCACCGAGCACCCGGAACAGCGAGGTCTTGCCCGCCCCGTTGCGGCCAACGATGCCCACTTTGTCGCGAGCCATCACCGTGAAGTCGGCTGACTCGACGACGGTGCGCCCTCCGACCTCGACCGTGAGCGACTGGGCCTGGAGCACCCCGGCAGGCTACGAGCGCCCGAGCAGAGCGGTCACTCAGTGACGATCGTCGGCAAGACGTCGTCGGTGAAAGCCGTTGGGAGGCACTCTCCTTCGAGCCGTCCTGGCGCCTCGCCGAGAGCGAGGGCGACCTCAGCCACGATCCTCGTCCGGCCGGCCCCAGTGAGGTGAATGCCGTCGCCGCCCACGAGCCGCGGCTCGGCGTCGGTCATGTCGGCCCAGTCGAGGAGATAGACGTTTGGGTCGCCATCCGCGATCGAGCGGATGATGTCGTTCACCACAGTCCGCGTCTCGGTGAACTCGCTCACGGTCAATACCAGCACGGGGCGTGGCGCGAGCCGCTCGATCAACTCCAGCATCTGATCTTCGAAGTTGAGGTAGTCGCCCCGAAAGTTGCTCCCGAAGAAGATGACGGCCGCGTCCCAATCGGCACCATCGCTCGGCGGGAGTCGACGGTTGAGCACCCGATGGGCGAAGTCGATGAAGCGTCCCGGTTCCGCGTCGACCTCAACGTCCCAACCGGCTTCGTTGAGCCGGTTGCACATGTCGCCGCCATAACGCTCCGCCGTCGACGCCATGATCGAGTCCCCGATGACGATGACGCGATTGCCGTCCACCATCTCGCCGAACGTGGCGAGACCGAGATCACCCGGACGGATCCCGTCGCTGTCGAGCACCATCGGCTCCGGTTCGGGCTCGGTCGCCACAGGAGCGGTCTCCTCGGGCGCCGGATCCGCTAACGGAGCATCGCGATCGACAGGAAGACCGATGTCGCCGGGCATCTCGCCGACACCCGCCACCGTGCCCGCGAAAGCTGTCGGCGCGCCAGTTGACGCGGTCGTCGTCGAGCAGGCGACGAGAGCGAGGGGAGCGATCGTGGCGAGGACGGACACCACCAGCGATCGGAAAGACGACGGCACACGCCCATTGAACAGCACGCGCGGTGCCGCACCGTGTCACCGAGGTCGCGACCATCGTCGCGCTTGTCACATCGGGCATCGGCGAGGGAACGCTCGACGGGTACCGTGGTCGTGTGCCGCGCCCCTACGACCTCGTAATCATCGGGCTCGGATCGGCCGGGCTGACGGCGGCGAGATTCGCCTCGGCGGAACTCGGGCTTCGTGTGGCGGCGGTGGAGCGCGACCGGGTCGGTGGCGACTGCCTGTGGAGCGGCTGCGTGCCATCGAAGTCGCTCGCCCGATCGGCCCGCTCAGCCCATGAGGCGCGACGCGCGGTCGACTTCGGTGTGCGCACGGGCGAGGTCACCGTCGACCTCCCCTCGGTCTGGCGACGGATCCGCGATGTGCAGGGGGCGATCGCTTCGGGTGATGACTCCCCGGAACGGCTGGCCGATTGGGGTGTTGACCTCTACAACGGAACGGCGTCGGTGACCGGAGCCCGACGGGTGAGGGTTGACCTCGACGAGGGGACGACCGACCTCGACACTCGGAACATCCTCATCTGCACCGGGTCGCGCGCCCGTATTCCACACATCTCTGGGCTCGCCGAAGTCGACTACCTGACCAACGAAACGCTCTTCGCCCTCGATGCCCCGCCGACGTCGCTTGCCGTCATCGGAGGTGGGCCGTTCGCGGTCGAGAGCGCCCAAGCCCTCAACCGGCTTGGTGTTGACGTGACGCTCTTCGAGGCCCTCGACCGACTGCTCTCCCGTGACGAACCGGAACTCACGGCACGCGTCGCCGAGGTGCTTCGGGCCGAAGGGGTCGATGTCCGCCTCAGCACCGCGGTGACCGGTGTGCGATCCGAGGGCGGTGACGTCGTGGTGGAGACCGCGGACGGTGAGTCTCGTGCGGCGGCGGTGCTGCTCGCCACGGGGAGGACCGCCAACGTTGAATCCCTCGGCCTCGACCGGCTGGGAATCGCCGCGGGACCCGACGGCATCTCCGTCGACGCGCGCTCACGCACGATCGTCTCGTCGATCTACGCCGTCGGAGACGCGGCCGCCGGCCGGTCGCTATTTACCCACTCGGCGGCGCACGACGCCGTCATGGCGGTGCGCGACATGTTCCTCCCTGGCCGAGGCGCCGCCGCGACCCTCGTGCCCTGGGTGACCTTCACCGATCCGCAGTTGGCCCACGTCGGCATGACCGCCACCGAGGCTCGGGAGCGTTTCGGCGAGCGACGAGTGAGGGTCACCCGCTTCGACCTCGCCGACACCGATCGCGCCCGAATCGACTCGACTCCTGAGGGCATGGTGATGGTCGTCACCGCCCGAGGGAAGGTCGTGGGAGGTCACATCCTCGCCCCTGAGGCTGGTGAGATGATCCAGGAGTTGGCTCTGGCGGTGCGTTTCGCGATGTCGATCCGCGAACTCGGCGAGATCGTTCGCGTCTATCCGACGATGTCGACCGGTATCTCCCAGATGGTCGCCGAGCACGTGTTCCGTCGAATCCGACGTCTTCGTCGGGTGGCGAAGCTCAGCCGTCTGATGGGCTAGGGCTCGGATCCAGTTCCTCGAAGGTGTCGATCCGACGGATCGACGGGAACAGCAGCGCGAACGAACCGGCGATCACCACGGTCGCGATTCCCCCACCGGCGATCGCCCAAGGAACCCCGAGGTAGCGGGCGGCGACGCCGCTCTCGAAGGCTCCAAGTTCGTTCGAGGCGCCAATGAAGACCCCTTCCACGGCGGAGACCCGTCCGAGTTGCTCGGGCGGGGTGACAAGGGGCACTAGCGAGCCGCGGATGAACATCGACACCATGTCGGCGGCCGACAGCACGACGAGGGCGAGGAACGCGACCACGTAACTTGTGGTGAGTCCGAAGACGATGGTGCCGAGTCCAAAGACCGCAACCGACACCAGAAGGGTCGGGCCGACCCGTCGTCGGACTGGCGCGACGGCGAGGACGACCGCCATGGTCGCCGCTCCGACACCTGGCGCGGCTCGTAGCCATCCATAGGCGATGTCACCGACGCCGAGTCGCTCCGCCGCGACGATCGGAATGAGAGCGACCGCACCGCCGAACAGCACGGCGAAGAGATCGAGGCTGATGGCACCAAGCACCACTGGAGTACGGCGAATGAACGACAGGCCCTCAAGAGCGAGCTTCAGACTCGGTCGCTGGGAGGGGTCGGAGCGATCGGTCGCGACCGCGGCGGCGCCGGGACGGTACTGGACCGCGAGAATCAAGGGGATCGATGCGGCCGTGAGGAGTGTCGCGACGGCGTAGGCCACCCACGGATCGATGCTGTAGAGCAGTCCTCCGAGGGCCGGCCCGATGATCGAGGTTCCGGTGAACGTGGCGGTCCACAGGGCGACCACGCGCGGAACGTCGCTCGCCGGCACCATCAGGGGCAGCACCGCCCGACGACTCGGCCCGATCATCGCGTCCGCCGTGCCGATGCCCACCGCGATCAAGAAGAGCAGCCACACGCGGTCGCCGTCACCGAGGCTGAACACCACCAGTCCGGCTGCGCAGACGAGTCGGCCGCCGAGGAAGGTTCCAGCAACCCGACGTCGATCGAATCGATCGGCGATGTAGCCGCTCGGAAGCGCGAGAAGGAGGCCGGGAACGAACTGCGCGAGACCGATCAACCCGATGTCGAAGGGGTTGCCGGTCAGGTCGTAAACCTGCTTGAAGAGGACGGTGATCAACAGGTTGATCCCGGTCGCGGCGAGCGCGGTTGAACCGAGGTAGCGGCGAACCGGGCGCTGACGGAGCACGGTCAGCGCTGTCGACACCGGCGAGACGCTAGCCCCACGATCGAGCCGCCCCCGATTTCGGGATGGTGACGCACGCTACGGACGTGTGACGTTTCATCGGCGATCTGATTGAGAATCGCGATTCTCGGCCCACCGGCTGATCAGGACGGATATGAAGACTCCTGTGACCGACATGACCCTCACCGCGGGAAGTGGCCTCAACGAGCATCTGGCCCCCGGTGACGCGTCCGATCCGAACGTCGACTGGTCCGCCGCGGTCCGCCTCGGTGTGACAATGAGCGCCACGGCCGCCGCGGCCGCGATGGTCACCCACGACTCACTTGGAGCCGTCGGCCGGGGCGTGCTCGTGCTCACCGTCATCGTTGTCGGCTTCACCGGCTCGCTGCTTCGCACGCGTCGCGACTGATCCAACATCTCGTCCAGCAGAGGACGAACGTGCCACGATCGGCGAATGCCGCACCGTCCCGTATTGCTGGTTCATGGCGCTTGGAGCGGAGCATGGTGCTGGGCGGGGCTCCAGACCGAGCTCGAACGACTCGGTGTCGTATCGCACTCGATCGACCTCCCTGGCCATGGTGACTCTCCCCTGCCACTCGGCGATCTAGCGGGCGACGCGCGGGCAGCCGCTGACGCGGCCGCCGTAATCGGACCCGACACCGTGCTTGTCGGGCACTCCTATGGCGGAGCAGTGATTACCGAAGCCGCAGCGCTCACCCCCGTCTCCCATCTCCTCTACATCGCCGCTTTCGCACTCGACGACGGAGAGAGCGTCAACGGCTTCCTTCGTGCCGCGCCCCGTCACCGGGTGGCGCTCGCCGACGCAATCCGACCGGCGGAGGACGGAACGAGCACGCTCGATCCCGAACTCATCGGACCGCTCTTCTACCCCACGCTGAGTGAGTCCGAGCGGGAGGCGCTCGCGGCGCGTCACTCACCGCAGCCGAACGCCGCGATGACCCAAGCGGTCGTCGGCAGCCCTCGCGAGTCGACACCGTCGACGTACGTGCTCTGCCAACGCGATCGCACCGTGCACCCCGAGCACCAGCGGATCATGGCTGCGCGCTGCGATGAGGTGATCGAACTCGATCGCGATCACTATCCGTACATCGAGGATCCGGTCGAGTCGGCGCGCATCATCGCCCGCCTCGCAGCAGCCTGACCATGACCGATCAAGCCGATGCGCTCTTCGAGGAATCGGGAGACCGTCTGGCTCCGACCGAACTTGCCGCCGGGCCCTGGGATCCGGCCAACTGTCATGGCGGGCCTCCGTCAGCGCTTCTCGCCCGAGCGGTCGAGCAACACAACCACGACGAGGGTGTCGAGTGGCAGGTCGCCCGACTGACCATCGAACTTCTTCGGCCGATCCGAGTGCGCCAACCGCTACGAGTCGTCTCGACGACCGAGCGCGCCGGTCGGCGCATCTCCGTGGTCACCGCCTCCCTCATCGATGGGGAGAATGAGGTAGCCGGTGTCCGAGCGCTCCGCATCCGTCGTCGTGAGGACGAACTTCCTTCAGGTGTTGTGCCGGCCTCGACGATGCCAGCCCCGGTCGAGGAGTCACGGCCCGATGTGGCCGACTTCACCGACGACCGGCCGAGCTACGTCGGCCATGCCTGCGAGTTCCGATTCGCGAGCGGCGGCTGGAACCAACTCGGTGAATGCGCGGTGTGGATCCGACTGCTCCAGCCCGTCATCGCCGGCGAGAGCCCGAGTGGACTTCAACGAGTCGCGGCGGCGGCCGACTTCGGCAACGGCGTCTCCGCCGACGTCGACTTCACCAGTTGGCTTTACATCAACCCAGATCTCACGATCCACCTCGCTCGACCGGCTGACGGCGAGTGGATCGGCCTGAGGGCGTCATCGCATCTCGGTGGCACGGGCACCGGCCTCGCGCATTCGGTTCTCCACGACAAGCACGGGGCGCTCGGACTGAGCCTCCAGAGCCTGCTGGTCGAGCCGCGCTGAGCCTCAGCGGCGCGAGCGAGCAACCTCGACGACCGCATCGATCGCCGCCGGATCTTTCAGCGCCCCCCGGCTCGCGACCACGTCGGGATCAGCGCCGAGCAGGATCTTCTTCACCGGCAACTCCAACTTCTTGCCGCTCAGCGTGGTGGGCACGGCATCGAGGCGGTGCACCTCATCGGGCACATGCCGGGGCGACAACTGCGAACGGACGACGGCTCGTATCTCGGCCACCAGATCGGGATCGAGCACTCGACCCTCGCCTTCGCCGACCACGAAGAGCACGAGGAGACCTGGATCGTCACCGTCCTCGGCTTCGAGATGGACCACGAGGGAGTCAGCCACTCCAGGCACCGATTCGACGACCCGATAGATCTCCGCGGTGCCGACCCGCACTCCACCACGGTTGAGCGTCGCGTCGCTCCGACCGGAGATGACACACGATCCGCGTTCAGAGAAGGTGACCCAGTCACCGTGGCGCCAGATCCCGGGATAGTGCTCGAAGTAACTCGCCGCGTAGCGGCTTCCGTCATCATCGCCCCAGAACCCAATCGGCATCGACGGCATCGGCTCGGTCACCACGAGCTCCCCCTGCGAGCCAACCACCTCACGGCCGTCCTCGTCAAAGGCCGCCACGGCGCAACCGAGGTAGCGGGCGGGGATCTCCCCGGTCCACACCGGTGTCATCGGACTTCCACCGACGAACGCGGAGGCGATATCGGTGCCTCCCGAGATTGGAGAGAGCAGCGCGGTCGACGACACGTGGTCGTGGATCCAGCGGAACCCCTCGGGGGGCAGCGGCGCACCCGTTGAGCCGACCGCACGGATCGCGGACAAGTCGAATTGCTCGGAGGCCCGGAGCCCTGCGCGGGCACAGGCCGTGAAGAACGGGGCGCCGCCGCCGAACCAGGTGACACGCTCCTCGGCGGCGAGGCTCCACAGCGTCTCGGGTCCATTCGCGTTCGGGTCGCCGTCGTAGAGCACGAGCGTCGAGCCGTGGAGAAGTCCGGAAACGAGGTAGTTCCACATCATCCAGCCAGTGGTGGTGAACCAGAAGAACCGATCCTCGGGACCCATGTCGCCGTGGAGACCCTGCACTTTTAGGTGCTCGAGGAGCACAAGACCCTGACCGTGCACGATCGGTTTCGGCAGGCCGGTCGTGCCAGAGGAGTACAGGACGTAGAGAGGGTGCTCCACCGTGCGACGCTCGAAAGCGAGCGGGCTCTCTGTCGGTGCCTCCATCACCTCCGCCCAGTCGAGGACCGGCACCGCGGCGATCGACGCGGGAAGACCCCCGTCGAGATAGGCGACCGAGATCACCGAGGAGAGCGTCGGCAGCCCAGCGCAGAT
>VMBT01002125.1_pt1 | contig 10060 bp, 9 predicted proteins | sample 4404301 | NCBI WGS metagenome assembly VMBT01 (sample SAMN12238535, study PRJNA552566) | marine metagenome | isolation source: Coastal seawater | place: USA: coastal Georgia, Sapelo Island | collected 2008-08/2009-08
TAGCAAAAAGTAAGACAAATGTTGTTCTTAACCCGATGTCAAATCTGAAGTTGGGTTCTGGTATTGCTCCGGTTAAAGAAATGAAAAGAGCTGGTATAAATCTGACAATTGGTACAGATGGGGCAATAAGTGGCAATGACTTAGACATGTGGCTGGCAATGCGCTTAACTTGTGGTTTGGCAAAAGGCCTGAATATGGAAGCAGACGCCATAACTGCTGAACAGGTGCTTCATATGGCAACGATTAATGGTGCGAAAGCTTTAGGTAAATCTGAGTCAATTGGAAGTTTGGAAATAGGGAAATGTGCAGATATTATCATGGTTGATGTAAATAATTCTCATTCTATACCTCTATTTGATCCCATAACACATCTTGTATTTGGTGCAGGCCGATCTGACATAACAGATGTTTTTGTATCGGGGAAACATATTGTGAAAAATAAAAAAATCACTGGAATTGATATTGAAAAAATTTACGACCAGGTTCGTGAATTAGCGCCACAAATAAAAGCCAGCCTTGAATAAAAAAGTGGTTCCATGGAAAATGATGTCATAAAAAAAATAAAATTTGCTTCTGCGTATATTAGTGAAAGAATAAATCATCAGCCTGAGTTTCTTTTAATTTTAGGATCTGGTTTGGGTGATGTAATAGATGAAATCTCAAATGAAGTTGTAATTCCATATAAAGAAATACCAGGGTTTCCTGTCTCTACGGCACCATCTCACGCAGGAAACTTAGTAGTAGGGTTCTTTGGTGGCCGGTGTGTAATGGTTATGCAGGGTCGGTTGCATCTATATGAGGGGTGGAAAGCCCATGAAATAGGATTTCCAATAAGGGTTGCTAAAAGCTTAGGTGTAGGGAAGATGATCGTAACAAATGCTGCAGGTGCTTTGGACAAAAGTTTTGAGCCTGGAAGCATAATGATGTTAACCGATCATATTAATTTCACTGGCCAAAATCCACTTATTGGTCCTCACAATGATGACTTAGGTTTGCGATTTCCTGATATGTCTGATGCTTATGATAAAAAGGTACAGAAGATAGTCTCTAATTGTTTTAAAAACGCCGGTATCAAATTAAGCCAAGGAATTTACGCGGGAATAACTGGCCCTTCTTTGGAAACTTCAGCAGAACGGCGCTTTCTAAGCGCAAGTGGTGCGAATGCCGTTGGAATGTCTACGATAATGGAAGTAATTGCTGCCAAACAGGCTGGTTTTGAGGTTGTTGGCCTTTCAGCAATTACAAATAAGGCTGATGGGGGAGAAGATCAGCAACCTGATACGATTGAAGAGGTGTTAGAATATGCCAGTATTGCTGGAAAAAAAATTAAATCTATTTTGCCAGAACTTTTGAACACTTGGTATTGAGATTATCTTAGATTTTTATATTTCACAGACCAGGGAGATTTTAGTTGACTGAGCTGACGGGAAAGCGGGTTCTAATTACAGGATCAAAAGGTGGCATTGGGTTTGCCATCGCAAAAAAGTTTGCAGAGGCTGGAGCGGAATTAGTTCTTCATGCAAGAAACGAAAGCCCCGAGTTCATAGAAGCTAAAACTAAGTTATCAAAGCTTTCAATGGCAGATATCTCAGGAGTCTTTGGAGATTTTTCAAATCAAGATGCATGCAAACAAATATTTGAAACACTTATGAAAGATCAGAAAACTGTTGATGTTTTGGTTAACAATGCTGCTACTCAAACCTTAAGCGCATTAACAGATATGAGTGGAACAAAAGTGAGGGAAATGCTGGAGATTAATCTGCAAGTCCCAATTTTGATGACACGATATTTTGCTGACCAGGCTCAAAGAGGAGGGTCCATTGTTAATATCTGTTCTATAGAAGCTCTAACACCTGCGTTAAATCATAGCCATTATGCAGCTTCGAAAGCAGGTCTCATAAACTTTACAAAGGCCTCAGCGCTTGAGCTTGGCCCCAAGAAAATCCGTGTAAACTCAATTTGCCCAGGATTAATTGATCGGCAAAATTTAAAGCAAGACTGGCCTGACGGAGTAAAGAGCTGGTTAGGAGCTGCGCCTCTTGGTCGATTGGGTACCGGTGAAGATGTGGCTAATGCTGCTCTATTTTTGGCAGGAGATCATGCAAAATTTATTACTGGTGCCAATCTTACAGTAGATGGTGGCATGGACTGCGTTCCAAGCTGGTAATATTTAAACTGAAAGGAATTTTCCAGTGAAGTTATCGAAAGATAAAATCAGTTCTCCCGAGTTTTGGACTGATGAAAGATGTTTTATCACAGAGTGTTTGAATAGTGACGAAGTTAAAGATTTTTCTTTGGCAATTGCCAGAGTTCAACCGTCAGTTACAACCCAATTACACCGTCTAAGAGATACAAAAGAAATCTATATTATTCGAAAAGGAAGTGGATTGGTCATGGTGGGTGAAGAAGAATTTGAGGTTTCAGTTGGGGATAGCGTTATAATTCCAGCCAATATTCCTCAAAGAATTACTAATCTAAGCGACACTGACGATTTGGAATTTTACTGTCATTGTTCCCCAAGATTTATGCCAGAAGTATATGAAAATTTAGAAAACAATTAGTACTTTAATTTATTTCTGGTTCTTTAACAGCGGATCCAAAGTCTGACTTTAGGAAGTCAAAATCACAACCCTTATCAGCTTGCTCAATATGCTTTGAATAAATGTAACCATAACCACGTTCATAACGAGGTTCGGGTTCTTTCCATTTTTCTCGCCGATTACTCAATTCATTTTCTGAGATATCAACATTGAGTTTTCGTTCAGGTATATCCACTTCTATGATGTCGCCATTTTTTATTAACGCCAATGGCCCACCAATGTAGGCTTCTGGGGCAACATGAAGAATACACGCGCCATAAGACGTTCCAGACATTCTTGCATCAGATAATCTAATCATATCCCGGTGTCCCTGCTTAAGTAATGCTTTTGGCATAGGGATCATACCCCATTCTGGCATTCCTGGACCACCTTTTGGTCCGGCATTTCGTAAAACCAAAATATGATCAGCTGTTATAGGATAGTTTTCATCATTTATTATTTCTTTCAATTCAGAATAACTGTTTGCAACAATGGCGGGGCCTCTATGTTTTTGAAACTTTGGATCCATTGCTGCTGGTTTTATGACGGCTCCATCAGGAGCAAGGTTTCCTTTTAAAACAGCTAAAGATCCCTCATGGTAAACTGGATTATCTAGTGTACGAATGACATCACTATTATAATTTTTAGCTCCTTTGATACATTCGCCTAGTGTTTTTCCTGTAACTGTTTTGACACTTAGATCAAGTTTATCCCCCAGCTCAACCATCAAAGCTCGCAAACCCCCTGCATAAAAGAAATCTTCCATCAAGTATTCTTTTCCTGATGGACGAATATTGGCGATCACGGGTGTAGTTCGGCCTATTTCATCGAGTTGATCCAAGGTTAGATTGACACCTGCACGACGTGCCATCGCAATCAAATGGATAATTGCATTGGTTGAACAACCTGTCGCCATGGCTACCGTTACTGCGTTTCTTGTGCTGGCTTCGTTTATGATTTTGTCAGGAGTTAAATCTTCCCAAACCATCTCAACAATTCGACGACCACAATCAGTCGCCATACGTTTATGACTAGCATCGGGGGCTGGTATTGAAGATGACCCTGGTAAAGTTAGCCCCCAACCATCAGCAATACTCATCATAGTTGATGCCGTTCCCATTGTCATACATGTACCATAACTACGGGCTATACCACCTTGAACGCCATACCATTGCTCTTTGGAAATATTGCCAGCTCTACGTTCGTCCCAGTATTTCCAAACATCAGTACCGGACCCTAACTTTTCACCTGCATAGTTACCTCTCAACATTGCTCCTGCAGGCATGTAAATAAATGGTAGTCCCATACTGGTTGCGCCCATAATAAGTGCTGGTGTTGATTTATCGCATCCACCCATCAAGACGGCTCCATCAATTGGGTGAGAGCGCAGTGTTTCTTCAACCTCGAAAGCTCCCATGTTTCGATACAGCATTGATGTTGGCTTTAGAAATTGTTCCGAAAAAGAATGAACAGGCATTTCAACAGGCATACCTCCGGCTTGGTAAATGCCCTTTTTAACAAATTCGGCTCGGTCTCTTAAATGATGATGGCATGGTGATAAGTCTGACCAAGTATTAATAATGGCAATAATAGGTTTGCCTTCCCAATCTGCTTGATCGAGTCCCATTTGCATAGCACGAGATCTATGACCCATGGATCTTAAGTCATCTGGTGCAAACCAACGGGCTGATCTTAAATCTTCTTTTTTCTTAACCATTATGCTTTTAATTTATAGATAGCTTTTGGAATAGAGGATACCATTTAAATTGATTTGGATAGAAAAAAACTGACTGAAAACCAGATTGCAAAAGTCTTAAAAGATTTCTAGTTTGCTTAAGTGAATACCATCTCAAAAATATTTTCTTTAACAAGTGTTCCAAATTTATTTTGGAGTGCCCCAACTCCTTTATCCTTTAAACCCCCTCTACAGTCGGTACTATTTTTATTTCTTGGGCTTATGATTTTCGGTTTTGGGCATGCCATACTATTCGGCTCAAACTTCGGGGTTAGTCCTTGGATGGTTCTAGCACAGGGCTTTGTTGTGCAATTTGGAATTGGCATAGGCTTATCAATTATTTTGGTAAGTTTTGCTGTTTTGCTGTTTTGGATACCTCTCAAAGAAAAACCGGGTATTGGAACTTTTATAAACTTCTTTGTTGTGGCAGCAGTTATAGAGATAACGCTACCTTATATACCAAACCAAACAGAAAATTTTCTTAAACTGGTGCAAGTCTTTGTTGCAATCCTGGTTATAGGTTTAGGGGGAAGTATTTATCTTATTGCAAATTTAGGTCCAGGTCCTCGTGACGGTCTTATGACTGGTCTTAGTAAAAAAACCAGAATTCCAATGGCCTACGTAAGGAACTTTTTAGAAATTTCTGTGGTAATTTTTGGATGGTCTTTGGGCGGTACAGCTGGAGTAGGAACTTTGATTTTTGCAATTTTAATAGGACCAGTGACAGTGGCTTACATGTATTTTATCAAGACCACTTTTGATAAATGAATATAAACCTCTAAATCTAAACTCTAGAAGCATTGAAAGTTCTAGAATTGAAAGAAACGAATTTGGCAAAAGCTATTTTAATTGGTTCAGAGATTTATCGTAATTCTCAATTCGGAGGAAAGCACCCATTATCGATACCCCGTGTATCTGCAGTTTTAGATTTAGTAAGAGCAATTGGAATTTGTGATAAAGAGGAATACAAAACTGGCCCATGTGCAAAGCCAGAACTCCTTAAGAGTTTTCATACAGCTGATTATATTGCCGTTTTAAAAAAAACTGAAGTTTCTCAAAAAATTTCAGAAACAGATGCAAAAACCTATAATATTGGCTCGCTATCAAACCCTGTTTTTCCTGAGATGTTTAAGAGGCCAGCAACCTCTGTCGGGAGCTCCTTATTAGCGGCTGACTTAGTTGCTGATGGGGGGCGTGCCTATTCATTAGGTGGAGGTTTGCACCATGGTATGGCAGGCTATGCAAATGGATTTTGTTTTCTAAATGATTTGGCCTTCGCTATCAATCGTCTCAGAGATCTTGGTGTACAGAGAATAGCATATATTGATTTAGATGCACATCATTGCGATGGCGTTGCTGCGGCTTTTCCAGAAGATGAAAACCTATTTGCTGTTTCAACTCATGAAAGAAAAAGATGGCCATTTACTGGTGGCATAGATGAGAACAAACCCGATAGGCTTCTTAATGTGCCCCTTCCAAGTCAATGTAATGACACAGAATTTATGTTTGTTTTTGAAAAATTAGTGTTCCCTTTATTAGATAGATTTCAACCAGAAGCCTTAATTGTTCAAGGTGGTGCGGATGCATTGGTAGAAGATCCGATGTCACGCCTGTGCCTATCCAACCGGGTCATTTTTAAAATTCTGAGTATACTTTTGGAATCCTCTCAAAGAGTACTATTGACTGGCGGTGGAGGATATAATCCTTGGACGGTTGCTAGATTGTGGACTGGTTTTTGGGCACTGATAAGCGGTCGGACTGTTCCTGAAATTTTACCTAATCAAGCTACTGAACTTTTACGATCTTTATCTTGGCAAAGGCAAACAAAGCCCAAAGAAATTATGTTAAATTCTATATATGATGTGCCCATGGAAGGGCAGTTAAGAGATGAGGTAAGCGACATTGTAAAAAAGGTGTCGAGTTTGCACAAATTTAAATATTCTTAGATTAACTGGTATTTAGATCTAGCCGCTCTTCTTCAAGCTGTTTGGGTAAAAGCAAGGCTGCTAATAAAATCAACACTGCCATAAAACTCATCATGCTAAATATCTGCCGCATTTCAAAACCATTTTGCATCATAAGGCTGCAAATTGGTAATACACTTGCTCCAGCAGATAAGTTTAAAACGTATTTGATACTGAGAATTTTTGCTCTTTTCTCATCGGGAATATATCGAGATAGAATAATATCATTGATTGGCACTTGTCCAAACACAAATGCCATGGCGAAAAGTGTGATGAAAAAAAGTGACCAATTTTCAAAGATTGAAGAAAAATATATAAATAAAATTTGTCCTGCTGAAATTATCAATAAAATTAATTTTGGAGAAAATTTATCTATCATCTTGCCAACAGCAATTTGCGCAAAAGAAGCGATTGCGTAAACAAGTCCAGCTAATAGACCCGTTACAGCGACTGAGGTTGATATATTTGACAAGTAAGTTTCAAAATATCTTGGAACTAGGAAAGTCATTGCGCCAAAAATAAATCCAGCGCTTATTGTCGATAGAGCAATCGAACTTAATGCCCTGTGCCAATGTTTGGCGAAAGGCCTGCCTGATATTACTTTTTCATTAACTTCGCTGGATGGTTCAATTGTTAGAGCTTTTAAGAATTGTAAGCCGTAAATTATGCAAAAAAATCCAGGCAGTAAAAAGCATAGTCTCCAATTACCATAAAACAATATTAAGCCAGTAATCAAAGGCGCAGCTGCAACGCCCATATTACCAAACACCCCATTTATACCCATTCTTATCCCATTATTTTTATTTTTTGACAGAAGCATGGTAATACCAACGGGATGGTAAATCGCGGCAAAGATGCCAATTAATGATAAACTAACCGCAAACAGCCACAGGCTCGTAGATATCGCAGCCAATATTGAAGAAAGCCCAATTCCAAAGTGATAAATGATCATTAGAAATGATCTTGAAATTTTATCTGATAAATGAGCTGCAAGGGGGGCAAAAGCACCGAAAAATAAAAATCCAACTGCCCCATAGGCTATTATTTCGTCATAGGTTAATCCAAAGTATTTTCCTGCATCGTATGCAGCCTTGGCAAATATCAACATCATAAAATGGTCCAAAAAATGGCTAATATTTATATAAATGTCACTGATACTTTTAGGTTGAAATATGGATGCTTGATTGGGCATTTTAGGGTTTTGCTTCCGGTACTCGCTCAAAACTAGGGATTTCTTCGGGTATAAGATGATAAGGCTGTTTATCTATGCAATAAATTGCGGATTGTGGACTAAACCAGGAATGATCATCTAAAGTCCCAATTTTTAAAACTAACATTCCCGGACGAGGGGGGCTTTCAACACAAATATGAGTGCCGCAGGTTCCACAAAAATAACGTACTCTAGGTTTCTCTAAATCATCTCTTTTAAAGATTTTAGGATTGCCCTTAGTGAAACGAAAAGTTTTTTCAGATATGATCACTGAAGTATTTGCTGCTCCCCCAGAAAGGTATCTGCATTCCCTACAATGGCATAAAATCTGTGAGTGAATGGGATCATCAAATTCATAACTAAGTTCACCACAATAGCATCTACCGGTGTGGGTCATTTTGTTTTCCTCCTTTTAAAAAGTTTCAAACTTTTTTGACTGCTGAGCACATTACGCGTAGTTTTGATTCTGCCAAATCTGGAGATAGAAGGCCTAGACCACAGTCAGGAGCAATAACAAGTCTCTCGCGGTCAATATGAAGCAATGCTGAATTAATTCTATCAATGATTTCTTCTTCACTTTCTAATCGGCTTGAAGCAATTGCTATGGCCCCAAAGATAACGGACTTCTTCTCAAACTTTTCCAATAATTCTAAATTATTTTGACAGTGAGCGTCTTCTATAGATACCTGATCAATTTTCAATTCATCTACTTCTTTGGCAAGAAGGTGATAACTTTCTGAATCAGCTTTCTTGTAGTCTTCATCATCTAAGTGATCAGGATAACCACAACACATATGGATAATTTTTGTCACATCTTTTGGGACGCCGTGGAAGCAACGCTCTATACCTTCCATGCCAAAGGATGAGGCATCCTCAACTTGGCGTGCAAAAAGGGGTTCATCAACTTGGATATATTTGCATCCAGCGTCAACTAATGACAAAATTTCCTTATTTACCGTTTCAGCTAAATCGCGATTGAGTTTTGGTCTGTCGTCATAGAAACAATCTGCTGTTGTATCCATAATCGTAAGTGGTCCCGGAAGTGTAAATTTAACTGGCGCTGAAGTTACGCTCTGGCTGCTTTTAAAGTCATGAACGGAGTAGCTTGAACCATTATGTTTGATTTTATTACGAACTGCTGGAAGATTTGTTTCATATGCTCCATCTCTTAAGATACGGTGCTCCAGATTTTTAAAATCAAATCCTTCTAAATATCTGCAGTGATAGTGGATATAGTTTTCTCTTCTGACTTCTCCATCAGTTGGGATATCTATCCCTGCATCTATCTGCAAATTAATAACTTCCTTTGCAGCTCTGACAAATAAATGTTCATCGCTATCAGACTTTTTTTCTATATACTGAGTAAATTCCTTTGTTACACGTTCGGTATTCATTCCTCCATCAGTTCTGGCTCCATCAAACCAGTCTTCAATAGGAAGATAAGAGGGTTTGGGAAATGATCCGATCACTGTAGTTGTCAGGGGTTTATTCGCCATTTTTCACCTATTTATTGGGGCGCTAACCTGAAAATCAGGTGTTAAAAAGCTCTTTCCAGCGATGGCATGCAACTTCATGCTGTGGGTCTGTTTGTTGAAGGCTCGGCTCTTCTTTTTTACAAATATCGATAGCATGAGGGCAGCGGGTGTGAAATTTGCAACCACTGGGCTGGTTTGTAGGAGAAGGGATTTCTCCTTCTAATCTTTGTGCCGTTCCCTGGTCATCTGGATTGAGCGATGGAATAGCAGAAAACAAAGCTTTAGTGTACGGATGCTTAGGTGCTTTAAAGAGCTCTCTGGTAGGGGCTGACTCAACTAACCTTCCAAGATACATAACGGCGACATGATCACAGATATGAGCCACAACGCTTAAATCATGGCTTATGAACATGAATGTTAAACCCATGTCTTTCTGTAAAGACTTAAGAAGATTAAGAACATCCGCTTGTATAGAGACATCAAGCGCAGCCACGGCTTCGTCTGCAATTACTAAACGTGGGTCAGATACGAGCGCCCTTGCAATTGAAATACGTTGTCTTTGGCCACCGGAAAAAGCATGCGGGAACCTTCTTAGATGCTCTAAGTTCAGTCTGCAACGTGACGCTATTGTTCTAACACGACTATCAATTTCTTCTCGATCTGAAGCTAACCTCATAACTTCGATTGGTTCGGCGATAATGTCTCTGACGGTCATTCTAGGTGACAAAGCAGCATAGGGGTCTTGAAAAATTAATTGGGCTCTTTTTCTGTAATCTGCTAGCTGCGATTTATCCAATTTGCTTAATTCATATGAAACATCACCATCATCATAGTATGCTGATCCACTACTTATTGGCACAGCATTGAGCAAAGCTCTCCCTAAAGTTGTTTTTCCAGACCCACTTTCACCCACGAGACCAAAAAAAGAACCACGTTTAATTGTCAAAGATACATTATTAACCGCTTTCAAATAATTTTGAGAAAATAAGCCCCCACCAATTTTGTAAGATACAGATAGATTTTCAACTTTAACTAGATCAGTCATTTTATGCACCACTCCCATCTTTGTATAAGTGGCAAGCAACACGCCTAGATTT
>VMBT01002127.1_pt1 | contig 10056 bp, 6 predicted proteins | sample 4404301 | NCBI WGS metagenome assembly VMBT01 (sample SAMN12238535, study PRJNA552566) | marine metagenome | isolation source: Coastal seawater | place: USA: coastal Georgia, Sapelo Island | collected 2008-08/2009-08
CGATGTGAGCCAGGTGCTCAGTACCTTTCCCGCCATCCCTACAGCCGCTGACGGCATTGAGATTGCGGCAGGCCTGCCGGAAATCGCCAGCGTGCTCGATCGGGCCACGCTGATCCGCTCGCATGTGCAGCCCGATTTGGGCAGCATCCTCCACTCGCGGCATCAGTACCACTGGCATACTGGCTATGTGCCGCCGCAGACGGTGGCCGCGCCGCACATCGGGGCCTGGATGGCTCGGGTTCTCGGCCCCCGCAACCCGGTCATGCCGGCCTTCATCAACATTGGCCAGCGGCTCGAGGGCATTGGTGAAAACGAAGAGATCAAAGCCTTCACCACGGGTGGTTTTTTTGGCAGTGAGTTCGGCCCACTGAACCTGCCCTATCCGGAACAGGCTGCCCTCGCCGTGCGACCGCCGGAGGGCATGAAGCCGGGGCGGTTTGCGAGCCGCTACCGGCATTTCAAGGAACTGGTCGATGCCTCGCCACATCGTCACCTCACCAGTGATTACCACCACGAGTCGCTTCTCCGCAGTTTTGACAAGGCACACCGACTGCTGGGCTCAGACGACCGGCAGGCCTTTGACATTACGCTCGAACCGCAAGAAGTCCGGCAGGCCTACGATACCGGACGTTTTGGTCGGGGCTGCCTACTGGCCCGCCGGCTTGTTGAACGGGGCGCCCGCTATGTTGAAGTCACCACTGAATACATTCCCTTCAAACACTGGGACACCCATGAACGGGGGCACGAGACGCTGGTCCGCATGCATCAAGAGATTGACCGACCGATCGCCACGCTGATTCGTGACCTGGAAGATCGGGGCCTGCTCGACCGCACCCTGGTCGTCATCGCCAGTGAGTTTAGCCGCGACATGATCACAGAGGGCCAGCCCGGCTCAACGGCAGCCGACCAGGCAAAATCCCCCAAAGACTTCCTGCAGAAGCCTGAGCACTACGGCCAGCACCGGCACTTTACCGGTGGCTCGACGGTGGTGCTGTTTGGAGGCGGGGTGAAGCGGGGCTTCGTCTATGGGAAAACCGCTCCTGAGCGTCCCTGCATTGCGATCGAAAACCCCGTCACAGTCACCGACATGCATGCCACGCTCTTTTCGGCCATGGGTATCAGTCCCAAAACGGTCTATGAGATCGAGGGGCGGCCGTTCTATGCCACTGAAGATGGCCACGGTAAACCAGTCGAGGCCATCTTTGCCTGAGTTGGTCGCTCGTGAAACCAACAGCGATTCAGTCTGGGCTGCCGTATTCGTCAGGGAAGCACGCCACTGACTATGAGCTGCTCACGCTCACCTCGCTCACGGCCTCAGACTGCGGCTCCAGCGGCAGACAGAGTAGTTTCCCAGGCCCCCGCACAAAGATTGCGTCACCGGCAATGGCAGGATGGGCATAGGTCGAAACGGCTCGACGGAAAGGGAGAGTCCTGCTGACAACAGCAAGTTCATCTGCTTGTGCATCAATGACGAGAAGCTCACCAGACTGGGTCTGCAGCAAGATGTGATCATCTGCTGCAATCAAAGAAACATGGCCCTTCAGTGATCGGTCAAAGGCCGACCAGAGCGGACGGAGTGTCGCCGCTTCCAGGCAAACAACCTTGCCATCATGAACTGCAAAAATGCGACCCGCCGTCACCACTGGCGTATGCATGTCGGGCCTTAACTTTTCGTAGTACGCCTGAACCGCTGGTGTCTCATGCTGAAAGCCAAGCAGCCGCGCCCCATTGTTTTCACTGACCAAAAAAATCTGCTCGCCTAGGAGTAATGGGGTTGGCACATTGAAGTCACCGGCCACCTTGGGCGTGTACGTCCAGAGCCGCTCACCCGTCGCTGGATCCCAGCCTCCACAGGAGATCTTGTCGAAGCCGACTAATTGCCGACGCCCCATGACGGTTCCGAGCACAAAGGACGCGAATGCCGCCGGGTTTCCCGGTGACTGCCAGAGTGTCTCCCCCGTCTGAGGATCGAGGGCGACAAGAGCTGCCTGCGGACCTCCCGGATTGAGAATCAGTTGACCGGCACTTAGCAGTGGGGATGAGGCCACCCCCCAGACCAGTTCATCGCTTGCCTGAAATTCTTCGCGGATGTGCCGCTGCCAGACAATTTTGCCTGTCCGCAGGTCACAACAATGCAGATGCCCGAACGCACCCAACAAATACGCACGACCATCAACCAGCAGGGGTGTTGCCCGTGGTGAGTTCCCATAATCAAGGTGACCAGCCGCGGGGTAATCAATCATCCAAAGCCGCTTGCCCGTCGCTGCATCAAACCCATGAAAGACATCCCGCTCATCGGCCAGATCACGATCCCCAACCACCGCAACACCTGCTGCCACGGCCACTCCGCCGACACCCTCACCAAAAAGCGTGGCCTTCCAACGCAATGAATCTCGCTGCGGCAATCGCTCTGGGAGCCAACGCACTCGTCCATCACGCTTCCTGCCACGCCAGCCAGGCCAGTCATCATTGTGGCGGGGTGTCATCTCTCGCGACTGATCGCTTGCGTCAGGAGTATCCGGTTGTGTTTCCGGAACAGCCACCAACGGAATAAAGCCACGCTTCGTCTCAAGAGCCAGCCGGAGCAAAGGCTCATCACCGACTGCCAAAAATGCCTTTTGCACAGCCTCACGAAGGTCTGCCTGTAGGGAAGCCGCAACAAATGCTGTCACAAACGGAACATTGCCCGTACGACCAATGACCCGCAAATCGCCCTTCCGAATTGTCCCACAGCCTTCCAGCAGGGGCTGTGCATAACTGGAAATAACAGTCGCTGCCGGCCTGCCGCCTGCTTTGCCTGCTTCGATCACCGCTGCTGCCCCATCACTACAGGCAGCAGAAATAGTGGCGGCGGCGATCTCCAGGCCATGTCTGTCAAAGAGAGCCCTGGCCGCAGCATTTTTTTCAGCACAATCGACCGGCCCCAGAAAAATCGTGTGCCCACCCAGGTCCGCCAGTACCTCAACAGGATCGTCGCAATGGACAACAACCAGCCCATGCTGCCATGGGGAACCGTCCTGATCAGTAAGGCTGGCAACTGGCAGCAGTGCACCCTGGCCGGCCGCCACCAAGGCCTTGCTATCTGCTTCCACCACTGACCGCTTGCCAATCACGATATCAGGAGGAGGGATAGCGGGATCAAGAGACGTGAGTGACTCAGAAAAATGAGTGGCCACCTCACAACCGGTCACCTGCTGCAGAAAGCCAGCCAACTGTTCGTAGTCACGCTGGGCATAACCGGCCACACAGGGACACGACAACGGTGCCGCCAGCGGATCCATTACCACCATCACCAAAGGCCTTGCATCAACCGCTTTTGCGGTTGCCCAGCAGGCTGCCACGAACGCAAACACTGCCAGTGCTCGGCTTCGCCCGATTCTCAACAGACTGCGATTCATGGCGATTCCTTCTGGGCAAGGATGACCTCGTCCTTCTTCAAAACAACAAGCTGGCCCTTGTTGATATCGAGGTAGTAAACCCGTGAACCGTCGGCAGCCATTCCGACTGAAGAGTTCTTGCAGCCGGACTGCACACTGGCCTTACCAACAATCTCTTGGAAAGTGCCGTCCATTGCGAACCGCTTGACGACTCCATTTGATTCGGAAGTCAGCAAGCCACCGTCCGGCGTACGACAGGTATTCATCGGGTTACAGCAGCCACTGAAACTGTCAGCTGCGGCGTTGCGATCACGGCTTCCAAAACTCGCGACAGTCTCACCTTCAAAATCAGCCAGAACCACGCGATGCCGGGAGTTTTCGGCCACCGCGAGCCTGTCACCAATGACCTGCAGATCCATCTGGCCACAGCACCCGCTGAGCCCTTTCATAATTTGCACCGGGTTTTGGCAGCTGCGGTCACACCGCCAGACGGCATAGCCATAGCCAAAGGTTTCCCGGCCAACCAGAAAAACATGGTCCTTGGAGACGGCGACTCGGTAGAGCTGTTTGGAATTACGGAGAGCCTCATCAAAAAGTTGTTGCGGCGTCATGTTCCGTCTTTGCTCGAGATAGCGTTTCTGGCTCTCTACCTGAAGCGTGAGGCTTCGCAGCCGACTCGTCTCATAAGCTGTGCGTTCTTCCTCTGGCTTGTCTTGAATTTCACTGAGCGTTTCTTTCTCTCGCTTGAGTCGTATTTCTTGCTGTTCGAGGCTGAGATCTCTCCGCTCAACTGCCTCTTCGGTAAAAGCTTCGTATTCTTCTTCCGGCAGAACAAAGTGAGGGGCTTCCTCTTGCCCCAGCAATTCCCCTTTGGCGGAATACCAGGCAATTGACGTGTCACCGACGACATACACCGTGCCGTCGTCTGTTTGACTGAGGCCACGAGGAGACATTGGCAACTCAACCGCCTGACGTTCTTCACCAGCAGAATCGGTCCAAACCAGTCGGTCGGGAATGGGCCCAGAGGCCTGGCCTGCTCGATACGCACCGTACCGCTGATTGGCACCGGTGAGCAGAATGAGCCCGGCCTTCCCGTCGGGAATAAAACCGATGATGCCGCCATGTTCAGCGGCAACCTGAATCCGGCGAGACTCACGGAAGGGGCTTGTAGCCTCATCCTGTGGTGCCTCCGCAATGACCCGTGGTGGATCCGCCTGTGGCAACTCGCCGTCGTAGAACCAAAGCCGCGCCACACCAATAGCCACCCGCACGAGGAACTCTGTATTCATGGCTCTCCCTTTCATTGGTTGTTGGGCCGGGACGCGCAACCCTGAATCTCACCCGTGCACCTGAACCAGTCGCCGTCCCCAGAGAGCGGAGTCTACCCCCGGCTTGGAGGGCCTGGCAAATGGGCCTGGTTTCGCCAACGAATGTGACAACGAAACCATGACGAGTTCGTGGGCAATTTGCTGGTTTTTCCCGCCTGTCCAGATCAGCCCAGCCCCTTGCTCACAGCATGTCTGTCCACGGAATTGACCGGCTTGCCAGGACAATCGAACGATTCCTTCAACGTCACGACAGGCCAAGCCGCAGATTAGCAGATTGGCCGAGCAACCGCTCAGCCGCCGACCTGGCAGTGGCGTTGATCACTGGATGTATCTGGCAAGGCCGCCCCAACTTCCCCGGAGGCTGCCATGACTCGCCAGGATACGCTTCCTTCCAAACCGCGTCCTTCTCGCCAAAACGGTTTGGCCTTCGGCGGACTGTCACTGGCTGCGGTTCGTGACCTGCTTCTCCCGCAGCCTGCTCCTTGCCTGACGCTCAGCCTTCCGACTCATCGCAACGTGCCGGAAAATCGAGTCGACCTTCTCTCCTACACACACCTTGTCGACTCACTCGACATGGCCTTGTCGCTCGCCCACCCCCGGGCCGAAATTGAGCGGCTCTTGCGGCCTTACCATCAACTCGGCACCGACCGAACATTCTGGGAACACACCCGAGCAGGCCTGATCGTATTCGCCGCTGATGGCTGGGCCCGGGGGTCTGCCACTGGTCCTCGTCGCCCAGCCCGCCGTGGCAGCGGTCTTCCGAGGGCTTTCACAAAACCCGCTGCTGCTGGAAACCTTTGTGCCTAAGGATGGCCATCTGCTGCCGGAAGCCGGGCTGACGGCCCTGGTGCTGCCAATCGTGACTGCCGAGCGTGACCGCCGAATTGATCGGGAGATACGGCTCTTCCACCTCGCCCGCGACCGTGGCCTCGCGACAGACACCCCTGCCGCAATCGCCCAGGCAGCAGTCTCAGGACGAATCGCCACACTTCTCGTTGAAGCCCAGCGTTTTGAACCTGGCTGGCTTGATCGCTCAACCGGAGCCATCCATGCCGAGGGTGACCCGCCGGTTGACCTGAGCCGCTCGGGGAACAGCCCCGCGATTAGGACCGAAGATTTACTCGGGGCTATTGCCGAAACGGTGCTCCTCCACGGTGGTGAGATTGTGTCACTGGAGGCCACCCGCATGCCAAGTGAAACCGGCCTCGCCGCCATTTATCGCTACTAGCAGGCGGCGGCCGGCTGTTGGGGTGACCTGCCCAGCTGCCAGAATCATCTGGTCGGCCGCGACCAACGAATCGTTCTCTGGTATTCCCTGCCGCTGTTCGTCACGATGGTGCCATGCCATCTCCTGCGAACCGTCCCCCCGTCGCGGCTGCACCATCTGACGCCTTCTCCACCTGTCCCGATCGACGCGGTACAGGTGCCGAGAAGTGGGACCGGTACGCCGGCCAGTCTGATAACCATGGTCGCGAGATCATTCCCTTCTGGGTCGCCGACATGGACTTTCGCTCACCGGAGTGTGTCCTAGAGGCAATCAAGCGACGCGCCGACCATGGCGTCTTTGGCTATACCCACGACACGCCGGGGTTTGCCTCAACACTGGCTGACCACCTCAAACGGCGGCACAACTGGAAAATTGAACCCAGTTGGGTCATGGGTGTGCCAGGGGTTGTCAACGGTCTGGCTGTCACCGCCCGACTCTTGGCGGCAGCCGGAGAGGGCATCGCCAGCTTCACGCCGGTCTACCCTCCATTTTTGTTTCTGCCCAAACTCGCTGGTCGGCAAACAGTGCGGGTGCCGCTGATTGCAGCCTACGAAGAGGACCGCTGGCTGATTGATTGGGATGCCCTCGAGGCCAGCCTGGCCAATCCAACGACGAAACTCTTTTGGCTCTGCCAGCCCCACAACCCCACAGGCACGGTGTTCTCGCGAGAGGAACTCATGAGGCTTGCTGATCTGGCTGAACAGCATGGTGTCACCGTGATCAGTGATGAAATCTGGGCTGATCTGGTCCTCGATGAGCAAACGCCCCATGTCGCCTTTGCCAGCCTCGACCATCCTGCTGCTCGACGGGCCATCACCTTTGTGGCGGCATCCAAAACCTGGAACATCGCTGGCCTCGGCTGCGCAGCAGCAATCGTGCCCGATGAAGCCCTGCGAAAAAACTGGCGGGCTGCCGGCGGCGGGCTAGTGCCGATGATCAATCCCCTGGGCTATGCCGCGTCCGAGGCAGCCTGGCAAGAGGGTGACCCGTGGCGGCAAGACCTGTTGCATCTGTTACGCCGCCATCGGCAGATGGCCCTCGAAGCCGTTGCTGGCCTCCCCGGCATCCGCTGCCTGGCCCCGCAGGCGACCTACCTCCTCTGGATTGACTGCCGGGAATGGGCGGCGGCTCAGCCACCCGATCGAGCCGATCCCCAGCAGGCCTGCGAGGCAGCCGGGATTGGCCCATCTGATGGCCGTGACTTTGGCAGCCCGGGCTTTCTCAGGCTCAACCTCGGCTGCCCCACCCCCCGACTGGCAGAGGGCCTGCGGCGGCTGCGGCAGGCATTTGGCACAATCGGAACCTAGCAGCCTCAAAACCGTTCAATAGATAGGGATTATGGCCGGAAAAAGCTTTTCCCTGACCGGTGCTTCCGCGAGGTTTTTCTCGATTCTGTAAGAGCCGGTCGTACTGGAGACATGACAAAGGCAAGGAAACTGGGAGTCATTGACATGACGGACTTACACGAACGACACACCGTCTGGCGACACACCGTCTGGGTTACTCTTTTGTCGATTGGCCTTTTGACGGCCTCCTCTGCCAGCTTGCTTTCTTTGGCCAAGGCCGCACCATCTGCCGCGCAGCGGGCCGCCATGGCTCGGAAACGAGCGAGCCTTCAGAAAGATCCTCCGTCGCGGCTGCCTGAGGCGGTCCGGGGTGGATCGACCCAACCGGCCTTTCCCGTCGCTCCTCTCGACACGAGTGCTGCCGGACACGAGGCGGTCGCCACTGCTGCAGCAGCCATTGACTCATTCCTCCAGCGTGAGTGGAAACAACTCGGCATCACCCGAGGCACACCACTTGATAATGAACAATTTGTCAGGCGGGTTTACCTGGAACTCGGTGGGCGGATTCCACGCCTTGAAGAGGTGCGTTCCTTCACCCACCAGCAGCGGTCCACGAAACGACAGGACCTCATCGACAAACTGCTGGCAAGCCCCGATTACGTCAGCCACTTTTACAATTTCTGGGCCGATATCCTCCGGCTTAAAGAAAGGCCTGACAAACAGACACTGGTCTTTGAGCCGTACATGGACTGGGTGAAGCAGTCGATTGCCCAAAACACACCCTATGACGAATGGGTGTTTGCCATGCTCACCGCCGACGGCACCCTCTGGGATAACCCCGCTGTCGGCTATCAGTTGCGGGATCGCGGCATGCCGCTTCCTTATGTCGACAACACCGTCCGCGTGTTCCTGGGTGTGCAAATCGGCTGTGCCCAATGCCATGACCATCCCTTTGACCGCTGGACACAAAAAGAGTTCTACGAACTTGCCGCGCTTACCTCAGGCACACGCGACCGGCAGTTTCAGGGGCGTTCGAAAAAGGGCGGTGCCATGGGCATGCAGATGATGGGCATGCAGGCTGGTGCTGCCAATGCCAAAGGCCTTTTCCAAGAACTGCAAGAGGCACGCAAAAACCGAGAGATTCCTGTGGCTGCCATTCAGTTTCTTCGGCTCAACAACACTGCCGTCAATTTCCAGCAAACCAATCTGAAACTGCCGCATGACTACCAATATGACAATGGAAAGCCAGAAGAGGTCGTGCAACCGTCTGTACTCTGGGGAAAAGTGCCGGAAGAATTTGCCGCGTCTGATCGCCGCACCCAGTTTGCTGGCTGGCTCACCGCGCATGACAACCGACAATTTGCCCGCGCCATCGCCAACCGACTTTGGAAAAAGATGATGGGGGTTGGGCTGGTTGAGCCGGTCGATGAGTTTCAAGAAGGCAATATGCCCGTCCTGCCTGAGTTGCTCGAGCATCTCACGGACGAAGTCCTGCGGCTCGACTTTGACATCCGGGAATTCATTCGCGTCATCGCCGCAACGGATGCCTGGCAGTCGCAGGCTGTCGTCTATGACGCTTCCTCAACAGAGCCTTTTCTCTTCACCGCACCCGCCCTGCGCCGCATGACAGCCGAGCAGCTCTGGGACTCCATGCTGACCCTTGTTGCCAAAAACGAATGGGCCTTCCAGCGACCAACAGCCAAGGAAATCAAAGCAGCTGCTGAAGTTGACATGCTCACTGTCGGCTATGACGAGTTTGTCGAGAAGTGGCAGGTCTTTAATGACAAGTTTGGCCGCGGCTATCGGAAACAGATCTATCAGATTGCCGGCTACAAGGATCAGATTCTTGTACGGGCAAGCGAACTCCCCACCCCGGTCCCTGCCAACCATTTTCTCAGCCAATTCGGCATGGGAGATCGAGACAGCATCCAGAGTGGCGTGCAGTCGGCGACGGTGCCACAGGTATTGACCATGTTCAACGGCTGGACGACCCATACCATGCTGGAACGTGGCTCAGTCATTTACGACAACGTCGTCGACCAAGAGTCGGCTGACCATGCGATCGAAACCATCTTTCGATCGATCCTGGCTCGCCGCCCAACCCTGGGAGAGACCCGAATGGCCAAGGCAGAAATCGACGATGCCGAGACACCGGCCGCAGGGTGCGGCAACTTGATCTGGGGACTGCTGAACACCCGCGAATTTATGTTCATTCAGTAATCAGCACGCATCGCCTGACCGCCTGCCGGACCCGATTTCAAAGCCCTTGTCGTGTCCAATCTGCCTCATTTTGACGGCGGACAATCTGTTTCAATGTCCAAGGCATCCGCCTATAATTGAAAGATTGGCGGTTGGTGGCAGAACATGACAGCGGCGGCAGACAACCCAGTCGGAGCAAATCTATGCAGATTGTGCAGTTCATGAAGGCAATTCAGGCACGACACCGAGGGCACCGTTCGTGGATGATCATGATGGGGTGCGCTGGAGGACTATGCCTGCTCGCCTCCGCAGCCTGGGCAGCCAAGAAACCAGCAAACGAATGGCGGCCTCCCAAAATTCCAGATGCGGTTCGCGAAACGTCCAACGAGCCGGTCATGAAGGTAGCCCCGATCGACCGCGGCGGGCGATCGGATGTCAAGAAGGCTGCCGATCAAATCGACGCCCTACTGCAGGCCTACTGGCAGGAAAATGACGCCAAACTGAGTGAAAGGACAAACGATCACGAGTTTGTCCGACGAGCCTATTTAGAACTGATTGGCCGCATTCCCACGATTAAAGAAGCGAAAGCCTTTCTGGGA
>VMBT01002128.1_pt1 | contig 10056 bp, 9 predicted proteins | sample 4404301 | NCBI WGS metagenome assembly VMBT01 (sample SAMN12238535, study PRJNA552566) | marine metagenome | isolation source: Coastal seawater | place: USA: coastal Georgia, Sapelo Island | collected 2008-08/2009-08
AGTTCTCCAAGACCATCCAGCACATCACCGAGGACTCGGGCACCGAGATCTCGCCGACGGTCATGTGGGAGGCCTTCTCCACCGAGTACCTCCCGAGCGAGCCGAGCATGCGGCTGCGCAGCCACGAACTGCACACCAACACCTCCGAGGGCCGCGGCCGCACCACGATCAGCGCGCAACTCGAGGTCGACGGGAACGCCGTGACCGTCCGCGGCGAAGGAGACGGCCCGGTCGAAGCCTTCGTGAGTGGACTGCGAGCCGAATGGCCCGGTGACTTCGACGTACTCGACTACTCCGAGCACGCGATCGGCCGAGGCTCCGACGCCGAGGCGGTCGCCTACGTCGAGAGCTCGTCAGGTTCCGAGGTGCGCTGGGGCATCGGCACGGATCCGAACATCACCACCGCCTCCCTGCGCGCCGTGCTCTCGGCGTTCGAACGGCACCGCCGTCCCTGAGTCGTCGGACGGGTCGTCGGACCCCCGGAGTAATGTCGACGCGTGCGCGTCACCGTGGACCTTGACCTGTGCGCCTCCACCGGCGGTTGCGCCCAGACCTGCCCCGAGGTCTTCGAGATCGGCGACGACGGTTACGTGCACATCCTCCGTGAGCAACCGGAGGCCGACCTGCACGAGAGCGTCCGCGACGCCGCTGATCTCTGCCCCACCGCAGCCATCGAATTGACCGAGTCGTGACCGCCGCCCCCACCGGTTTCCACGGGCGACTCGCCGCCGCATGGGAGCGCAACGACTCGCTGCTGTGCGTCGGGCTCGACCCCGATCCGAGCCGCTTCCCCCGAAGCCTCGACGGTGCCCCCGACGCCGTGTTCCGCTTCTGCGCCGCGATCGTCGACGCGACCGCCGACCTCGTCTGCGCCTTCAAGCCGCAGATCGCCCACTTCGCGGCATTGCGCGCCGAGGACCAGCTCGAGCGCCTCTGCGAGCACATCGCCGAACGCCATCCGACGGTGCCGATCATCCTCGACGCCAAGCGAGGCGACATCGGGTCGACCGCGGAGCAGTACGCGCGAGAGGCCTTCGGTCGCTACGGCGCCGACGCCGTCACCGTCAACCCCTACCTCGGCACCGACTCGGTCGAGCCATTCCTCGCCTCGGGGGCGATCATCGCGTTGTGTCGCACCTCCAACCCCGGAGGGGCCGATCTGCAGCTCCTCGAAATCGACGGCGAACCGCTCTACCTGAGGGTTGCCCGCATGATCGCCGAGCAGTGGTCAACCCTCGGCGAGGTCGGCCTCGTCGTGGGGGCCACCCACCCCGAAGAACTCTCTCGGGTGCGCGCCACCGTCGGCGATCTCCCGATCCTCGTGCCCGGCGTCGGCGCGCAGGGTGGTGACGCCCGCGAAGCCGTCACCGCTGGGGCGACCACCGACGGGCGTGGGCTCATCGTGAACTCCTCGCGAGCGGTGCTCTACGCCGGGTCAGGCGAGGACTTCGCCGAGGCCGCGCGAGCGGTTGCGATCGCGACTCGCGACGCCTGCCGGGTCAGCCGCGGAGACTGACGACGCTCGTCACCCCGGGGGCCGAACGCAGCGCGGCCAGCACCTCAGCGGGCACGACGGCGGTCGCGGCGATCAGCATGAGCGCCGCGCCGGGACGGGCGACCCGCCCGACGTCCATATCGGCGATGTTGATGCCGGCATCGCCGAGCAGGGTCCCGACGGTGCCGATCACACCGGGGCGATCGTCGTTGGAGATGAGCAGCATGTTGGCCGCCGGGGGCATGTCGACCCCGTGGCCGTCGATCTCCACCAGGCGCTCGGCGCCGGTGCGATCGATGATGGTGCCCGCGATGCTTCGACCGCCGCCCCGGACCGCGATGAGGTTCACGTGGTCGTCGGCGACCGACGACTTCGACTCCGACAGTTCGATGCCGGTCTCAGCCGCGAGTTGCGGCGCGTTCACATAGGTGACGGGGTCGTCCCCGGTAGCCGACAACAACCCCTTCAACACGGCGAGAGCGAGGATGCGCGTATCGCAGGCGGCGATGTCACCCTCGATCCGCAACTCCACCGAGGACGCATCGTCGGGCGACAAAGAGGAGAACAGCCGACCGAGGCGCTCGGCGAGCCCGAGGAACGGACGCAGCATCTCGTCGGCCTCGGCCGCGTCAACGTTCACCGCCCAGGGCACGAAGTCACCGGCGAGCGCGAGTTGCACCATGTCGGCGATCGCATCCCCTGCCTTGTCCTGAGCCTCGCGGGTGCTCGCACCGAGATGCGGGGTGACGACCACCTCGGGAAGGGAGAAGAGCGGGGACTCGGTGCACGGTTCGGAATCGAACACATCGAGCGCAGCGCCGGCGATCAGTCCCTCGCGGATGCAGTCGGCCAACTCAGACTCGACGACGATCCCGCCGCGCGCGACATTGACAATCCGGAGGGACGGTTTCGCCTTGAGCAGCAACTCCCGATCGATCAGACCGACCGTCTCGGCGTTTCGCGGCAGATGGATCGTGAGGAAGTCGGCTTCGGCGACCGCTTGGTCGAGCGGGAGCAACTCCGCGCCCATGAGACGAGCCCGCTCGGCAGAGACGAAGGGGTCGTAGGCCACGATCCGCATCCCGAAGGCGCGAGCCCGCTCCGCGACCAACTTGCCGATCCGCCCGAGCCCGATGATCGCGAGGGTCTTGTCGGCGAGCTCGACCCCCTCCCAGCGAGCGCGCTCCCATCGCCCGGCGACGAGGGCCGCGTGGGCTTGGGGCACGTTGCGCGCCTGGGCAAGGAGGAGGGCCATCGTGTGCTCGGCGGCCGAGACAATGTTCGACTGCGGGGCGTTGACGACCATCACGCCTCGAGCAGTGGCGGCTGGGACATCGACATTGTCGAGGCCGATACCCGCCCGACCGACGACCACCAGATCGGATCCGGCCGCGAGCACCTCGTCATCGACGAATGTCGCGGAACGGATGATCAGCGCCGCCGCCCCGCGCACCGCCTCGAGAAGACCTTCGCGGTCGAGGCCCTCGCGCACGTCGACGTCGTGACCGTCGGCCCGAAGGCGGTCGAGGCCGCCCTCGGCGATCGACTCCGTCACGAGAATGCGCGCCATACCCGCATCGTTATCCGCCTGCTCCACCGGTACCAACCGGAGCAACGGCTTTGGACGAGAAGTCACGCTCGCTAGCGCCGCCACGGCGTCGCTGGTACCGCCCCGACATCAGGGCAGTAGTTTGGACGCGTGGCCGGCAGTGACGACAACGACGTCGAGATCCGCAGCCCGCACACGGTCGAGGAGATGACCGCCGTGAGCGAGGTGCTCCGACAGATCTGGGGAGCCACCTCGGTGATGGTCAGCCCAGAACTCCTCCGAGCGGTCGAACACGCCGGCGGCTACGTCGCCGCCGCCTTCGTCGCTGACAACATGGTCGGCGCCTCCTTCGGTTTCCTCGCCCGGCACGAGGGACGCCCCGCGCTCCATAGCCACATCACCGGGATCCTCCCCGGTGTGCAGCACGCCGGAGTCGGTCGCGCGATGAAAAGCCACCAACGGGCCTGGGCCGCGGCCAACGACATCGAATGGGTCACGTGGACGTTCGACCCGATCGTTCGCCGGAACGCCTGGTTCAACATCGAGGTGCTTGGCGCGCGGCTCTCCGACTACCTCCCCGACTTCTACGGCTCGATGTCCGATGCCGTGAACGCCGAGGACGAGAGCGACCGCGTGCTCTGCGCCTGGCCGGTGGACCCCTCGGTGGATGATCCACGGCCAGCCGGTCCGACCGAGCGGATCGAGATCGCCACCCCCGAGGACATCGTGATGCTTCGTCGCACCGACCCCGCTGCCGCCCAAGCCTGGCGCCGACGGGTCCGCGAGGAGCTCGGCTCGGCTCTCGCCGCGGGCGCCATCGTCACGGGATTCACCCGCGAGGGCTCGTACATCCTCGAGAAACCCGTCTGATGCGCGCGGGACGCCTCGAGCTCCGGCGGGTCCGAATGGACCTCGTCAGCCCGTTCCGGACGAGCTTCGGTAACCAGACCGACCGCGACATCCTCCTCCTTCGTTGGGAGGGGGCCGATGGCGAGGACGGGTGGGGTGAGTGCGTCGCCCTCAGCGAGCCCGTCTACTCCGCGGAGTTCGTCGACGGCGTCGAACTGGTGCTCGAGCACCACCTCTGGCCGAGGCTCCGCGCCGCCGGCGAGCTCACCGCCGCCGATATCGCCGAGATCCTCGAACCCCTCCGCGGACACCCGATGGCCAAGGCGGCGGTCGAGATGGCGGCCCTCGACGCCGAGCTGCGCGCGCATGACACCGACCTGCGCACCTACCTCGGCGCCACCCGCGACCGCGTCCCGAGCGGCGTGAGCGTCGGCATCCATCCGAGCATCGACGACCTCCTCGCTGCCGTCGAGGGCTATGTCCGCGACGGCTACGCACGGATCAAGCTGAAGATCGAGCCGGGTTGGGATCTCGAGCCGGTCAGGGAAGTGCGCGCCCTCCTCGGGCCCGACATGGGTCTCCAGGTCGACGCCAACACCGCCTACGGTCGCGACGACATCGAGCACCTCTGCCGACTCGACGAGTTCGATCTGCTGCTCATCGAGCAGCCGATGGCCGAGGAGGACATCATCGGCCACGCCCGACTCGCCGCGGCATCGAGCACACCGGTCTGCCTCGACGAATCGATCGTGTCGGCCCAGACAGCCCGTGACGCGATCGAACTCGGCGCCGCCGAGGTGGTCAACATCAAACCCGGACGGGTCGGCGGTTATCTCGAGGCGCGGCGCATCCACGACCTCTGCGTCGATCTCGGCGTGCCGGTCTGGTGCGGGGGGATGCTCGAGACCGGCATCGGTCGCGCGGCCAACGCCGCGCTCGCCGCCCTCGACGGCTTCACCCTGCCCGGGGACATCAGCGCCTCGGCCCGATTCTGGGCCCGCGACATCGTGCTCGATCCGATCACCGTGGAGAACGGATCAGTCGCCGTTCCCGAGGCCCCCGGCCTTGGCTACGACCTCGATCTCGACGAGCTCGAGCGGGTCACCTACCGGACGAGACTGCTCGACTGACCACCGGTACGCTCGCCCTATGGCGGCGCACCCCTTCCTCTCAGACGCGTGGATCGAGGCGGCTCGCGAGGTTCGCGAATCCTTCGCCGACCGTCTGCCAGCTCCGGTCGCCGATGTGAGCGTCAACCTCATCGTCACCGATGGGCCGGACGGCTCGAGCGTCGAGGCCCACCTCGCCACCCACTCGGGAGCCCTCGACGTTGAATTGGGTCACGTCGGCGCCCCCGACGCGACCATCACCGTCGACCACGAGACCGCCCGGGTGCTCCTCGTGTCGCGCGACCCAGCCGCCGCCATGCAGGCGTTTATGTCGGGGCGCATCCAGGTGGAGGGCGACGTCATCCGGGTGATGGCGCTGCAGGCCGGTCCCGCCGATCTCGAGCTCGCCGAGGAGATCGCCGCGGCCCTCGAGGCGATCACCGACTGAGGCTTAGAGCGCGTCGAGCGCCGCCGAGAGCGTCATCGGGGTCCACCCCGTCGGCGACTCGACCGACTCCCCCACCGTCCACGGGAGCATCCGCTGCACGAGACCACCGATCACTGAGAACGTCTCACCGGTGAATCGACAGGCCTCCGAGGACAGGTAGGCGACGAGCGGAGAGGCATTGGCAGGATCCCAGGTGTCGAACGCGCCGTCGGCCGCTTCCATGAGCTCGGGAAGACCCGGGCTCGCCAAGGTCAGGCGGGTGCGGGCGCCCGGAAGGATGCAGTTCGACACGACCTCGTAGCGAGCGAGTTCCTGGGCAGCGATCTGACTGAGGGTCGCGATCCCGGACTTCGCGGCGCCGTAGTTGGACTGACCGGGATTAGCGAAGAGTCCCGAGGTGGAGGCGGTGTGCACCAGCGACCGGCGACGGCGCTCACCGGCGTGATACCGCTCGCGCCAGTGACGGGCCGCGAAGTGGGTCATCGAGAAGTGGCCCTTCAGGTGCACCCGGACCACCGAGTCGAAGTCCCCCTCGCTCATCGACACGATCGCGTGGTCGCGGAGGAACCCCGCGTTGTTCACCACGACATCGAGGTCGCCGAAGGTCTCGACCGCCGCCGCGACCACCGACTCCGCCCCCGCCCAGTCAGCGACGTCGTCGCGGTTGGCGACCGCCGAGCCGCCCGCGGACTCGATCTCGGCCACCACCTCGGCCGCCGGATCGTCGGCGCCACCCGAGCCGTCGGGTCCGGTACCGAGATCGTTCACCACCACGCTCGCGCCCTCCGCGGCGAGCAGGAGCGCGTGCGCGCGTCCGAGGCCACGACCAGCACCAGTCACGACAACGACGCGACCATCGAGCACTCCCATGGGGCCACCGTAGTGACGGGCCCCGAGCGCGACCGCACCGTCGGGTCAGACGGCGACGATGTCCACCTGCGTGCCCCGAGGGTAGATCCCATCCACCTCGGGCGGTTCACCGTCGATCAGCACTTCGGAGACGATGGCGTCGACCGCTCCGAGCACGAGCTCTACTTCGAAGCCAGCGGCGAGTAGTTCGGCCCGAGCGTCGGCGAACACGATGCCCTCGGCGAGCGCCGGGAACACGACGACATCGGGCCCGCGCGACACGGTGACGGTGACCTCGGCCCCGCGTTCCACCAACTCTCCGGGAGCGGGGCTCTGCTCGACGATCCGACCCGCCTCGATCTCGTCGTCGAAGTCACCCTGGCGTTCGACGAGGGTGAGACCGAGGTCGACGAGACGGGCGCGGGCCGGGCCGGTGAGGGTCCCGACCAACTCGGGTACCGTCCTCGGCGCGGGTCCCGCCGACACCCGAAGGGTGATCGCAGTTCCTGGCTCGACCGGCGTTCCGGAGACCACGGTTGGATCATCGGTGGCGATCCATGAGACCACCAGGTCGACGGCCACGGACTCGTCGTAGACCGGCTCCACATAGGCCGTCAGCCCGATAGCGGTGAGCGCGGACTCCGCGTCGGTTGAGCGCGCCCCCGTGGTGTCAGGGACCGGCCGCAGCGTCGGACCCTCGCTCACCACGTAGACGAACGGCTCCCCCTCAGCCAACTCGACACCGGCGCCCGGCGTGGTCGAGATGATGCTCCCCGGCGTCGGCACCTCGTCGCTCCGCTCGAGCACCCGTTCGGTCATCCATCCGAACGGCGTGATGGTGTTGACCGCCTCGGCTTCGGTGACCCCTCGAAGGTCGGGCACGAGGTGGATCGGTGTGACGAGCAGCAGGCGAACCAAGAGCGCGGCGAAGACCACCGCTGCCCCCGATGCGAGCGGGAGCAGCCACTTCGGACGGCGGCGGCCGACTCCGCCCTCCCCGGTCGCGTCGACCGCAGCGCGGGGCGTCGGAGTGTTGACCGGCGCCCGCTCCGGCTCGTTACCGGCGGGTGGCCGCGACGCCGTCGCCGACACCGGAGTGGCGATGGTCGGCATCTCACGCGTCGCGGGCCCGGACACCGATCGGGCGACCAGGGGAAGGGGTTCGGGTCGAGGGAGTCGCGGTGCCACCGCGACGAGCGCGTGATGGAAGGCCTCAGCGGTCCACCTCTCAGCGGGATCAGGTCGAGCCGCGTGCTCGAGCACGGCAGCGAGTGGCCCGAGGTCGGCGGAGGCGGGCATCAGGCGATCGACCCGCTGAGCGAGCGTCGCCACCGTCGAGCCGGCGTCGAAGGGCACCGAGCCGGTGACCGCCTCCACGAGCACCAGGCCGAGGGCGTAGATGTCGACCGCCGACGCGGGCTCGACGCCCGCTCCCTGCTCGGGCGCCGAGTATCGGACGACGTGATTGTCGAGGGATGAGGGGTCTCGCCAGGCCCGCCGACCAAGCAGGTCGGCCAATCCGAGATCCACGAGCCGAGCGCGCCCCTCGTCACCGAACATGATCTTCGACGGGGTCACCTCGGTGTGAACCAGTCCGCGCGAGTGGGCGAGGTGGAGCGCCCGGCACACGTCGAGCCCGAGAGCGAGGGCTTGCGAGGGGCTCAGCAGCCGGCCGCGATCGAGAAGGTCGCGCAGGCTTCCTCCGGTCAGCGCCTCGGTCACCACGCACCCGGCAGCGCCCCGGTCGGTCTCGACCATCGCCGTAGCGAGAACGGTCGCGATATTCGGATGGTCGAGGGCGCGCACCGGACGGATCGCGCGCCGAAACTCGTCCGGGAACCCCGGGTCGGAGCACAGGGCCGGATTGACCACGCGGACGGTCACAGCGGAACCCGAGGCCCGCTCAACGCCATCGATGACGGTCGCGGTCGCTCCGACCGAGACCACTCCGGTCAGATGGAATCGGTCGGTGATCTCCGACCCTCGGAGCGACGAGAGGTCCACGGCCACATGACGCTACCGGCGGCCGGATCGCCGTTGGGGTCGGGCCGCTCGCTCCGGTTGGGTCCCCCGCCGCACCTCGGCCATGATGGGCAGGTGAGCGGTATCGACCCCGACGCGACCGCGGCAACGGAGACCACGCCGTCCCGACGGCGACGGGTCGACCCCGCGCTGTTGCTCGTGAGCGCCATCATCGCGATCGGCCTCGTGCTCGTGACCCGCGGCTTTCTCGTGTCAGTGACCGGCGACGAGCGCAGTGACCTCCCCCCGACGATCGAGAGCGTCACGCCCGTGCCCGATGCGGAGCAAGCCCTCGCCCAGACCAACGTCTTCGTCGACCTCGCTCCGGGACATACCGGCGTCCTCGTGATCGATGGCGAGGAGATCCCGACCGTCGACCTCTCGGAGGTGCAAGCGAGCCCGGTCGAACCGGGCGAGCAGGTCTCGGTTCCGCCGGTCACGGTGTTCGAACCCGGCAACTCGACCCTCACCTACACCCCGTCGGCGAACGGTCCGGTTCCGAGGTTCGAACCGGGTCTTCACCGGGTCGAGGTGATCCACTGGCGAATCGACGAGGGTCGACAGCGCGCCCGATCGTTCACCTGGCAGTTCGTCGTCGTCTGAGCCCGAGGCCCCTCGACGCCCGTGTGAGTGGGTCAGGTCGGTATCTCGCCCGACTCGAGGAACTCCTCGAATCGATCGGCGGTGATGACCGGGATGCCGAGCGACTCGGCCTTCGTGAGCTTCGACGCTCCAGCGCCGTCACCGACCACGAGGGCGAAGGTCTTCGCGCTGACGCTGCCGGGTGCCGTTCCTCCTCGGGCCAGCACCGCGGCCTGGGCGCTCTCGCGGGTGTGCCCCGGGACGGTGCCGGTCACCACGACCGCGCGTCCCTCGAGCGTCGCCGGCAGATCGGAGACCACGGGGCCCTCCGAGACGCGAAGGTCGACCCCATGGCGCTCGAGCCGGTCGACGAGATCGCGATGAGCATCGCGCGCCCACCAGTCCGAGACCGAGGCCGAGATGACCTGTCCGACCCCGGAAACCTCGGCGCGGCGTTCCTCGGTGGCCTCGAGCACCTCCCGAACGCCGCCGAGCGCCGTCGCGAGGCTTTGCGCCGCCGTAGGCCCGAGATGCTTGATGCCGAATCCGGTGAGCACCCGCCAGGCTGGTCGTCCTCGTGAGCCGTCGATGCCGGCAACGAGCTTCTCGGCGCTGATTCGGGCGAACCCCTCGAGCGCCTCGACCTGGTCGGCGGAGAGGGTGTAGAGATCGGCCACATCAGCGGCCAGGCCCGAGGCCGTGAGTTGAGCCACCGTGCGCTCTCCGAGCCCCTCGATATCCATCGCTCCCCGAGAAGCCCAGTAGATGATTCGCTGATCGCGTTGGAACGGGCAGGTGGCCTCGACACAGCGCGTATCGGCCTCGCCCTCGGCCCGTTCGAGCGCGCTGCCGACCGGGCAGGGGCACACACTCGGGAACTCCCACTCGGCGAGACCCACCGGGCGCTCAGAGAGCACCGGCCCGACCACCTCAGGGATGACATCGCCCGCTTTGCGAACGACGACGAGGTCACCCGGACGGACATCTTTGAGTCGGACCTGGTCTTGGTTGTGGAGGGTCGCCATGGTCACCGTCGAGCCACCGACGAACACCGGCTCGAGCACCGCGAACGGGGTGGTGCGCCCGGTGCGACCGACCGAGACCTGGATGTCGAGGAGCCGGGTGGTGCGCTCCTCAGGAGGGAACTTGAACG
>VMBT01002130.1_pt1 | contig 10047 bp, 9 predicted proteins | sample 4404301 | NCBI WGS metagenome assembly VMBT01 (sample SAMN12238535, study PRJNA552566) | marine metagenome | isolation source: Coastal seawater | place: USA: coastal Georgia, Sapelo Island | collected 2008-08/2009-08
GCCCCTGCTTGATTGAGACATTTAGCTAAGTCAACAATTTCAGGTTCTTGAGCTGCATTAAAAATTATTGTTTCTCCTTTTGCTAAAGCAGCAGTCATTATTGCACTCTCAGTTGCCCCAACAGAAATCTTTGGAAAATAGATTTTACTACCTTTCAGTCCTTCTTTAGGAACAGAGCCAATTAAAAATCCTGAGTCTAACGTTACATTAGCTCCAAGAGCTTCCATTACCATAATATGTAAATCAATTGGCCTACTTCCTATAGCACACCCACCAGGTAGCGGAACTTTAGCTATGCCTCTTGAAGCTAATAAAGGCCCCATAATAAGAATTGACGCTCTCATTTGTCTTACAAGTTCATATGAAGCTTCTTCTTTTTTAGGTGAGCCGTCAAAATCAATTACACCATCTTTCCACTTTGATTTTATGCCTAATTCATTCAACAATTGTAACATTAATCTTGTATCTGCAAGATTTGGTACATTTGATAACGTAAAACCCTTATTAATTAACAGTGATAAGGCCATTAAAGGTAACGCTGCGTTTTTAGCACCACTGATGTTAACAGTCCCAGATAATTGATTACCACCCTTAATGAAAATTCTTTCGTTATTTTTGTCTATTAAGTCGTTCATTATAAGAGTTTTCAATTTTTAGAATCTAAGTCTAATCTTGAAATACCAATTTTGGTTGTTCTTTTACCAATTATTTTTTTATTATCTCTATCAGTAATTTGTTTTTTTCTTAACTTTAAATTTTCCTTTAAAGACGCTGATAATTGATCGTTCTTAGCATTTCTTTTTATCATGAATATTAATTACTCTCCATTTTATTTATATATAATTTTTTATTATTAAAAGATATTGAATAACAAAAAACTTGTCATTAACGAAAACATAATTAAATAATAGATTGAAATAGTGCCGTCATAGCTCCAGCGGTAGAGCGCGTCATTGGTAATGACGAGGTCACTGGTTCAAATCCAGTTGACGGCACCATTTTTCTATCGTTTATACTTATTTTATTAATTATTTCTTAAAGATCCTGATAACTTTGTATCAATCACTTTTATTAAATCAGAACTGATTTTTTCTAAATCATTATCTGTTAAAGTTTCTGTTTGGGGTTGAATAGTAACTTTTATAGCAATTGACTTCTTCCCATCTGGTATATTTTTTCCTTCATACACATCTAAAATCAAGACGTTTTGAATAAAATCTTTATTAGAAGATTTGGCTATTTGAGCTAATTTTTCAGCAGGAAGATTTTTGTCTATTACAAAGGCAAATTCTCTAGTTACTGATTGAAGAGGGGATATTTTTAACATAGGTCTAGAAATTTTGGAATTTTTGGGTGTTGGTATATTTTCATAAAAAATTTCAAATGCTAGTATAGATCTCTCAAATCCATAGAAGTCGGCAATTTGTGGATGAATTTCACCTAAATTAGCAATTAGCCTTTGTCCTATTTTTAAAATAGCACTTCTTCCAGGATGAAAGTAAGTAGGAGCATTTTCGTAAATTTGAAGATTACTTGTATTAACTCCAATAGACTCTAATGTTTTTAAAACATCTAACTTCACATCATAAAAATCAAAATCTATCGCAGGATTTTTCCAATCTCGTCTTATTTTACTACCATACCTTAAACCAGTTATTGTGCTAATTTGCTCATCTGGTTTATCCCCTAAAAAAATTGGTCCAACTTCAAAAAAAGATAAATTTTCTATACCTGCATTTTGATTTCGTTGAGCAGCAACTAGTAATGTTGGAATAATTGAAGGCCTCATATGAGTTAACTCAGATGAAATTGGATTTACTAAAACTAACTTCTCAATACCGCCATTGAATTGTTTAGCCATCACCTCGTTTAAAAAAGAAAATGTTATAACTTCACTATAACCCCTGCACGCTAAAGTTTTAGATGCAATTAACGATTGTCGATGTTTGATTTTCATTGCAGGTTTCGCAATATAGTTTTTCCTGGGCAATTTTGTTGAAGGAATATGTTGATACCCATTTATCCTGATTATTTCCTCAACAATATCATTAGCACCATCTATATCAGGTCTCCATGATGGAACAATTACATCCCATTCCCCATCATTATCTGTTATAGTAAAACCTAGCTTTTCTAAGATTGTTTTGGATGATTCATTCGCAATTTTAACGCCTGTCAATTTTTCAGTACTATCAGGATTGAAACTAACTAACTTTTTATCTTTTTCTAATTCGAACTTGACTACTTTACTACAAGTACCACCACATATCTTATGCACTAATGACGCTGCATAATGCATAACTAAGTCTGGAGAATCATAATCTAATCCCCTTTCAAACCTATACCTCGCATCAGAATTTATGTTTAGCTTTCTACCAGTATTAGCAACTGAAATAGGATCGAAGATTGCAGCTTCTAAGAACATTTTTGTTGTATTTTCTGTTACTCCAGTCCTTTCACCACCCATTATGCCAGCTAAATCATCAACTCCTCGTTCATCAGATATAACTAGCATTCCTTGATCTAGTTCATACTCATTTCCGTTAAGTGCAAAAAAATTTTCGCCCTGTTTTGCTTGCTTTATAGTCAGAGTATTTCCAACGATTTTATCTGCATCATAGGCATGTAATGGTCGACCTATATCAATCATTATATAATTTGTTATATCAACCAATGATGAAATAGGACGCTGGTCAACAGCTAACAATCGATTTTTTAACCATGATGGGGATTCAACATTAACTAGATTTTGAAATGATCTACCATGGATTTTAGGGCAAAGATTTTTTTTATCCTCATCTAAATCAATTTTCCAATTAATTAAACTTTCAAAATCACCTTCAATTTTTTTAAAGTCTAGGTCTTTTAAAACCCCCATGCCAGCAGCAGATAAATCCCTAGCAATTCCTCTAACTCCTAAGCAATCACCCCTGTTTGGAGTTATCTCTATTTCAATAATTGGGTCTGTTAATTCCATAATATTCACTATGGGCACACCAATTTTAGAATTTTCTGGTAATTCTATAATCCCTTCATGATTTTCAGATAATGTTAATTCCTTTTCAGAACACAACATTCCTTCTGAAGTTTCTCCTCTGATTTTTGTTTTCTTTAATGTTAAGTCTATACCTGGCACATAAGTTTCAACATTGGCAAAAACACCAATCATTCCAGATTTTACATTGGGTGCACCGCAAACTACATTAAAAATATTTTTACCATCTGACACTTTACAAACATTAAGTTTATCTGCGTTTGGATGTTTTTTTACCTCTAGCACCTTCGCTGAGATAAAATCCTTTAAATCATCAGATAGATTTTTTACAGAAGCAACTTCTAATCCAAGCTTGGGTAATGCTTCAACTATATCATTAACGGTTTTATCTGTTTTTAGGTGATCAAGCAACCAATGCCATGTGAATTTCATGACCAAACACCATTTAGGCCAGAATGTAAACTCGGATTATCAACTGGCATAAAACCATAATGTTTTAACCACCTTAAATCACTATCATAAAATGGTCTCAAATCAGGAATGCCATATTTTAACATAGTTAATCTTTCTAACCCCATCCCAAAAGCGAAGCCTTGATATTTTGATGGGTCTATACCAACACCCTCAAGAACACGTGGATGCACCATTCCTGATCCTAAAATTTCAAGCCAGTCTTCACCACTTCCTATTGACAAACTTCCATCTTTTTCTTTTTTACATCCAATATCAACCTCTGCGGAAGGTTCAGTAAAAGGGAAATAACTAGGTCTGAAACGAACTGGAAGATCTTCTACATTAAAATATGTTCTGCAGAAATCAATTAAACATCCTTTTAAATGTCCCATATTTATATTTTTTCCAAGAACTAATCCTTCACATTGATGAAACATTGGAGAATGCGTGGCATCATGGTCTGACCTATAAGTTCTACCAGGAATTATATATCTAATTTCATCAAAATTTTCTAAATCTATATTTTCCATTGTCCTTATTTGTACGGGACTAGTATGTGTTCTCAAGACTTTTCTATTACCCTCAATGTCAGGTTGAAGATAAAAAGTGTCGTGTTCTTGTCTGGCAGGATGTTCAAGGGGAATATTTAATGCTGTAAAATTGTAATAGTCTGTCTCAATATCTGGCCCTTCTACAATTGAAAAATCCATATCAGAGAAGATTGCACATAATTCTTCTATTGTTCTTGATAATGGGTGTAAAGTACCAATTTCATTTTCATGAGGTGTTAAAGTAACGTCGATTTTTTCAGTAACTAATTTTTCATTAAGGGTTTTGGTTTTAAAAAAAGATTTCTTGTCAATTATCAATTGGTTAATCTTATTTTTAGTTTCGTTTATAAGAGCACCTATCTCCTTTTTTGAAGCTTCATCATATTCTCTTAAATTTTTAAGATATGATGTTATGGTACCCTTTTTTCCAAGACTGTTAATCCTAATATCCTCAACATCATTAATATTAGAAGCTTCAGAAATGGAAGATATAATTTCATTTGATAAATTTATAATCTTATTTCTTAAGTCAGAAATCATTTTAAATTGAAACCCAATTATAGAAAATGAATAGGTAGAAGAAGCTTTCTTATTTATGCTATTGAAGACTTAGCTTTTGATACCAATTCTTCAAAAGCTAGTGGCTCATATACAGCAATATCAGCTAAAATTTTTCTATCTATATCTATCCCGGCTAACTTTAATCCATTCATAAACTTAGAATAGTTAAGACCGTACATACGTGATCCGGCATTTATTCTTTGAATCCAAAGGCCTCTGAAATTTCTTTTTTTGTTTCTACGATCTCTATACGAATATTGACTGGCTTTTTCTACAGCTTGAGTTGCCACTGTAAATAAATTTTTTCTTGCACCATAGTAACCTTTAGCTGCTTTAATAACTTTTTGATGTCTAGCGTGTGTAGTCACACCTCTTTTTACTCTAGCCATTAATTATCTCCTTAGGCATACGGTAAGAATTGTTTAACAATTTTAGCATCTGATTCATTCAAAATCATCGTGCCACGTGCCTGTCTTTTCATTTTTTGTGATCTTTTACGCAAATTATGGCTTAGAAAAGCTGGACTACCTTTAACTTTACCCGAAGCCGTTAAGCTAAACCTTTTCTTAGCACCACTTTTTGTTTTTAATTTAGGCATAATTTTCTCATACTTATATTTGTATTTTAAAACATGCTTATACATAAGCAAGCTTAAGTAAGCAACACAAAGTTTCAAATTATTTATAATTTAAATAATTATTTAGGAGCCAAGACCATAACCATTTGTCTTCCTTCTAACTTTGGCACCATTTCAATTTTACATAAATCTTCTGTTTCATCTTTCACTCTGTCTAGAACTGATGTACCTAAAGCCTGATTTGCCATTTCCCTTCCTCTAAAGCGAAGTGTAATCTTAACTTTATCTCCGTGATCTATGAATTTTTTAACTTGTTTCATCTTAATAATAAAATCATTATTATCAATATTTGGTCTTAATTTAATTTCTTTAACTTCAATAATTTTTTGTTTTTTTCTAGCTTCATTTTTTCTCTTTTGAGCTTCATATTTATATTTGCCATAATCGAGTATTTTACAAACTGGAGGCTCTACGTTAGGTTGAATTTCTACTAAATCTAAATTTAATTTTTCTGCCACCTTTAATGCTTCCAATATTGGGATCACTCCAAGTTGTTCTCCATCTGCACCTATACATCTTACGTTATCTGCTCTGATTAATTCATTAATCCTTGGACCATCCTGATTTGGAGGCGTATTGTTAAAACCTACTATATGAAAATCTCCTTTAAAAATTTAAATTTAAATTACTATTACAATATTTTATGAGTAATTGTTAATAATTTTTGAAATATTAATTAACAAGTCAACTAGATGAGCTTATTATAAACATTATGATATATCTGGGGGCAGACACTTCTTACAAGTATTTTCAACAAAGTCTTGTAATTTTAGAATTTCCTGATTTTTTGAACCCAAATATCTAACAGCAACAGATTTATTTTCTTTTTCTTGATTTCCAACAACTAGGATAATTGGAACTGCATTATTTGAATGTTCTCTAATTTTATAACCTATTTTTTCGTTCCTAATATCAATCTCATTTCTAATACTCGATTGGTCTAAAGATTTTTTGATTTCTAAAACATAGTCATTGACTGAATCTACTATAGAGCAAATTACGACTTGGGTTGGGGCAAGCCAAAGTGGCATTCTACCAGAGTATTGTTCTATTAAAATTCCGATCCAACGCTCTAAAGATCCTAGTATTGCTCTATGCAGCATCACAGGATGTTTTTTCTGACCATCTGCATCTACATAAAAAGCTCCCAACCTTTCTGGCAAGACAAAATCTACTTGTAGAGTTCCACATTGCCAATCTCTTCCTATGGCATCCGTAAGAACAAACTCTAATTTAGGCCCATAAAAAGCTCCTTCTCCAGGGTTAAGTGTAAAACTTATATTTGCAGCTTTGACAGCTGTTAGAAGAGCTTCTTCTGCTTTGTCCCAAGTTGTATCGTCACCCGCCCTTACCTCAGGTCTGTCAGAAAACTTAACCTTTAACCCAGCAAACCCAAAATCTTTATATATCTGTTGAAGTAATTCACAAAATTTAACACACTCTTCAGTTATTTGAGAATTCATACAAAAAATATGAGCATCATCTTGAGTAAATTGTCTTACTCTCATTATTCCATGTAACGCCCCAGAAGGCTCGTTCCTATGGCAAGAACCAAATTCAGACATCCGAATGGGTAAATCCTTATAAGATTTGAGCCCTTGTTTATATATTTGAACATGTCCAGGGCAGTTCATCGGTTTCAGGGCAAGAGTTTTTTCATCATCCCCTTTAGCCATAAACATATGTTCTTGAAATTTATCCCAATGGCCTGATTTTTCCCACAATGATCTATCTATGACTTGTGGTGTTTTAACTTCTTCATATGTTTCCTTAAGCTTTCTTCTCATATAAGCTTCAATTTCTAAAAAAATCGACCAACCTTTTTTATGCCAAAAAACAGACCCTACTGCTTCTTCTTGGAGATGAAACAAATCTAATTCTTTACCAATTTTTCTATGGTCTCTTTTTTCAGCTTCCTCAATCATTAAAAGGTGATTTTTTAAATCTTTTTCATTTAGAAAAGCAGTTCCGTATATTCTTTGTAAAACAGCGTTTTTACTATCTCCTCTCCAATAAGAACCAGCCAGTTTTGTTAATTTAAATGAATGTCCTAATTTTTTTGTTGAGGGGGCATGCGGACCTCTACACAAATCAATAAAATTTCCTTGTCTATAAAAGGTAACAATTTCTTTATCTGGAATAGCATCAACTAACTCGACTTTAAATTTTTCATTATTTTTTTTGAAAAAATCTAAGGCCTGTTTTCTTGACCAAACCTCTCTGATTATTTCTTCATCTCTATCGACTATTTCGTGCATTCTTTTCTCAATAATTTCAAGATCTGATAGATTGAATTTTTTTTCCCTGTAAAAGTCATAATAAAATCCATTTTCAATAGATGGACCAATAGTAACTTGTGTTTCTGGGAATAATTCTAAAACTGCTTCAGCCATAATGTGTGCAGCGTCATGCCTAATTAAATCTAGGGTTTCTTTATTTTTAGAAGTCAAAATAGATACCGTGCTATCTTTTTCGATTATTCTATTTAAATCCCATAACTCCCCATTAACTTCAGCAACAAATGCATCAGATGCTAACCTCGGTGATATCTCAGAGGCTATCTGTAGGGAAGTAACTGGATTTTTATAATTTTTTTGATCTTTATTAGGTAATGTAATGATTGGCATATTATTTAGTACTTGAATTAGTTATAAAATTTGAATTATTTGCCTTATATTCTAATATACACTGTTTATATATAGATAAAGTATCTTTACACATTCTATCATGGCTAAAACTTTTAGAAACGGCTTTTTTTGAAAATTCGGATATTTTTTCTCTATTAATTTTTTTCAAAGAAAGAGCCATTGAAATTTTTTCAGCAAGACTTTCTACTTTGACTGGCTCAGCTAAAAAACCACTTTTCCCATCTATAATAGTTTCTGAGGCTCCACCATGATCAAAAGCAATTGCGATTTTTCCTAACGCTTGAGCCTCGAGAACTATCCTTCCAAACGGCTCTGGAGTAATTGAAGGCATGACAACTATATCGCTCAACATCAAAACCGCTTGAATATCATTAGTAGACTTGCTTAATTTTATTTTCGTTTCTAATTTTGATTTAATAATTTTATCAATAAGAAATTTTTGAAAATTTTGGCTGCCATTTTCTGCACCAATTAATATACATTGGAAATTCTCTTTTACTAATGATAATGCCTTAATTAATTCTAAGTAACCCTTCCACATAGCTGGACGAGCAGCCATCATAATTACAGGGCTATTATCTTTTAAATTTAAATGTTTAGATTGAGCTATTATTCTTGCTGGGTTTATATTATTAGAATTAAAAAGTTCTAAATCAACACCTCTATGTATTACGGTTATTTTATTTTTTATACTAGGTTGCGGGAAAGATTCTATTATAGTTTTTTCAATGTGTTTTGAAATTGCTATAACCTTATCACCCTTAGTTAAAATACTATTATAATATTTTTTAAATAAATTTGTTTTCCTAAATCTCATATGAACTGATGTTACAACAGGAACACCTAATACTTTTCCTAGAGGAAATACAATCCATGCAGGAGCACGGGAACATATATGTATTAAGTCAACATCCTCTTTTTCTAAAATTAATTTAACTTGCTTTCTAATTTGAGGCCATTTCAGCGGATTTTTTGAGTGTACATTTATTTCATAGTGCTTAGTTCCACTTCTTCTAAGTTGAGGAACCATATGACCACCTGATGAAATAACTATTGAATTAAAACCATTATCACTTAAGGCCTTAGATATTTCAATCACACCTCTTTCAACACCCCCAGTATTTAACGCTGGTAATATTTGAGCTATAGTATACTTTTTTTTATTCATTTAAATTGACCTTAAAGGATGATGTAAAATGACAAAGTTTATAAATACTACTCATGGTACTACAATAGCTTACAATAAAATCAAAGGTAAAAAACCTGGTATTGTTTTTCTAAGCGGTTTTAAATCTGATATGCAAGGTAAAAAAGCTATCTATATTGAAAATTGGGCCAAAGAAAATGATCATAGCTTTTTACGGTTTGATTATTCTGGTCATGGACAGTCATCTGGAGAATTTCAAAAAACTTCCTTTTCTGACTGGTATAACGATGCACGTTACTTAATTACACATCTGACGGAAGGCAAACAAATACTGGTAGGATCATCAATGGGTGGGTGGATAATGTTAATGCTAGCAAAACACATGCCTGATAAGGTTTCATCTATGATTGGTTTAGCACCTGCCCCAGATTTCCCTAAAATTTTAATTTGGGATAAATTAAACTCTTATCAAAAAAGAGAGTTTATAAAAAACAAGGGATTAACAGAGCAAAATGATGATGGAACAACTAGTTTTTTTTCTTATAATTTTATTAAAGATAGCCTAAAAAATTTAACCATGACAAATGAAATAAATTTTAAAGGTCCTGTATTTTTATATCATGGTATGAAAGATTTGGATGTACCTTATGATTTAAGTATCGAAATTTCTAAAAAAATTGTTGGAACTAATGAGATAAGAATTTTGTTGGAAAAAAATGCTGGACACAGATTATCTGAGGATAACCAACTAAATACAATCATAAGTCTAATTAAACAAAACATAAGCTTATTATAAATTAAACATCTAAAAGCTTATAATTCTCATGAGGAGTTAAACCGACAATATAATCTTTCAAAATATTTTTAAAAGAAGGTCTGGATTTTAATTTAAAATACCAAACTTGTAACTTAGGATAATCACTCAAATTTAATAAACCTAAATAATCTAAGACAGATAAATTCGCAGCTGCAAAGAAATCACATGATGTAATTGTATCTGAAACTAAAAAATCTTTATCTCTTAGTAAATATTCTAAATATTTTATATGGAAGCC
>VMBT01002133.1_pt1 | contig 10041 bp, 10 predicted proteins | sample 4404301 | NCBI WGS metagenome assembly VMBT01 (sample SAMN12238535, study PRJNA552566) | marine metagenome | isolation source: Coastal seawater | place: USA: coastal Georgia, Sapelo Island | collected 2008-08/2009-08
GGCGACGCCTCGGAATTTTAAGCGACTTAGGCAGTATTTCAGGTCGGGTCCTGCAAGGGTTTCAAGAGTTAGACGCGCTGTCTGTAGAATTTAATCATGATCGAGAGCTTCTGCAGAGTGGGCCGTATCCTGGCTTTTTGAAATCTCGTGTGGGCGGTGACTTCGGGCATTTAAACAATGATCAGGCCGCCTCGTTAGTGGCGGAAATTGTCACTGATCGATTGAAGACTGTGGTCGCCTGTCATATCAGTGAAACAAATAATGAGGTTGCTCGGGTCGAACAAGCGCTCGAAAGAGCTCTTGAAGGGCGTAACATTGACCGATTGGTTGCATCGCAGTCGGATGGATTTAACTGGATAAGCGTGGGGATATGATGGACGCATTGGAATTGTTGTATCAGGGAAAAGCCAAATCGGCTTATATCACCGAAGATCCTGAATTATTGATCTTGAAATTTCGTGATGACACATCGGCCTTTGATGGAGAGTTCATTGAGCAACTAAGTGAGAAGGGTGCGATTAACAATCAATTCAACGCGTTCATCATGCAGAAATTGGCCGATGCTGGTATCCCGACGCATTTCGTCGAGCGACTGAATGCGACTGATTCTTTGGTCAAGCGATTGGACATGATTCCTGTTGAGTGTGTGGTTCGGAATCGAGCCGCAGGATCTTTAGTACGACGGTTGGGGGTTGAAGAGGGCCTCGCGTTTGATCCCCCCTTGTTTGAGCTTTTCCTGAAAAACGATGCGCTGCACGATCCCATGATTACTGAGCATCACGTCGAAGCCTTTGCGTGGGCCAGTCGTGATGAGATTACCCGGATGCATCAATTAACCCTCGAGACAAATCGCGTATTGAAGCAATTATTCGATGATGCCGGGCTTCAACTCGTGGATTTCAAATTGGAATTCGGGCGCTCGAATGGCGAGATTGTTCTTGGTGATGAATTTAGTCCGGACGGTTGTCGATTGTGGGACAAGGTCACCGGCGAAAAAAAGGATAAAGATCGTTTTCGGCAGAAATTGGGCGGAGTTCTAGACGCCTATCGTGAGGTTGCTGAGCGACTGGGCATCATGTTTGATTCTTGATCCACAGTGGCTGATGTTATTGGCCACCGTCGGTTTTATTGCTGGATTTGTCGACACCTTGGCCGGTGGTGGTGGCTTGATCACTATCCCGGCATTTCTGTTCGCAGGGTTATCTCCAGGACAAGCACTCGCAACCAATAAATGCCAAGCTTTCGCCGGAACTCTCACGGCGTCTTTAAAATTAATGGCATCAGGGCACTTAAAAGTGCGAAGTCTTTGGCCCTATGCGACTTTGGCGTTTGGAATGGCGTTGCTGGGTGCTTGGACGCTACGGGAAGTCTCCGAAGCAGATTGGTTAGAACGTGCGGTCCCCTTGCTGTTGCTGCTTGCAGCTGGATATTTTGGCTTTGTTCGCCTCCCTCAGGCCTCCTTAAAGGCAATTCCAGTGTTCGGAATCCTTGCGGTTGCTGGGATCGCGACCATCGGTTTTTACGATGGGTTTTTTGGACCCGGAACCGGCTCGTTGTTTGCGCTGTTAATGATTTCCGGGTTGGGGCTGTCACTCCGTGATGCCACTATTCATGCCAAGTTATTCAACGCGATGACGAATTTCGCTGCTTTTCTGTTGTTCGTGACGAGTGAATTGGTGAATTGGAGTGCGGTCGCCGTGATGATCCCGGCCCAAATCCTTGGCGCACTTGTTGGCACGCGAGCGATGCTTGGTCGAGGTATCGTGTGGATTCGCCCATTGGTGGTGCTCATGTGCACTCTCATGGCGATCAAACTTGCATCCGAGGCATGGTTGCCCTGACAATAGAAGACTCCCGAATAATCGGGTATCAATGGTGACTCTTGTCGGTCCCCTCGCAATTGGATATTTGTGAACCCCGTCAGGCCCGGAAGGGAGCAGCGGCAGCGGATATTTGGTGTGCCGGGGTGTGGCTGGCAGGAGTTGCTTCCAATTTAAAGAGGCATGCATGAATCAGCAGGTCTTAGCCAGAAAATGGCGGCCGACCACCTTTGATCAATTAATCGGTCAAGAGCACGTCCGCAAGGCGCTGACGCACGCGTTGAACACCGGTCGGTTGCATCATGCGTATTTGTTTACCGGGACCCGTGGCGTCGGAAAGACCACCATTGCTCGAATTCTGGCGCGGTGTCTGAATTGCGAAACCGGTGTCTCTGCAACACCCTGCGGCGAATGCCGGAATTGCCAAGCCATTTCGGATAATCGCTTTGTTGATCTTCTTGAAGTGGATGCTGCTAGCCGAACGAAGGTTGATGACACCCGCGAACTGCTCGAGAACGTCAGTTACGCACCCAGCCAAGGGCGATACAAAGTCTATTTGATTGATGAAGTACACATGCTCACGACGCATTCGTTTAATGCGTTATTGAAAACTCTGGAAGAACCTCCCGAGCATGTTGTTTTCTTACTGGCCACCACAGACCCGCAAAAGCTGTTGCCAACTGTGTTGTCGCGATGCTTGCAGTTCCATTTACGGGATTTGAGTCCTGATTTAATTGAATCTCATCTCGAGCATGTGCTTTCCGAAGAACAGGTAACCTTCGAGAAAGATGCCCTGTGGCACCTAGCGAAAGCCGGACGTGGGTCTGTCCGGGACGCGATGACGTTACTCGATCAGGCAATCGCGCATGGTGAGGGCACGGTCTCAGCAAATAACGTGATTGAAATGCTGGGGACTCAAGGTGTTTCTGAAATACCGCAATTGTTGTCTGATATTGCAGCGGGTCAGTCCACCGATGCATTATCAAGAATCAGTGACTTGGCGCGCGAGACACCGGATTGGATGGCCTTGATCAGTGGAATGCAATCGTTGTTGCATCACGTGGCCATTGCACAAGTCACGGACCAAGGGATCAATCATCTCTCACCCGGTGAGCAAAAAGCCGTAAGAGAGTTGGCGGCAGTGATGTCGCCTGAATTTTTACAATTGGCCTATCAATTTGCTCTGACCGGCTATCGTGATCTACCCATGGCTTCGGATGCGAGATCCGCCTTTGAAATGCTTGTGCTACGTATGATTGCATTTCGTCCAGCAAAGGCAGGAGAGGTGATCAGTGGATCATCCGCAGCACAACCGGCCTCAGACGCTGAGCCGGCCATTGAGCCCGAGCCTGACCAACCGACAGGTTCGACCACTTCCATCGAGTCGATCGAAAATCATTTGTCAGAGCCTGAGCCTGAGCCTGAGCCTGAGCCTGAGCCAGAGCCACGTCCTGTCAGGACGGTGGAGGATTCTCAAATGCTTGCCGAGAGCGGAAATTCTGAAACCGTCGATCAAAGGGCATCATCGGAAACCGCGAATGTTCAATCCATTGAGTCCGCATCGCCAAATTTCGCGTCGCAATTATTATCGACGGCACTCTCTGAGAGTCCGATCACTGAGGATAATGATGACGAGTCAGATGATGACTCACATGTGGAAACGGTGTTGCAACCAACGCTTGCGCTGAGTCCTGAGGCATGGGTGTTTGAGTGCCGGTTGCTTCCCGTCACGGGAATGACGGCATCGCTGTTGGCACAAACAGTCTTGGTGTCAGCCTCTCCCGAGACGGTGCACCTTGCCACCAACGCTCATACCGATAGTCTACTCAACGAGATGCATCGCCGGCGGGTATCAGATGCGTTCGCAACGCAATTGGGCGGGTCCCCTGTCCTCGTGATTGAAGTCCGCGATCAGTTGGGCGAGACGCCGGAAGCGTATCGTCTCCGTATGAAGGAAGAGCGTCTTCATTTGGCGCAATCGCAATTTCAAGACGATCCATTTATTACAGCGCTAACTGAGCGATTTGATGCCTCTGTTCGCATTGATACGATTCAACCACGCAATGGAGATCACCATGTTTGATGGCCCTTTACAAGAAATGATGAAGCAGGCACAAAAAGTCGCTGAGCAAATGAAAGAGGCGCAAGCGAAGCTCTCGGATCAAGAAGTGACGGGTGAGTCAGGTGCAGGTCTTGTGACTGTGACTTTAAATGGGCGAGGTGATTGCACAAATGTGTTCATTAACCCCAATGTGTTGGCCGATGAGGCTGCCATCGTTGGCGAATTGGTTGCGTCGGCGATCAATGATGCGAATCAGAAGCTGGAGGCGCTCAAGCAAGACAGCATGGGCTCATTAACGCAAGGCTTGAACTTACCACCCGGATTTAAGTTTCCATTCTCATGAGTATTTCTCCACTCTTGGTCAGTCTGGAAAAAGCGCTTCGGTGTCTCCCAGGCGTCGGCCCACGGTCAGCCTCCCGCATGGCTTTGCATTTGTTGGAGAGAGATCGAGAGCGTGGTTTGCACTTAGCAGCCACCTTAACCCAAGCGCTGGAGCAGATTGAGCATTGTGAGAAGTGTCAGAATCTCACTGAGATTCAGCCCTGTCGGATCTGTCAAGACGATACACGAGATCAACAATTGCTCTGTGTCGTCTCCTCGCCAAGCGATATTTTAGCGATCGAACAGTCAGGCTTGTTTCAGGGCCGATATCACTGTTTGTCAGGGCTCTTGAGCCCTCTTGATGGTCTGGGACCCAATGAAATCGGGTTATCGGATCTCGTGATGCGAGTTGAACATGAGCAGCCGACTGAGTGCCTCGTGGCATTGGCTTCGACGGTAGAAGGCGAGGCGACCACGCACCAAATCGTCAGTCAATTGCGATCGATCACTCGAATCACGCGACTCGCCCAAGGAGTGCCTGTTGGTGGAGAGTTAGATCATCTGGATATTTCGACGCTGTCACAGGCGTTAGCATCACGAACTGAGATCCAGTTTTGAGAGTTGTCGGGTGGATCGATCATCAAGCAGAACTTGATGCGTTAGTTGAGCAGGTGGCTGATGCGGACGCGATCGGTTTAGATACTGAGTTTGTGAGAGTGTCGACCTTTCATCCGAAACCAGGACTGATCCAGATCGCATTGCAGGATCAAGCCTATTTGATTGATCCGCTCGCTGAGATTGATCTCAAACCTCTGGGCTTGACGCTCAAAGGCGGTGTGACTTCTGTGTTGCATGCAGCACAGGAGGATTATGAAGTCTTGTTCCGATTAACCGGGTGTGTGCCAACCCCGGTTTTTGATACACAAATCGCTTATGCCTTATTGCACGACAAGATTTCGATGAGTCTGTCGGCCTTGGTGTTGGAATTGTTAGGAAAGGAATTGTCCAAAGAGCAAACCCGTTCAGACTGGACCAAACGCCCGCTTTCTGAAGCGCAATGCCATTACGCGAAGGAGGATGTCTTGGTGTTGCAACCATTGTATGAAATCCTCGCCGAGGCATTGGAACGATCCGGTCGTCTTCCGTGGATGCAAGAAGAAATGGCGTCCATTCAAGAGCGTAACGCGTTGGTCTTGATGGATGGCGATGTTGAAACGCAAGTGCACCGGTTTGGTAATGCCTGGCGTCTCAGTCCCGAAGGGATGTCGCGACTCGTGCATCTGGTTCAGTGGCGAGAGGATACTGCCCGACGCGTGGACAAGCCGCGTAAGCAAGTTTTGGGTGACCAATCATTGTTCTCACTGGCAGCCGCAGGCCAAGCTGGCCGTCATCACCAGTTGGTGAGTCAGCATGGATTAACCGATAGACAGGCGGATCGCTTTGGTAGCCAACTGACAACAGTCCTTGAGGATGCCTCGGAGGCTGGACCCATTGATACGCCTCCACCACCTTTGTCGAAGCGATTAAAGGATGCGCTGAAGGAACGGCAGGTTCGTGTCGAGAAAATCGCAAAAGAGCTCGGTGTTGCGCCTGAGATGTTGGTAAAGAAGCGGCAATTGATTGCGTCACTGGATGGGCGTCAATGGGAGCCTGTGGGTTGGCGACGAAGAGTATTAGAGGAAGTATTTGATGCGAGTGATTGAGATTTTTAAGAGCCACAAAAAAGAAGAGATGTATCTTTATGTCGAGCAGAAGAACGGATTGAAGTCGGTTCCTGACGATTTGTTGGCAACCTTTGGTCAGACTGAGTCAGTAATGGTTTTGCTGCTCACGAAAGATAAGAAATTGGCCCGAGTAACAGCGTCCGATGTTCTGGCTGCGATTGAGGATCAAGGCTATTTTTTACAAATGCCACCACCACCTGAGGCCTTAGCCGAGGCGCAAATTGCCGCGATGGTAGAAGCAGAGGAAAAATTGGCCGATGCTCAGAAACAGCAACCAGAGTTGTAAGGGTAATTCGAGCAAACCCACGACAATCAGCGATGTCATCGCAGCCGTAATCATCATCAGAGCGTTGGCGATATTATTGACGGCGATTCGCTCGGCAACGGCCATGAGGTCGTCTTGCAATAATGTGTACAAGGGGAGCGCCAAAAAACCGCCTCCTGCACTGGTTAGCATGAGTCCGATCGACGCGATCTGATAGTCATTGATCTGAATCATGAATCCCCCGATAACCATCGTGACAGCTCCCATAAGGATTCGATGAACGAGGGGAAAGTGCTTCATCAAAACTCCAGCAAATGCGCCGAGAGCGATTCCGAGGACAAAGTGACTCAGCAAGGTGGATACCGAGCTCGGAGATAGCTGCCAAACGTCAACCGCTAACACTGGTAGATGTGTTAACCACACAGATCCAAGGCCCCAAAATCCACTCAAGCACCAAATCGCAGCCATCGAACGTTGGTCTTGACGTTGTTGATGAATTAATTCGGGAAGCGTCTTCTGAATACTCTGAGAACGCCCACTGAGCGATGGCATCATGATAATGCAAAGGCATCCAATCACCGCGAGTACAATGATCATGGCGATTAAAAGCTCAGGTGCAGCGATGATCCAGTCCGCCGCCAGCAGTGTTCCAACTAAAATCGCGATAAATGTGCCGGTTTCCATCCAAGCATTTTTCTCGACGATTTGGCTGGAGGCGACCAAGCGCGGGATCAACGAATACTTCAACGGACCGATCAGGGCCGACTGAACACCAAACCCGGCGACACAGAGGAGAAGCAGTCCAGGCAATTCCTCAAGAATCGCCAAACAGGCCAAAAGCGCAAGACCGAGCTCCATGGTTTTTAAGATCAGAAGCCAGCGTTTCGGGGGTTGTTGGTTGGCTTTATGTGCAGCAAATCCGGCTAAGACAACGAAAGGAATAATAAAGGATAAGGCTGCCAAATTCGCTAAAACAACGGCATCAAGTCCATATACATTCCATGACAGTGCGGAAATTGCGACAACAAATGCCGTTTTGACGAGGTTGTCGTTGGCGGCTCCGGCGATCATGATCGCAAGCAGGCCCACAAAATGCATCGCTATTTTCAGATCAATTCCTCTCTATATTGTCGGCAGTTAAATTGCGGAGATCACGGACAACTCTGTTCTCGAAGTTAAGGACGGTTTTCTGTCTCAGCGTAATTACGACGCTTCAATGTGGTCGAGTCAGGTCGCTTACGTTGCTTTTAAGATCCGATAACTCAACCTTACGAGTTATTACTAGATTATTGTGACCAAGTTTGGGCTTTGGTCAATCTAACGATTTTTGTTGCATCGCAAAAAAACCGTGGTATGTTTGCCATATTGTGCAGTGCAATAACCCAAATTGTGGAGGCAACTATGTACCAATTTGACACATCTTTGGCGGTTTACACGCTAAAGCAGGCAGAGGCCGTCTTAAATCAATCCAACGCAATGTTTGCAAAAATGATTGACGATTCGCTCGAATTTAATCGTGCGATGTTGAATCTTGAGTTTGTCGATCTGACATCAACCGACACGCTCGCTACCTTGTTTCCGTCGGCCACAGCTAGCGGTGCGAAAAAAAAATCAGCAAAGCCGCAGCGTGCACCGCAAGCCAAAGCGATTGCACAGGCGCCGGTTCGTCAGGACGATCTGAAAATGATTTCGGGTGTCGGCCCAGGCTTGGAGAAAAAGCTGCAAGATGCAGGCATCGTGTCTTACGCTCAAATCGCAGCGTTAACTGATGCAGAAATCACCGAGTTGGAAACAAACGTGATCAAGTTTGGAGGACGCATCAAGCGTGACGACTGGATTGGTCAAGCCACGCAGTTGATGGCGCAGTAAGGCACAAGCCTTTAATCAGAAGTTTCAATTTTGCCGGGCATCGCCCGGCTTTTTAGCGTAATGGTTTCGCGCCGAGAATGCAGAAAGACCGTTCGGGCAACGCTTTCTTCAGTACGATAAATCCAACCACTGCCGAAATAATCGAACCGGTCAGAATGCCAAGTCGATCCAATCCAGCTAACGGATTACCCATTCCTCCGAAGGCCAACGAGCCGATAAACAGCGACATGGTAAATCCAATTCCGCATAGGAAAGCGACTCCGAGCAATTGGCCCCAATTGACATGACGGGGCATGCTTGCGATTCCAAACTTAATGATGAAGAAGCTGAATAGCATCACGCCCACCGGTTTTCCGATCAAGAGACCCGCTGCAATACCTAACGGAACAGGATGGCCCAAGATGGACAAACCTTGTTCCCCAATTGCAACACCAGCGTTAGCAAATGCGAAAAGCGGGAGCACGATATAACTCGAAAACCCGTGCAGTTCATGTTCGAGCCGAACAACAGGTGATGAATCTTGCTTGGGAAGGGTATAAGGAATACAAAATCCAAGTGCCACTCCAGCAAGGGTGGCATGCACTCCGGATTTTAACACAGCAACCCACATAATAAAGCCGACAAAAAGATAGGCGGACTTATTACCGACATTGGAATAATTCATTGCAATGAGGGCCCCAAGTGCAGCAAATGCAACTCCCAACGATCCAACGCTGAGTTGCTCGGTATAAAAAAGGGCAATGATAACGATCGCACCTAAGTCGTCGGCAACCGCAAGCGTTAGCAAAAAGACTTTCAGCGGAACAGGGACGCGAGGACCCAATAACGCTAGAACGCCAATCGCAAAGGCAATATCGGTTGCTGCAGGAATCGCCCAGCCTGCCGAAGCACCCTCAGTCCCGTTGGTCACGATTAAGTACACGATAGCCGGTGCGGCCATACCACCGACGGCGGCCCCAAGAGGGAGAAAGGCTTGGCGAATGTCTGACAAGTGCCCGACCATCAATTCTCGCTTGATCTCTAATCCGATCAAAAAGAAGAAAATGGCCATCAATCCATCATTGACCCACAGCAAGAAGGGTTTATCAATCACGATCGGGCCAACTCCGAAAACCACTTTCGTACGAAATACATCCTCGTAGTAGGATGCGAGTGGAGAATTCATGATCGTCATGGCCAAAACAGCCATAATAATGAGCAAAAGTCCGGGGCCGACCTCTGAGTGGAGAACCGATTGAAGCTTTCTAATGGGCCCTAAACTTTGATTTGGAGATTCCATGTGCGTCAATGTCTCCTTATAAACGCAGTTTTTTAGTTATGAGTGCACAAAATTTATGCGCGTATTAGGTGTTAATAATGCGAAGGCTGAGGCTGAATGGCAAGAGTTGCCTTCGCCTAAGGTCGAAAAAGGTGAAATTCGAATTCAGGTGGAGGCGGCTGGATTAAATCGAGCTGATCTCCTGCAGATCAAGGGGATGTACCCAGGAAAGGTTGATAATCCGATACTCGGACTCGAATGTTCCGGCATCATCGACCAGGTTGGTGAAGGGATCGATGAAGCTTGGCTCGGTCGGAAAGTGTGCGCGCTTCTTCGCGGCGGCGGGATTGCCGATTATGTTGTATGTTCGCCATCGGTAGTCGTTTCAGCGCCTAACGGCATTGAACTGTCGCTGGCCGCTGGACTTTGTGAAACTTGGTGCACGGCGTTATTCAATCTGTGGGATCAGGCAAAATTGGTGCCCAAAGAACGTGTGTTGATCCACGCCGGAGCCTCAGGCGTCGGTGTTGCGGCCATCCAGTTGGCGCGGCTGTTGGGTGCAACTCCGTTCATCACCTGTGGCTCTGAAAAGAAACTTCAATACTGCTTGGATCGGGGCGCAGAAGCCGGGGTGTTGCGAACACAAGACTGGGCTGCTTACTTTCGCGGCCTTGGACTTCAATTTGATGTCATCCTTGATCCAGTCGGCGCCGGTTATCTGA
>VMBT01002139.1_pt1 | contig 10023 bp, 11 predicted proteins | sample 4404301 | NCBI WGS metagenome assembly VMBT01 (sample SAMN12238535, study PRJNA552566) | marine metagenome | isolation source: Coastal seawater | place: USA: coastal Georgia, Sapelo Island | collected 2008-08/2009-08
TGATTGCAGCCTTTATTGCTGTCGAGGAACTGTCGCCGCCATCGTCCCCCGACACTCTGCTTGAAAAGAAATATTTCAATTCAAATGTGCCCCTCGGCGTACGCATGTACTTTCTCGTGGTCGCCCGTGAAACCGTGGACTCGTGAAGATCCACCTCTGAAGCAATTTCCGCCAGCACCAATGGGCGCATGGCAATCTCGCCGAGTTCGAGAAAACCTCTCTGGTGCTCAACGATTTTAGTTGCCACCTTTAGCAGGGTTTCATTTCGGCTTTGCAGGCTCTTCATAAACCACCTCGCCTCCTGCAGGTGTTCTTTGACATAACCCCTGTCGGCCGCACTGCCGCCGTTCAATGCTGACACATAATGCTCATTGACCCTTATTTTTGGGGCGATTTCGGGGTTCAGTTCGACCAGCCACCGGCCATTTTGCTGCCGGACAAAGACGTCCGGCGTGACATATTCGGTTTGGTTACCACCAATTCTGGCGCCCGGAGTGGGGTCTAGCGATCTAATGAGCGCGATCGCCGCTTCAAGCTCGGGTTCGGTGGTTCGGAGTTTTCTCGCGAGCTGCCTCGGCGGCGCGGTCGGAAGCTGCGCGAGGTGTCGGCTAACCAAGGCGCCGGCGAGATCTCGATAAGGTGTAGAGCCCGGGAGCTGGCGTAGCTGTATCAGTAGACACTCGCGCAGATCCTCTGCGAAAACGCCGGCGGGCTCGAAGTGTTGTAACCGGTGTAACACAGCCACTACTTCCTCGAGCTCGACATCTTCGAGCTCCATATCACTGTGAATGCTTTCCGGACTTTGCGTCAGGCGACCGTCAGTGTCTACGGCGTCGATCAAGGTCAGCGCGATCAGGCGATCAATGTCAGACAGGCGCGTGAGATTCAGCTGCCAACGCAGATGATCCTGTAGAGACTCTTCTGCCGAATCCCGTTCGGTAAAATCATTGTCCGGCGCTGCGACAGTCGGCGGTGGAGCGGAAGACGGCAGAACGTCTTCCCAAGCGGCATCGACCGCCAATTCCTCGGGGGCATCGTCACCAGCTGATTCCTGACTGAAGTCCGAGCCTTCTGGCTCCGCGTCGCTCTCAAGTTCGAGCAGCGCATTTGACTCCAGTGTTTCTTCAATTATCTGTTGCAGGTCGACCGTGCTCATCTGCAACAGTTTGATGGCTTGTTGCAGTTGTGGCGTGAGGGCGAGTTGTTGGCCCAGTTTGAGCTGTAGCGCTTGTTTCATTCTGGCCGCCGATCCCCCATACGCTCAAAGTTTAGCGCCGCTCCGGCGAGATTGGAACAAATTGGCAAGGAACTTGCTGAGCCATAAAGATGACGTTTCACCTTGCGAGTGAGACGAATCTACAAGGAAAAGTGGTCGCCTAAATAGGTGCTGCGAACTTTTTGGTCTGCCATCACTTCAGTAGGGGTGCCCGAAGCAATCACATGCCCTTCGCCCACGATGTAGGCCCGTTCACAGATATCTAGGGTTTCCCGAACATTGTGGTCGGTGATCAATACACCGATCCCACGGGATTTGAGTTGCTTGATCACATCCTTGATATCGGTGATTGAGATCGGGTCCACCCCCGCAAAGGGCTCGTCCAACAGAATGAAGGTGGGTTCGGTTGCTAAAGCCCGGGCAATTTCAACGCGCCGTCTCTCTCCCCCGGACAACGACTGACCCAGAGAATCGGCCAGGTGTCCCACGTTGAATTCATCGAGGAGCGCCTGAGCGGTGGCCAGACGCTGTGAGCGCTGCAGGTCACGCCGGGTTTCCAGAATGGCAAGCAGATTGTCGCGAACCGAAAGCTGTCTGAATATAGAGGCTTCTTGAGGAAGGTAACCGATGCCAGCTTGTGCTCTTTTGTGCATCGGTAGACTGGTGAGCGACCGATCATCGAGACAGATATCGCCTGCGTCTGCATCCACTAAGCCGACGATCATATAGAAGCAAGTAGTCTTACCAGCGCCATTTGGGCCCAGTAAGCCAACGATTTCTCCTGCGCTCAACTGCAGGGAGACATCTTTGACGACCGCTCTACCTGAGTAGGTTTTCGCGAGCTGAGTGGCGCTGAGAGTGCTAGTCATCGGCCGATGATCGCCGAAGATTCTCAGGCGGTATGACGACCTCCACACGCCCTTCGCCAGCTGAGTCTGCGGAGCCAGCTGCTTTGACTTTACGCTGAGTCACAAGGTAGTCGATCTGCTCCCCTGACAGAATCGATCCGTCTTGCGATATGCGCGCAGCACCTCGTAAACGAACAAGATCCCTCGAGCGCAGATACACAATGCGATCGGCAGAAGCGTCGACGGGTTGCTGATCTGGCGCTGGCTGCTGCACAAGCGTTGCGGGTTGACCCACTGCTACTATCTTGTCCGCGTCGCCCTCGTCGTGCTGGACGGCTATGCGATCTGCGGTAATTCGCAGAGATCCTTGAGTCAGAATGACGTTACCTTCATATCGCGTTTCTCCAGAGCTCTCGTCGCGCACTGCCATATCAGCCACAATCTGTATGGGCTGGTTTTTGTCGGAATCCAAAGCCGAGACACCCACGCTGGTGAGCAGCGTAAGGGCGAAGTAGATCCGCACAATCAGTGGCCATGCGCTACTCATAATCAGTCCGCACATTGCCCTTGAGCGTGGCAGTGTTGGTAGCCAGATCCAGTTCAAACCCATCCCCAACGGTTTTGCTACCCTGACCCGTCAGGAGCACCGTTTGGTTTCCTGTAGCGCGTTTATTGGCCAAGAAGAGATGCGCTGAGGGCGTGGTCATCATCGCCGCGCGACTGATTTCGTTGATTTCAACTCCGTCAGTCAGCAACAGCTCGTCTGCGTCCTCTAAAAAGGTTCCCCGCGACGCCTGAATGTCCCACAGCGTCTCATTTTTGCCGCTAGCTCGGTAGCGAATCCCCCTCAGGGCACTCTCGTGGCTGTTCACTTCGCGAACTGCGCTGTCTATCTCAAGGCGTTCTGCCAGCTCGCCACTCTCCGCATACTGGGTTAGCACCCCGGCTTGAAGATAAGTTTCGACTACCGCGCGACTTTCTGCCGCCACTGCGCTCTTCTCGCCGGCTTCTCGTGATAAAGAGTCCCAGATTCCAGCTGCCACACCTATTGCCAGCAAAAGCAGTGCTGCCAGTCTCATTGATAGCGCTCCACTGCCTTGCGCAATTTACCCTGAGACTCCAGAATAAACTCGCTCAATGCGCGAACCGCACCGCATCCTCCGGCACAGGGGGAGACCCAATCCGCAATGTCCAGAACAGCTTTGGCTGCGTCACTCGGGCAGGTCGCAAGCCCTACCATTTTTAATGCACTGATATCGGGCAGATCGTCACCCATGTAGGCAACAGCGGATGGATTGACGTTGACACTGTCGAGAAGTTCGCAGAGCGCAGCGCCTTTGTCCTCTCGGCCTTGCACCGACATCTCTATGCCGAGCTCTGCGGCACGCCTCTGCACGGCCTGGGATGTGCGGCCTGTGATGATCGCAACAGGGATGCCCGCATGCTGCAGTAATTTGATACCCAGACCATCTTTGATGTTGAAGGCCTTGATCTCGCCGTCTTGGTCCTCACCGTAAAGTAGCGTGCCGTTGGTGAGCACCCCGTCAACGTCGAGGACGACCAGTTGCACCGCTTCAGCAATTTGGGCCGCTCGACCGGTCATGATACGCCCGCTTTTAGCAGCGCCAGTAACGTGACTACCCCGCGAATCTTGTGCTCGTTATCGACTGCGACCAGCGCGCTGATGCGGCTTCTTTCCATGAGACCCAAGGCCTCGGCAGCGAGCGTATCCTCGGATACGGTGCGCGCTTCAGACGTCATCACGCTCTCTAGCCGGGTCGTCATCAGATCTCTCTGTTCTTCCACCGCCCGCCTCAAGTCACCGTCGGTGAAGACGCCCTTAAGGCAACGGTCCTCGTCTGCCACGGTACTCATACCCAGGCCTTTCGCTGTCATCTCGCAGAGGGTGTCTAGGAGTGTGGCCGATTGGTCCACGCATGGAACATCATCACCCGAGACCATCACGTCAGCCACGCGAAGCAGTAACTTGCGCCCTAGCGCCCCGCCGGGATGAGAAAATGCGAACTCCTCTGCTGTGAAGCCCCGCGCCTCCAATACTGCGATGGCCAGCGCATCTCCCATCACCAATGCTGCGGTAGTGCTGGATGTTGGCGCCAGATTCAGCGGGCAGGCTTCGCTTTCCACTGAGGCCAAAAGATGGACATCTGACGCAAGAGCCAGCTCTGATTGAGCATCACCCGTGACGCTGATCAATGGCACGTCCATTCGCTTTATCAGGGGCAGCAGCGTGAGGATCTCGGCGGTGTTGCCACTGTTAGAAAGGGCAATGACACAGTCATTTGGCGTGATCATGCCCATGTCGCCATGGGACGCTTCACCTGGATGCATGAAAAACGCTGGGGTACCCGTGCTGGCTAAAGTCGCTGCTATCTTTCCGGCGATGTGGCCACTTTTGCCCATCCCAGTGACCACCACTCGCCCTTTGGTGGCGAGCAGGCGATTGCAAGCGTCGCTGAAACTCTGGCCGATGTGCTGCGCTAATGAGGAGACAGCATGCGCCTCCATCTCGATGGTGCGCTTGGCCGATGAAACATAGAAAGAATCTGCGTCGGGAGTCATAGGCTAGAGTGTTTCGAAGAGCCAGAAGTAATAAGCGATGTATAGCGCCAGCAGTGTGACGCCGGTTGCACGTGGCAGTCGGCCAACACCTCTCTCTCCATTCCAACCCCAGAGCGCCGCCAGCGCAAGCGCAAGGGTTGTGAGAAATACCATGACGAGATCGCGATGGAGTACCTCAGGCTCCAGCGAGAGGTCGCCCCAGAATCCGGGTATCGCCAAAACCAGAAGAATATTGAACATGTTGGAGCCAACAATCGCGCCGATTGCCATATCCGCCTGGCCCTTGAGCGCACTGGCGATCGACGCTGCAAGCTCGGGCAGACTGGTGCCCACCGCAACGATGGTCAGGCCGATGACCAGCTCGGAAATGCCGAGAGACAGGGCTACTTGCGAAGCGGACCACACCAGTGCGCGCGACGAGGCAACCAACACCAACAAGCCGCCTACGAAAGAGGCCCAAGCAAGGAATGGGGAGAGCTCCGGTATGGGCCGCGATTCGCCATCGTCGCCGGCACTGCGAGCAAGTTGCGCGATCCGGATAAAAAATAATCCCAGAGCCAGGAGCAACAAGAGACTGTCACCCCGGGAAAGCGAGAGATCGCGAAGCAACCATCCTGTAAACACGACAACCACTAGCAAGAGTGGCAGGTCGATAGTAGTGGCACTGCGGCTGATTGCGATGGGCATAATGAGGAGTGTCACACCCAAAACCAAGCCCACGTTCGCGATGTTGGAACCCAAAGCATTGCCCACGGCGAGGGCGCCAGACCCGGATGCGGCGGCCATCACTGAAATCAATATTTCGGGCGCTGAAGTGCCCACAGAAACCACTGTCAGGCCTATCAGCATAGGCGTGAGGCCCGCTTGCTTGGCAATTGCAGCAGCGCCGTCCACGAAGCGATCTGCGCTCCAAACCAGTGCTAACAAGCCCATTAGAATGACAGCTGCATGCCAAATCACTAATTATGTCCTTTTTATGTCCTTTGTTCGCAGTGTGTGCGGCAGTCTCAAGCGCCTCGATCGGGTATCATCGGGTCCGCGAGGGCGTGAGTGCCCCTCGGGCATCAAGTGGTCGAACAGTCTAACCCAGTCTTTCCCTGGGCAGGGCTAGTCGTATTAGATTGAACAGGCCAAGTGCATGGCGCTGCGACCCACAAGCGAATAGGCCAACGAACACTCAATGGAGGATATTTTGAGCCGAACGATCGCATGGACACTAAGTATTTTGCTTTGTTGCACGGGGAGCTTTACCGTTTTGGCACAAAGCGAAAATCCAGGCGCTAGCAATTTGGGGCCCGCGGATGTTATCGCCCACGTGACTGCCGACGTCATGAATATTGTGTCGGAGGCCAATACCTACTTTGATGAAGATCCAGATCGCTATTTCCGTGAAATTGATGCTGCGCTCGCGGAGCTGGTTGATTGGCGTGGTTTCGCTACAGCGGTCATGGGGGAGTATTACAGTCGCGGCCGGACACTGGATGCAGCAGGAAGAGAAGCGCTGAAGCGACAGCGCGATGATTTCGCCGTCAGACTGAGAGAGGGATTGATTAGAAGCTATGCCAAGGGATTGCTGGCATTTGGTGGCGCCAGAATGGAAGTGCAGGGCGTGGAAGCGTCCCCACAAAGTACCCGGATCGCGTCGGTAACCCAGCTGGTTTACGGCGATGCCGATCGGGTCTATACGATCCGGTATCAGATGGGCCAATACAAAGACGGTGTGTGGCGACTTCGAAATTTGATTATCGAGACCATCAATCTCGGGGAAATCTATCGCAACCAATTTGATTCTCTCGCGAGACAAGCTGAAGGTGATCTCGACCGTGTGATTGGAGAATGGAATGCGGTGCTTTCAGAGCCGATCGAGGAGGTAAACCGTGACTGAAGAAGAGCTGGCGGCACTGTTACGCAGCGCATTTCCTGAGGCGCAGATTGCTGTCTCCATGAATGGTGGCCACGTTGATATTGCCATTGAAAGTGCAGAGTTTGAGGGCCTTAGGCCGGTTGCGCGGCAGCAGAAAGTCTATGCACCTTTGTCAGGCCTTATCGCTGACGGAACGTTGCATGCGGTTAACATCAAGGCCCACACCCCCGGCGGCGGCAGTTAGCAGAGCGATTGTTTTGGACAGTTTGAAGATTCGGGGTGGAGTGCCCCTGCAGGGAACGCTTACCGCGGCGGGCTCCAAAAACGCGGCTCTACCCATACTCGCGGCAACATTGCTTACCGACGAGCTCTGTCGCCTGCGTCGAGTGCCTGATTTGAGAGACGTGTCCACCATGCTTACCCTGCTTGCGAGCCTTGGTGCAACGGTGGAGCGACCCAAACAGGGGCTGGTGACCGTGAGCAGTGCGTCTGTCTCAGAGCGCAAGGCACCCTACGATTTAGTGAAAACCATGCGTGCCTCAATACTCGTCTTGGGCCCATTATTGGCCCGGTTCGGTCAGGCGGAGGTGTCCTTCCCCGGGGGATGTGCGATCGGTAGCAGGCCTGTGGATCTGCACATCCAGGTGCTTGAAGCAATGGGTGCGAGCATCGAAATCCGCGGCGGTTACCTGATTGCCGCAGCACCGAACGGTTTGACTGGTACAGAGTTTGAGTTTGATACGGTGACAGTCGGGGGAACCGAGAACGCGGTGATGGCGGCCTCATTAGCGCGTGGGGAAACGGTACTGAAAAATGTAGCGTTGGAGCCTGAGGTAATGGATCTCATCTGTTTTTTGAATGCGATGGGTGCCGATATCGAGGGGGCGGGGAGTGATACGCTGACGATCCGCGGACAGCCCGCTCTCCATGGGTGCACCTATACCGTGATGCCTGATCGCATCGAGGCCGGGACTTATTTGGTGGCCGCTGCTGCTACTCGAGGCAGTATTCGCATCGATGGTGTCTCCGCGGGTTCACTTGGCAGCATCGTCGATAAATTGCGCACTGCGGGTGCGCGTATTGAAGAAGGAGACGACTGGATTGCGCTGGATATGGGAGGTAATCGGCCCAGAGCAGTAGACATTGAAACCGCTCCATACCCTGGTTTCCCCACAGACATGCAAGCTCAGTTTACTGCGATGAACGCGGTGGCTGAGGGAACTGCGACGGTCAAGGAAACGATCTTTGAGAACCGATTGATGCAGGCCCATGAGATGAAGCGGATGGGCGCCGATATCGTGATAGACGGCGATACAGCCCGGACAACCGGTCGTGAGGCGCTACAGGGAGCGCCTGTCATGGCCTCGGATTTGAGGGCTTCCGCCAGCCTGGTCATCGCTGGTTTGGTGGCATCGGGGGAAACCCGTATCGACAGGATCTACCACATAGATAGAGGGTATGAAGATATAGAGGGTAACCTTCAGGCGCTTGGTGCGGATATTCGAAGAGAAAATCGGTCTTCTACATCGTGAAAAGAATATGAGAATTGAACATAGCTTGACCATTGCCCTGACCAAGGGTCGAATTCTGGAAGAGGCATTACCGCTGCTGGCGGCAGTGGGTATTGCGCCAGTGGAAGATCTGGTTTCGAGTCGTAAACTCATAGTCCCGACCACTCTGCCCACGGTCAACCTCGTCGTGCTGAGAGGGGCGGACGTACCGACATACGTCCGACATGGTGCTGCCGATATAGGGGTTGCCGGCAAGGATATGTTGCTGGAGTACGGAGACGCGGGCATCTATGAGCCGCTTGATCTGGGTATTGCGCGATGTCGTCTGATGACCGCGGCCCCTGAAAACAGCGACAAGTCGGCAGTGACGCGACGTCGCATTCGCGTCGCCACAAAGTTCCTCAATGTGGCGCGCGCGCATTACTCGCGCAAAGGAATTCACGCTGATCTGATTAAGCTCTATGGCTCCATGGAGTTGGCACCACTGGTGGGTTTGGCGGATGAGATAGTCGATATCGTCGATACGGGAAAAACGCTAGCAGAGAATGGCATGGTTCCTCTTGAGTTGATCGCCGAGATTTCTTCCAGACTGATCGTTAACAAAGCTTCGATGAGGACACGTCATAGTTCGGTACAGGCTTTGATCGGGGCGCTCTCTGAGATCGTTTCCCAACAAGGTGCGCGAAAATGAGTGATCAGAAGATTGCCCGTCTGGATGCGGCGTTGCCTGATTTTCCCGAGGCATTCGACAGATTGTTGATCACTCCTTCGGAGGCTGACTCGGATTTGGCAGGTGTTGTCGCGGGCATTATTGCCGAGGTCGCAACCGAAGGGGACTCAGCGGTGGTGCGCTTCACCAATCGGTTCGATGATCGGAATGTCGCCGGAATGGAATCGCTTCAACTGCGTGATGAAGACATTGAGCACGCGTGGGCCTCCATAGATGATGGTGTTCGCCATGCGCTGATTCACGCGGCTGATCGGATACGCGACTTCCATGAGCGGCAGCTCGCGCACAGCTGGGACTACGAGGACGCAGAAGGCAACCTGTTGGGACAGAGGGTTTCTGCTCTGGACCGGGTGGGGATCTATGTCCCCGGTGGGCGTGCCAGTTATCCTTCTTCAGTGCTGATGAATGCCATTCCAGCGAAAGTCGCTGGGGTGTCCGAGATTATTATGGTGGCGCCCGCTCCCGGGGGAGAAATCAACCCAGTGGTCCTGGCCGCGGCCAAACTTTCGGAAGTCGATAAGCTTTTCAGCATCGGCGGTGCGCAAGCGATCGCCGCTCTGGCCTACGGCACTCAAACCATCCCGCGCGTTGACAAGATAGTCGGCCCTGGAAATCGATACGTGGCGGAGGCCAAACGGCAGGTATTTGGACGCGTGGGTATCGACATGATCGCGGGCCCCTCCGAAATTCTCATTATTGCTGACGGCTCGGTCAGTCCAGATTGGGTGACGCTAGATCTGTTTGCTCAGGCAGAGCATGACGAGTGTGCTCAGGCTATATTGATATCTCCCGACGACCGATATATCGATGCAGTGGCCCAGTGTATTGAGACGCGACTGTCAACCATGCCCCGGCGAGACATCATTGGTGCTGCGCTGGGTAATCGAGGTGCGCTGATAAAAGTGGCTGATTTGGGCGAGGCAGTGGAACTCAGTAATCGCGCGGCGCCAGAGCACCTGGAGCTGGCTGTGGCGGATCCTGACGCTCTGCTTGGAGGTATCAAGGCCGCCGGTGCGATTTTTATGGGCGCGATGTCTTCGGAGGCGCTGGGAGATTATTGCGCGGGACCTAACCATGTTTTGCCAACAGCGGGGTCGGCGCGGTTTGCCTCGCCATTAGGCGTATACGATTTTCAGCGGCGCAGTAGCCTCATCGGAGTGTCTCAGTCGGGTGCGCGTACCCTTGGCCAGACGGCCGCCCTTTTGGCTGAGGCATAATCACTGGGCGCTCATGCAGAGAGCGCCATATCGCGGTGTTTCAGTCCAGATTGAGTT
>VMBT01002143.1_pt1 | contig 10019 bp, 7 predicted proteins | sample 4404301 | NCBI WGS metagenome assembly VMBT01 (sample SAMN12238535, study PRJNA552566) | marine metagenome | isolation source: Coastal seawater | place: USA: coastal Georgia, Sapelo Island | collected 2008-08/2009-08
AAAGACTGAAGAAAAAATAAAGTTTGACTTTAAAAGGCGCTTTGTTCACTTGGCCGGATCCGTTTCATCAAATTGCATATAGCTTGTATGCCACTTTATACAGGCTTTGAACTAGAATTTTGATAGTATGTTTTAATCTATTATAGATGAAACATACTTTATATTGCTCGATGTCCACCCAGATTTGATTAGTTATTTCTCCAATCTAATAAATATTTAAAGACCAAATTGAGTAAATTAAAGTTAATTACGACAAATTCCTTGGCGCTAACAGAAAAGCAATCTAAGTCCATTTGGAACTTTGTCTAAGTTGAAAAAGAATTCAAGTTTAGCAAAAGATATACATTTGAAATTTAAAAATCATATAAACAAAACGCCAGTGGTCATATTTTTATTGGCTTTGGGGATGGCAATAATTCCTCTTAATGACGCGTTAATAAAACTTTTAAGCGATCGCTTTCCCCTATCAGAGATAGTTGCGATCAGAGCTGTAATTTGCATTTTAATTGTTTCTTTTTTTGGCTCGGGAATTCGAGAGGTTATTAAGTTACCACCAAGAATACTATTTTTATTTTCACTACGAGGCATGTGCCTGGTGATTGCTATGTACCTGTACTTTATCTCTTTGGGTAGCCTTCCCCTTTCTGAGGTCGTTTCTATATTTTTCGTATCACCATTACTAATTACGTTGCTATCATCCTTAATACTGAAAGAAAAAATAGGGATTCACCGTATCAGCTCTGTCCTTTTGGCCCTAGTTGGTGTGGTTTTTATAATGCGTCCAGGTACAGAAAACTTTAAACCAGAAATGCTTTTAGCATTGGGTTCAGCACTGAGTTACGCTATTTTTCAAGTTTTCACTCGTAGCTTGAAATCAGAGGGAAACTTATATGCGCTCGTCACTATTCAAAACTTTTGCTATTTAATTTCAGCAATTCCGCTACTTCTTATAAATTGGTTAAATCCACTTGAACCGACAGGGAATTTATCTTTAGATTTCCTTCTCCGAGCCCCTGTGAACCCAAATTTTCAGGATATGATTTTTATAGTTATCTGCGCATTCTCCGTTTTGATGCTATCAATAACTTCATCTCATGCTTACAGAACAGTAGAAGCCTCTTTACTGGCACCATTTGAGTACGTTGCAATTCCATTAAGTGTTTTTTGGGGAATTGCTATATTTGGTGACTGGCCATCTAATCTATCCTGGATAGGGATGGGCTTAATTCTATTTGGCGGCGTTTATGCTATTTATCGCGAAAGGGTCAAAGAAATTGAGATAATGTCAAAAGTTCCGATGCCAGCCTCAGCTGCTATGTACCAAAAGCCAAATTTAGAAAAAGACGAATAAGTTAAATTTGGGAGTGGGTTTTTTCTCTAACAAATATGTAATAATTCGACGCCACTATTATTACCGCTCCTGTAATAAACTTAACGGTAATTGTTTCGTTAAATAAAATCACTCCAAAAGCTATGCCAATAGGTACAGCAAGGTAGTGAAACGGAGCCAAAGCTGATGCGTCAGCATATCTATGACTTTCGGCAAGGCAGAATTGTTGAAAACTAGCTAGAAAGCCAAGCGCCAACAAATAATTCCAAGGAAGATCTTTATGCACCAAAATAGCCAGGCTGTTGTAAAAATTATTTTCAATAACAAAGAATATAATTAGCGAAGCGAGAACCCCAAAAGAATTATACCATATAGCTGTGGGTATAGAAGCATTTGTTCTACCAAGCATCCTAATAAAAACAAACATTAGCCCAGCAAATATAGCCCCTAAAAGACTATAAATTACTCCAGAAAAGTTAAAAGAACCGTTTATTGGTAAGATTATAAATACCACACCAAAAAACCCTGTTAACACTGCAAGAGAACGCCGCAAACCGACAACTTCTCGAGCGATTATTACAGATAAAATAGTAATAAACAGCGGCATGGTATTAAATAGGACAGTTGCCAAACTCATATCAATTTTAGCAACAGCTAAAAACCACATTGCTAGGCCCAGAAAACCGCAAATAATTCGGAGCAGTAGAAGCTTTATATTGTTAACTAAAAGTACTCTTATACCATGAATTGAAAGCCCATAGATAATAAGCAAGGGCAAACATAATAAATATCTATAAAAAAGGATCTGAATTATAGGAATGTTCGGTTCTAATAATTTAACGATACTTGCAATGAAAAAAGATAAGATAAGTTCAGAAATTAAATAGAAAACACCAACGGGAAGGCTTTGCTTTATTTCCAAGTTTTACCAACCTTTCAAGAGTTAAACTTAATTAACAGTTTTTAAACAATTAAGGACACTTCCCATCTTACTAACTAGCTCTGGAATGACTTTTTTTTGCACACCCGAAAAACCCAAGACCAGCGCTTGTCTTTCAGCAGAACCTTCATAATAAATTGATAAGGGCAGTGAATCTATCCCTGATTTTAGGAGTTCCAAATGTGCCAACCGATCACTTATACCATTCTTAATATCAGCAAGAATGTGCATTCCCGCATCTGTTTGCTGCGGTATCAAAATATTAGAACAATTTTCTTGTAGAGCATTCAGTAAAATATCTCGTCTATCACGATATAGACGGCGCATTTTTCGTATGTGCTCTGCAAAGCCACCGTCATCCATAAAATTTGAAAGGGCCTCTTCCGTTATGGCTGACGACGTTTGCCCAAAAATATTACGCATCTTAGCAAATGCATCCATAAGAATTTCTGGGACTACAACATAGCCTATACGTACTGATGGAAAAAGTGACTTTGAAAAAGTCCCAACATATAGGACACGACCAACTTTATCCAATGCAGAAAGCGCAGGAAGCGGCCGACCTCGATAGCGAAACTCACTATCATAATCATCTTCAATTATCCAAGAAGCGTTTTCATGCGCGTATTTTAAAAGAGCAAGCCTTCTCTGTAGCGACATCGTAATCCCTAATGGCTGTTGATGAGACGGTGTTGTAAAGATCAGCTTAGGTATAGAAAAATTTTGAATTGCATAAGGCAGGTCTAAACCTTCGCCATCAATAGGTACAGGTGAGACATCACCTCCAACAATTCTCATGACATCCCTACCAGCAATATGGCCAGGGTTTTCATACCAAACAGTATCATTTTTGTTCATCAACACGTAGGAAATCAAAACAAAAGCTTGTTGAGCACCAGAAGTTATTAGGATTTGCTCCGGATCAACTTGCATACCTCTCGAGTCTGCTAAATGATGAGCGATAGATGCCCTGAGTTTTTTGGAACCCAGCAAGTCACCATAACTAAAATTTGTAATATCAGATTTAGTCGCACGACTAACGTATTTATTCCATCTTTTAATTGGAAACTTATCTAAAGCTGGTACACCAGGACGAAAAGGCAAGATTGAGCCATATCGTGCAATAGAATGAGAGAGTGAGACATGCTCAGCCGTCTCAGAAAAGTTTCCAAACAAATATTCTTTTTCTGTCAAGTCAATGGTAGGAACAACCGGTGTCTCACCATCCAATCCTTCAGAAACAAATGTACCAGCTCCTGTTTTTCCCTGAACATATCCTTCAGAAATTAACTGCTCATATACAGATTTAATCGTAATCCTGGACACACCCAGTTCTAATGCCAGTTCACGCGTTGAAGGTAATTTTTGACTAGGTAAAAGTGATCCATTAAGTATCATTTGCCTCAAAAAATCTTCAATTTGTCGATAAATAGGCACCCTGGACCTTCTATCAATTTCAAGTGTCGATAATAAGGCACCTGTAGCAGCTTTAACCATAATTTTTCCTAATGGGCTTAAATTTATTATAAAATTGGGTATATACGTAGACCCTTTATAGCTCTAGTGAGTGTACAAACAATAGCAATTTAGATAAGTCCCAGAGGGATAAAGCAGGACAAATTAAATTAGGTGAGCAGGTGGTATTAAATTTAAGACTTTTTCAAAAAACTAGTGATCTTGAAAATAAAGTAGATAGCTTCTTTCTTAAACTTGCAGAAGCTGGTGTTATTTATCGATTGGCAGTACGTAATTATCTCCGAGAGGGTTTGTCGAAGGAGTACAAAACTCATTTTGAAAAGGTATGCGATATTGAAACCAGTGCTGATACTCTACGAAGCGAAATTAAACTAGCAATTTATTCCGACATGCTGATCCCAGACTCTAGGGGCGATGTTCTTGGTTTACTAGAAACTGCAGATGAAGTTTTTTCACTAATGAAAACATCACTTTGGGCTTTTTCGATAGAAGCCCCAACAATCGATGAAGAACTAGTTCCAGGCTATAGAAGACTAACCAATATGGTTGCTAAAGCGGTAGATGAATTAGCAACCGGAGCAAGAGTTTTTTTTCAATCTCCGCACCTGGTTTCGAGCTATGTTGCTAAAGTGAATTTATATGAAAAAGAGGCTGATAAATTAAGTACTAACCTTAAGAAACAAATCTTTTCTTCAAAAAGGGAATTAGCCTTGAAACTGCATCTTAGGGAGTTTGTCGATCGAATTGACTCTATCGCAGATCATGCAGAAGATGTAGCCGATCGCCTAACAATCTATGCCATCAAAAGACAATCTTAATGGCTATAGATCCTCTTGTATTAATTTTTCTATCTAGTGGTCTCTTTCTAGGTTGGGCTTTGGGTGCAAATGATGCAGCCAATGTTTTTGGAACTGCGGTGGGAACAAAAATGGTTTCATGGCGGACGGCCGCTATTATTTGTTCTATCTGTGTCTTGTTAGGCGCTTTATTTTCAGGGGCGGGCACTACGGAAACTTTGGGAAAACTTGGTGCTATTTCCGCATTGCCAGGCGCTTTTATGACAGCCCTATCCGCAGGTTTTTCAGTTTTCATAATGACGAAAGGTGGTTTGCCAGTTTCAACTTCTCAGGCCATCGTGGGAGCTATTATTGGTTGGAATTTCTTCTCTCAAAAGCCAACAGACACAACAATTTTGCTAAAGATTTTGAGCACCTGGATTTTATGTCCTCTTTTAGCAGGCATAATTGCAGTTTTACTTGTGCAATTAATAAAATTTGTTTCTCGGCGGATGGCTATCCATATGATCACTTTGGATGCCATAAAACGGATCGCTCTAATCGTGGCAGGTGGACTTGGAGCCTACGCCTTAGGAGCAAATAATATAGCGAATGTAGTTGGCGTTTTCATACCTGTACAACCATTTCCAACTATTGAATTTGGAAACTTTAGTTTTAGTTCAGCACAGCAACTGTTGCTGTTAGGTGGTTTATCAATTGGACTAGGCGTATTTACTTATTCCAGAAAAGTTATGGATACAGTAGGATCCCAACTAGGTAGTCTATCTGCAACAACAGCACTGATAGCAGTAATATCGCACTCAATAGTTTTATTTATGTTTGCATCGCGTGGACTAGAAAGTTTTTTACTAAACCTTGGTTTGCCAACAATACCGTTAGTGCCGGTGTCTAGTTCGCAAGCTGTAGTAGGTGCAATTATTGGCATTTCAATCTTAAAAGGAGTAGCTAGCATCAACTGGATGGTTTTAGGAAAAATCTTGCTTGGTTGGGTTCTAGCACCAGCGGTTGCCTTTATAATCTGCTTTATTGGGCTATTTTTCCTTCAAAATGTTTTTTCTCTTACCGTAATTTAAAAAACTTTTTATTCTTAATGGACTTATAAAAAATTTCATAATGGGTCTATATTATAAATCCAATTTGTTGTGTACCACTTGCTATCAGTAATCTTACTTTAAATAGTTCTATCACAAATTAAATTGACTTTAGAGTTTCAAATGACCGATTTAGCAGAATATACCTATCCAAAAGGTCTTCACCTTCTAAAATCATGGCAAGCTGGCAGCAACGAAGCAAAAGCAGAAATCAAATCTGTATTTGACGCTGCAATTGCCGGAGATTTTGATGATAACTTCTCTATTTTAGCTCCAGCTGATGAAGTGCACGCGACAGCTTCAGTCCATATGCTAGCTCTTGCAATTCTACATGATTTATATGACGTAAATTCAGCTGAATATTATAAAACTGATCCCTATAGATATGTTCGCGCAAATCTCACCGTTGGCAGACTTTTAGGTGTGCAAAAACTTTATATGACCTGGGCGCTCTATGCATTTTCTTGTGAAGTTTTGGGACAAAAAATGATGTATCCTGATAAGTTCCCCCCTGGATCTGACCCTGACGAAGCATTGATAAATAAAGAAAATTGTTTTGAATTGGAAACTCCTGATTTTAGCACAGGTATTCCAAAAATAATTGATGATATATTGCGTGTAACAGAAGAACTAACGGGAATGGACCCCCTACTTCAAATATCAGCGCCTTACAGCCTCGCCGCCGATATTTATGGTCAGGAACCATTATTAGCAGATGTTGTAAATGACCCTGAACATGTAAATGCTTTGCTTGATCATTTAGCGGATAAAGTCATAGTTCCTTGGATTGAACATCACCTATCCGTTTTCCCTAATGGATGGGTAGAGTTGTCTGATGCATCAGGTTCTCCATTTTTCATAGGTCCAGAAAATTGCAAGTTAATGTCTATTAGATCAATCCAACGCATGGATAACGGAAATCTTTGGAATGGAAGGGTGTTTGATTGCAACTACAGAGGTGACTACGTCGCAAATGTACAGAGTAGCAACAGGCGCTCTCGCCGAAACTCAAAAAATACTGGATCATCCAACAAAGTAGACTTAAATGAACTGACAGACATTAAATTTAGTGTCTGTCAGAAATTCATGATGCGTCTGGAAGCAGATAAAGTGGATGTTTCTTTCTATCGTGATCAATCTCTCCAGCGAAACATACCTTTGACGACAGGTATTGGCTCAGGCGAAGTTGATAGAAACAGTATAGAGGACATTGAATTAGCAAGAGATCAACTAGGAACTGCGGCTAGAGACTACGTGAAAGCAATTAAAGAAGTTTGTGAACAAATAGATTTACCAGCTAATAACTTTGTAAATGAGCCTTGGCCAAGCCATCTATATTTCGAAGACCTGAATGGCGAGTCAGAGTTCGGTCTCGTAGAACTTATTCTGAAACAAGTATACGACTGTCCCAAATTAGTAAGACAAACCGGCTAAAAGAAAATACGTTCCCAAAACGTCATCTGTGAATTAGAATAAAAGACAAACTCGTCAAAACTTACTCTGTGTTAAATTTATTAATTCTTTGGGTTTTCATTCAATGGGAAAGAAATTTTCAAAAGTAACAACAAGCCATTGGGGCGCATTTAATGTTTTTGTAGAAAACGACAAAATTATTAAAACTGAACCTTTCGAAGCCGACCCCGCACCTCCTCAGATTTCAGAGCTTGTGCCAAAAGCCGTCCATCATTCAAAGCGGATTGATCAACCCTATGTGAGAAAGGGTTGGATTGATAAAGACCCAGATAAATTGAGAGGAGATGATGAATATATCCCCCTTCCCTGGGAAGATGCACTTGACCTTGCAGCTAAAGAAATAACTCGGGTCAAAAGAGATTTTGGAAATGGCGCTATATTCGGTGGATCATACGGATGGGCAAGTGCCGGTCGTTTTCATCATTCACAGAGCCAACTACACCGTTTTTTGAATTCATTAGGTGGTTATGTTAGCTCATATGCCAGCTATAGCACCGGTGCAGCACAAGCAATTATACCGCATGTGCTTGGATTAAACTTTCATAAAATCACATGGGGTGAAATAAATAGCTGGTCGTCAATCGCCAAGCATACCGATAACTTGATAATATTTGGGGGTATCAACCCTAAAAATTCACAAGTTAGTATGGGAGGATCTACAGAGCACGATGTTGCTGAGCATTTCAAAAATTTCAAACGTCTTCAAAAAAATATGGTCTCGATTAGCCCACAACAAGATGACAGCCCCAAGGAAACCAATTGGCTTCCAATAATTCCCGGTACAGATATGGCTTTGATGTTGGCTATTGCCTACGTTTTAGAAACTGAAAATCTGGCAGATCAAATGTTTTTGGATACTCATTCTGCAGGTTACCAGGTATTCAAAAAATATTTCTTAGGGACAGACGGCCATTCGGCAAAGACACCAGAGTGGGCTTCTCTCGAAACAGGCATAGATGCATCTCAAATAAGAGATCTTGCCAGAAATATGGCATCCGGCAGAACTTTAATTTGTGTTTCATGGTCCTTACAAAGAGCCCGTTATGGAGAGCATCCCTTCTGGATGGCCTGTGTCTTGGCGGCCATGTTGGGTCAAATCGGTTTACCAGGAGGAGGTGTTGGCTTTGGCTATGGGGCGATTGGTAATGTTGGGAAAACAGCTAGGAGAATGCAGGGCCCTCTTTTTGAACAAGGCCAAAATCCAATCTCTGATTTCATACCTGTCTCGCGCATTGCAGACATGCTTTTAAATCCCGGAGGAGCATACAATTTCAATGGCGAACAGCGTATTTACCCAGATATAAAACTTGTCTACTGGTGTGGCGGAAACCCTTTCCATCACCATCAGGATCTCAACCGTCTTATCTCTGCATGGCAACATCCTGAAACTGTTATTGTCCATGAACCATGGTGGACCGCAACAGCTCAGCGAGCAGACATCGTTTTTCCGGCCACCACTCAATTTGAACGATCAGATTTAGGTTGGGCGAAGGGCGATCCTTATTTATTTTTTATGCCACAGATGATCCAACCTGTAGGTCTATCCAGAAACGATTATGATATTTTTGCAGATCTTTCGAAAAAACTAAATTGCGAGGAAAAATTTACCCATAATAAATTATCAGATGAGTGGATAAGAGATATTTATAATAAATTCTACATCGAAGCCAATTCCAATGGAATAAAAGTACCGGACTTCGAGACGCTCAAAGAAAAAAATTTCGAAAGGATGCCCATTGATTCAGATGATGAGGATTATGTACCTTTTAAAAATTTCCGTGATGATCCAATAAAGCATTCACTCGGGACACCATCGGGGAAAATCGAGATATATTCAGAAAAAATTGCTGGTTTTAATTATGAGGAAATTCCTGGCCACCCCATATACAATAAACCACTTTTAGACCCAAAGTTTCCACTACGTTTACTATCGCCACAGCCCCACGATAAATTGCATAGTCAATTACAAGCCGCAGCTGAGGACCTTCAAAAACATGCTGTTTTAGTTATGAACTCTCAAGATGCAAAGGAAAGAGGTGTATCTCAAGGTAATTTAGTAAAAGTTTGGAATTCTAGGGGCGCTTGCCTCGCTTCTTTACAGATCGAAGAAACCATCATACCCGGCGTGGTTTCCTTGGCAACTGGTGCTTGGTTTTCACCAACAAAAGACGGCCTGGATGTTTCTGGAAATCCCAATGTTCTGACAGCAGATTTGGGTACTTCAAATTTGGGACAAGGAGCAGCAGCTCATAATATCGAAGTCCAAGTCGAAAAATATCATGAAAACTAAAGCTCAAACATTAAATACTAAATTTTTCAACTTTCATGTTATCTCTCCCAAAGATCTTTGCCATAACCTGAGAGGATGCTGAAATGACAAACCGCATTATTCGCCCGCGCCGCAGTTTTATTTTCACACCAGGCTTGCGGCCAGATATGTTTCCTAAAGCTTTGGCAAGTGGTGCAGACATTGTTTGCGTGGAATTAGAAGATGGGATCGCCCCGAAAGATAAAGCAGAGGCCAGAAAAAATGCCCTGGCTCTATTTGAACAGCCACAAGCAGATGACGGCGTTGAAAAAATGGTGAGGATTAATTCCATGCGAGAGCGTTTTGGTATTGAAGATGTAAATGCTATACTTGCAACAAAAATACCACCTCCTGCTTTGATGATGCCTAAAGTACGAACTCCCGATGAGGTAGTGATACTGGATCAATTGCTCACTGAAGCTGGGCACAATTCACGACTTCACGTCATTATCGAAACTAATGAGGGACTTGAGGCTGCTTATGCTATAGCAAAGTGCTCAGATAGAATAGATGCTCTGTTTTTTGGAGGTGTTGATATGGCTGCAGAATTACGTTGTCCAAACACATTTGAGACATTATTTTACGCCCGTTCACGAGTAGCTCA